>ENA-OPSJ01001980-OPSJ01001980.1-human-gut-metagenome-genome-assembly--contig:-NODE-1980-length-14212-cov-2.923148_pt1 | contig 14212 bp, 10 predicted proteins | sample MGYA00241801_ERZ501893 | MGnify/ENA primary metagenome ERZ501893 (study PRJEB25962, sample SAMEA2042219) | human gut metagenome | biome: human gut; feature: human-associated habitat; material: faeces...
CTGCCGAAGATTTTTCCCCGAAACGGCTTTCGTAATCAACTCGCCGGGTTCTCGCGACAACTCTTCCTCAGATACATAACACCTGCCACCAAACAAGTTGACATTCACAATGTCTGAAAATACATCTTTGTACTGTAATAAATTTTTCTCTGCTAAATCTTTTGCTCCCAAATGGTATCCTCCTTAATTAGCTAAACTCTTTTTGTTTCTATCATTACAAGGAGAACATCTGCGCCCCACCCTTGTTTGTATATATACTAGCACAAGCAAAACACAAAGTCAATATATTTACTTACAATCGTCAGGCGACTTACGCCCATGAAAAAGCCCATAAAACAAAGCCAAACGCACCAAATTCCGGTACAAAAAAAGCGAAAAATGCCCCCTCTAATAAAAGGAGCGTTTTTCGCCAAAAATTATTTTATACAATTCATCTATTCGCTATCGTCTGTATTTGCATCTTCATCTGTCTTTTCCACATAAAGTTCAGCATTCTTTCCATTGGCATAAGCGTCATATGCACGAATTCCAATATGATATGTTTTACCGGCCTCGCACGAATAAATGATCCTGAAATTTTCATTTGTACCACTATCATCATTGTTTGCAAGCAATTCATAATCCGCTCCCAAAAGCTGTCCATATGTATCGTATGACGACTCCGAATAAAAAGCATATGTTCCACTTTCTTCCGGAACAAATTTATAATAATTGTAAATTTGAGAGTTTCCAGCCTTTAAAGACACTTGAACCGCTTGATCCAAAGTGATTGTTCCACTCAGCATGTTACTCTTTTTTAAATTCTCTGCTTTTACGGCAACTTTACTGTCCACAATCTGAAATGATATACTCTGGCTGATTACTTCCATTCCATTAATAGCTTTTCCTATGAGATAATAAGTCCCCTTCGGTAAATACAGCAAAGATCCTCTCCGATCTGCGAACCACCCTCTTCATCATACCAGAAAACACCTGATAAATCGTCTGCTGATGTAATTTCAACCGGATAGATATTTTTCAAAACAAATGTTTTTTCCTCTGCCTTTGTAATAATGCAGTTTTCTTCTAATACCTCACTGGCACTTTCTCCTGACATTTCTACAGAATAAGTTCCCTCAATTACATCTGCATACCATTGCTCCTTTGATGAATCATATTCTGCATAAAATTTGGTTCGATAATTATTTGGTTCTTTTCCATATAGCATCATAGAACGCGCCTGTTTATATGTCCCTCCGGCGGAATCTAAAACATTACATATAATCCGGAACGTATTTTTCACATGAATCTGCCATTTAACAACAACCGACTTCGCCGTATCTTTTGTATCCGTCACTTTTACATACACGGTTTTATTCCCTGGCGTACTATTGTGAAATCCAATTCTAGCAGCCTCATCAGTATCATCTGAATAATAATCCTCATCAATGTATGCACCAGGATCCGAGTTATCTGCAATTTCAAATGTATAACTTCCGCTTCCTCCCGCAACTTCAATCGGGTTTGATGCCTGATACACATTTCCTTTTGTATATAAAAGATAAGAATCCTCCATACTTGCCACGAGTGTATTATTGTCTCCGATTATCCATGTTGTTTTATATGTATACTGACATCCCAGTTCATCCTCATATTGAATCTGATATGGATATATGCCTGCCTTTGTTGGCTGTCCGGAGAAATTAAGACAGTATCCATCGACTTCACTTTTCTCATAATGATAAGTAATACCATCCGGAACCTGAACCGATTTTACATTGAGGTATCCTGCTGTTTCCGTTTCAAGATAACAATACTCAGACACCTTATCTCCCACTTCATATGTATAGATGGTTTCCGGTATATAACTGCCTGAACTTATCCCCGTATAAACCGCTTCTTTTGACAATTCTCCGGTCATTGTCATAACAGAAATCTTTACAGTAAAGCCTTTTCTAATATAATCTTCATTATCAATGGTCAGCGTATACATTTTCTGGTCGGATGTAGAAATCTTAGTAACCGCACATTTATGATTATATTTTCCGGAAGAATATTCTTTCATCATAACCGTAAATGCAGAAGCCGGAAGCTGTTGAGCTTCACTTAATACAACTTCTACCATCGTTGAATTCAAAATCCGAAACGATGTAATCGACATGCTTTTCGTTTGATCCTGCAAATTCTGGTTTGGCGTATTGTTTGATGGATTACTCGGTTTCGTATTCTGCGCCGTATTCTTCTTTGACGCCTTTGCCTTAACCGTAACCCTGCATTTTAATTTAGTCTTAGCAACCTTTGCCGTAATAACTGCCGTTCCTTTTTTCTTTGCTTTTACCCTGCCTTTTTTTGAAACGCTTGCAACACTTTTTTTACCGGAAGACCATTTTACCTTTTTCTTCGTGTTCTTCACTTTCAGTGTCTTACTTTCGCCCACGCTCATTGTAAGTTTCTTTTTACTTAGTACCGGCTTTTTCGCTTTTGCATATCCCTGATTTGGCATAATCAAAGAAATCGCCGCAAGCAGTGCCGCCGATGTGCACAAAATTCTTTTTTTCTGCATACTGCATTCTTCCTATTATTTTTTGCTTGAATTTTCCATACAAGCTTAGAGATTCCGGGAAATTTTAAACTATCTTTTTTTCATTACCTCTTCTTCATTACCCCTCTTGCTCCGCTTTCTTTTCTGCATTCAATACAACGGTGCTGTTTCCATTTACAGTAAAGTTTCCGGATACTTTGTAATCTCCCAAAGAATTCGAAAGACGATACTCTTTAAATGTTCCTTCGGTGCTTTCCTCAACTTTTCCATAAGCGGTAATGTCATTATCACTGGAATCATAATCATATGTTACTACTTCATAACTTCCAGCCGGCAGATATACAAACATGGAATGATCCGCATCATAACTGTCATCATAATCAGAGACGCGGTATGTTACTCCATAGGAACTAATCACATTCAGATGCGATACAGAATATCCAGCTGCTCCGGCAATATTGGTTGCAACATTCACCTTGTATACCGGAAGTTTAAAGTTTTTCACTGCATTTGCATAGAACATATTTCCAACCGAATAATCATAGGCATTACCACCGTAATATCTATCTCCGGTATAGGTATAATAGTCACCCGGCAATGTTCTGGCTACATATGTTCCGTCTTTTTCTGTCCTTACATAGAATGAACCATATCTTCCATACTCATCTGCTTTAGTAAAACCGGTCACATAACCGTATTTAACAGGCTGACCTGCCGCATCTACAACCTTACCGGATATGGTAACACCGGCAACAAAATTAAAGGTAACCGCATCACTTGCTTTCAATGATTCATTATTGTCATCCGTCACCATTACATCAAATCTGTAGGTTCCCGGATTAATTGCAACCAGATTGTAGTCTTTGTCATAACGCAGTTCAGACAGGCTTTTTCCGTTATATGTCACGTCATATGAGTAGTCTCCGCTTCCTCCGGCTACATGTACTTTTTCGCGGATATTCGAAGAATAAATATTAAAACCACTTTCTTCATTTTGAATTGTTTTTGGGTCATTCGGACGATATGCCACTTCCGTTGAAACAGGCTCCGTTACAGTAACAATCTGAGTATCAGAACCTACAACAAAGATAATTTTCTTTGTAAATACGGTTCCCTTTTCATCATATCCACTCAAAACAGCCGTCGTTCCACGCTCGATATTAGCAAATTTACCTCGTACTAAAACTTCTGTCTTATCCTCGCTAAAATAAGCTTTCAAGCCTGATGGAAGTCCTGTCAGTGAGGTATACGTAATCGTCCCTACTGCATTGGAATTGCCAATTCCAAAATTGTTGCTGTAGCGGTCTTTTCTGTCTTTATTGAATTCGACATAAGAAACCTCTGTATTTCCTGCATCTCCATATCCTGAAATATTGTCAATATAGATTTCAACCGATTTATTCGTTGCCAGAGCAGAAATTGTCACTTTCAAATAATCTGTCGCATATACCTGCTCTTTTAATGTAATATCATAAATCTTCTGATCATTTGTTGTCACGCTTTCCACATGCTTGGTTAAATATTTCGTAGACGAAGCACCGGAACGGGTCTGAACCTGAAAATCAGCTGCGGATAATGCTTTTTTCCCAGTCAGAATAACACGAATCACATTTTTTCTCACTGCAGAAACACTCGCAATCCCAGCACCGACTTTAACAGTGACACTAGCCTTTTTCTTACTTCCGTCAACTGCCGATGCCGTAATTTTTGCGGTTCCTTCCGAAAGTCCTTTAACAACACCTTTTGATGTCACAGTAGCCACTTTTTTTTTGGAACTTGTCCAAACAACTTTCTTGTAAACATTTTTCTTAGGTGTTACTTTTGCTGTCAGTTTTTTTTGTTCCGCCCGCCGACAAAACAAAATTCTTGCTGTTAATCTTTACCTTTTTAACAGCCGCTTTTTTTACATAAACTTTTAATACGGTTTTCTTTTTCTTGTTCTTCTTTGATGTAATCGTGATTTTTGTTTTTCCCGCTTTTACACCCTTTACAACACCTTTTGCTGATACCGTAGCAATCTTTTTGTTTGCCGATTTATAAGTGACTTTTTTATTTGCTTTCTTATTCGGTTTTACCTTTACGGTCGTTGTAATTTTAACTTTTTTACCTTTTGCCACATATACTTTTTTTCCTGATGGTGCGGATGCTGTCACTTTCTTTACACTGGCTTTTTTCGCCTGAGCATCACTTGCGTTACATACAACTGCTGTTGAAAGTGCTGCAGCAAAACTTAACGCGCCAATAAATGCTTTTGTTAATCTTCTATTCATTTAATATCCTCCCTAATAAAATTTCATTTCCCGGAATCTCTAAACTTGTATTTTCCCTTGTTACCGCTTTCTGTTACTCCTCCCTCCGTGGCATAATTACAAGATTATGATAATTATAACATCGTTTTGGTAGATAGGCAAATGTTTCTCAACTCCTACCATGGAAGACGTCCATCAAATTTATCATGTTCTTTCTTTTTGACCGGTTTTGTCGTTGGTTTCGGAGTCGTTTTTACTACAATCTTACGCTTTGGACCTTTTCCTATCGTAAGCACCTGCGTATAACTTTGATCGCAAAACAAGACTTTTTTACTATGTATTTTTTGCGAAACTACCTTGCCTTTATTTTTTTTAGAACTTATTTTCCATCGAACTTTTATTTTTAAGTTTGCATTAAGGGTATGCAGTTTTTTTATTGCTTTGCTCTGTTTTAAACCTATGACATTACACATTCTGTATGTCTGCCTTGTTGGTATAGGGCTTGGTGCATAAGTTTTATTAACCGGTTTGGTGGTGGCTATTACACGAGCGGATGATGATTTTTCAGTTGTTGTATCCTCTTTCTCAAAGAAACTGCATTGCGCTATCGCAGTAGCGGCACATGCTGCAAGCAGACAGACGATGCCACCATACTTAACCCATTTACCAGTAGATTTTCCATTCGAATACAATGCCGCACACAATTCATCCATAGAAGAATATCTTTTTTTTGCATCTACCGCCATCCCCCTCATAATCACCTGTTCTTTATAGCGCTTCAAACCAATATCCTTAAAACGCCAAAGCGGTACAACCTGGTCACGAATCAATCTCTTCACCGACTCATCCGGTCTTATACCAGTAAGCATAAAATACATTGTTGCACAAGCCCCATAAACATCGGTATAAGCACCCTTGTGAGATTTCTCTACATACTGTTCCTCTGCCGAATAACCTCGCTTAAAAAAGACTGTCATGGTCTTATTATCTTGTGTTTCCGAAAATCTGGCTGCGCCAAAATCAATCAACACACCTTTGTTGTCCGGTGTTAATACAATATTATCCGGTGAAATGTCTCTATGTAGCAATCCTTCTTTATGGATTTCCCCTACCGAGTAAAGAATCGGTTTCATAATCGCTAACACATGCTCCGGCTCCATCGGTCCCTGACTCTCCACAAACTGTTTCACATTTTGACCTTTAATCCGCTCCATCACCATATAAGCCGTTTGATTTTCATAGAAAAAATCTTTTACCATAACTATGCTGTCCAGAGAGTCAAAACGAGCCAATATCCTTGCTTCATTTATAAATTTTTCCAATCCGATAGAAAATAACTCACCAGAGCGACCTTTGTAGACGACGACTTTTTTCTCACCACTCATTCTCATTGCAAAACGACGCGGGAAAAACTCCTTAATAGACACCTGCTGTTGAAGCACCTTATCATATCCCAAATAGACAATTCCCATGCCGCCCTCATCAATCACATCTAAAATTTCATATTTTTTATTTAGGACTGTACCTTTTTTTAGCCAATAGCCTTCATATTCACTCATCATCACCATTCTCCGCATCCAAATATTGTTCCAAAACATCTGCTAAAGAATACATTTCATCCTTTTGAAAACATCCACATAACACCCCATCCAATTCATATTTTTCTTCTTCTACAGGGGCCATCTTGCAAGCATTTAAAATATGATTTGCAAAATCGACAAACTCTTTTTTTGCCTTTTTTGCATCATAATTTTCACTCTCCATACGTCTTGCATAACGTTTTTGCGATAAACATAATATAAGCGGCAGAATATCCTGTCTTGTTATCAATGAACATCTTCGTTGTTGTTCTTTTATCAATTTATCCCGATTCTCAAGATTAGGAGTTACGATTAATTTCATTAACTTTTCCTTTTGTACACCAACATTAAGCAAATCGGATAAATACTTATCATCCATAAGTCGCACTTCACTGCGAACCCGTCTTTTGTTATCCAATTTCATTCGCTGTTTCAAATCCGTATACATCTCCGCTAAAAGTTCTGTATTTGAATTTAATGAAATATTTGAAATTTCTACCAACTCAAAAATCGTCTCTTTTATTTGTTTTGAAAGGTTATCATTTTTTTTACAATACTTGCCATTTAAATACCGCGGAATCGTTTTCTTTCGATTTTCAGGATTCATATGCCACTTTTCTTCCCAAAATTCAAAAGAAGTTTCCGCAAGTAAGGTTTCTAAATAATCCTTGGCATCCATTTTTATTTCTGAAATAATTTCTTCCTTAATTGTTCTAAAATAATCCAAAACAGTTTTACTATATCCTTTAAAATCTTCGCTTTTCTCTAACATCCACTGCAAAAAATCATCCGCATCCAATTCACAGTTTTTACCGTATTCTTCCCAAATATCATTCGTACAATTATGTTGTCTGATGGAAAGATCGCCTGGCAGAGACTTTTCAAAACAATCTATCATCTTTATGCAATCATCATATGTCATCTGGTGATAGAATCCATACAAAAAAATCATCTCACGATAATCATTGATCTGAAAATCAGGTTCGCGCATTACATAAACAAACAACTCTTCCATTTCTTTAACGGAAAGCCGCAAATCAAAACCAATTTTAAATAATCCTTCACGATTCGGTCTCTTAATTCCACCTATTCCAAACCACTTTTTTATCGTTTGCGTTGCCGCAATTCGTTTTCCATCTTTTGTTGTTAATTTTAAAAATTTTCGATATGCCTGATAACATTCATCATCTGAAAAATGTTTTTTTTCACTATTTAGCATTTTTTTCATCAAGAAATCATCAAGCCGATTACATCTTTTTGTTTGCATCATATTAATTCACCTTTTATAATTTAATTTTATAAGCCTTGGACCATGGACTTTTTTTATTGTTCCCTGAATAAGTTCTTGTTTTTATGTAGACAATATGCCCTGAACTTGTATAAAGGAAACGATACCGTCCTTTATTCTTCCTAATCATCCTCTTCTTAAATTTCAGTTTTTTATATTTTTTTTGCTCACCCATATAAATATCTGCATACTTTCCTTCATACTTCAAAAACTTGATTTCCAAATACCGTTTTCCCGTTTTCGTCTGCTTTTTTTTCACAACAATTTGTGGTTGATTATAAGCATATGTTTTTGCCTCAACTATTTTGGCATACTTCTTTTTACCCTTTCCCTGACTAAAAACCGGAATAACTTTATAATAATACTTATTATTTTTCTTTACAAAACGATCCAGATACGTATGTTTTTCTCCTAAAACACTTCCAACTTTTTGATATGTTCCTTTCAAACTACTGCTTCGGAACACCTCATACTTCACAGCACCGGTAAAAGATTTCCATACCAATTTTATCTTATTGCTGCTAGTACAACTTGCCTTCACTCTATCTACCTTGCTTTTTTCAAATGAAAACGAGGGTACTTGTGTCGGTGTCTGCACTGGTGTCTGCGTTGGTGCTTGTGTCGGTGTCTGCACCGGTGTCTGCGTTGGTGCTTGTGTCGGTGTCTGTGTCGGCGTCTGTGTTGGTGTCTGCGTCGGTGCTTGTGTCGGCGCTTGTGTTGGCGCTTGTGTTGGCGTCTGCGTTTCTTCAGCGTTATTCCCATCCGGAAAATACTCCCGTTGATCCACTTTTTCCTCCCATTCAAGAATCCGGTACGAATATGCCGACAATATATCTCTATTTATCCATGAGCAAATGATATTTTGCGTATCTCCCGGCTTTAATTCATGGAACCATTCACCATACTCCTTTCCAAGCAAATTTCCATCTTTATCGTAAAAAGCAATCAATGGTTTTGTTGGACGCTGAGAACGATTTGATTCATTTTTCATTCGAATCACCGTCGACAATTGACCATTTATTAAATCTGTTTTTACATCGTCAAATGACCACCATCTGCTATGATCCGAAAAACTTTTATACATATCCGGTGAATTGTTTGATAAACCAGAAGCATCTGAACCTGAAAACCAATTATATTTTTTTATAAATTCTTTTTTCTCTGGCAAAGGCTCTGTTATCGGAAAAGGATTTGTATCCTGCCAAATTTCATCACTAAAATAAGTATTTTTATCTTCCGGATTTTTACTTGCCCAATTTGTCGCACACCAATCATACGCATATAGTGCATGATCCAATGTTGCCGATGCTACAAGTTCTACTGTCTGCCCTGATTTTGTTGATTGCAGAATACCTCCATAAGTAATGATTTCTTTTCCCTCTTTATTGACAAAATACAAATCAAATACAACCATTGGTAATTCCTTGTTTGTAACATTTGTAACTTTCGCAGTAATATTAATTTGTTTGTTTCGATACAAAACCACCATATCTTCAAATTTGAATCCTCCCATGATTCTGGAACGAATTATGTTGGGCGAGCAATTCATCCATGTATCCTCTGCGATTTTCTCCACCCAGTCTACACGTCTTTGGTAATCATAATATGTTGACGGTAAATCTTTTGTTTTATCACTTTTTTCTCCCTTTTCTGATATGTAATTCACAAACCAGCTTTTTGCAAATATGGCAGTATCTTCATCATAAACACTTGTCGTCCAATTCATCGCCATGTTAGTAGAAATCCATGATTCACCGCTTAATAATTCACCTATTTCAGCAATAAAACAATTGTACATGTAATCATTATACCCATTCGATACCCCTATTGAAATTTTTAAATTTTCATAATCCTTTTTTGAATGATTAACAACCTTAACCTTCATCCTGGTCACACCATTTACTCGCTGCAGAGTCATGGGGGTTATTTCTATCTCATCATAAGATTTCATCTGATACATTTCCAAACTGCGATTTACTAATTTCTCTCCATCCCAATCTACCCAATCACAAAGATATTTCCAATCGTTTTCAAAATTGTCATCCGATGCCTTCACAGGCTGTGAGAACATAAGTGCAGAAATAACCGATAAAATTAGGATTATTGATAGTTGCTTCTTTCTTTTAATACTCATGGCACACCTCTTTACTACGTTATTTGAATCCATTTACAATTTTTTTGCACTCATTCTTTATGATATTATATACATTAGTTTTAATTTTTGTCAATTTGCCGACTGTATATATTTCACCACTAATATTCTCCTGAGTAGCATATTCCATACTAATAAGCATAACATAAACCACCAATATATTTTTTCCTAATTTTTAACGTAAGAAGAGACGCCACTCTTACGAGCAACGCCTCAGTTGATATTATGTAAAATAGTTTTATTAGTGGGTTAGTTTTTTTCAAGTGTAATATCCTTCACCACAAGATGCATATTGGCAGGAAGACTGGAAAGCTGAAGATTAAATCCTGCCACTGTGATAATGTCAGCGGGGTTCGTTTTTGCAATTACTAATTCGCATGTCTGCCCTGTAAACGGTGAAGAAAGCCAAAAACTATTTGACATTGTATCATCTTCGCCTTTGGTTTGATAATTAGCCTGTATCAGTTATTTTAACTAATCATCTGAGTTCAGAACGCATCCATAAAATCATTGACAGACGCATAAATGTTCCCCTTCCATGTGATGTTGGTTAGGTTATCACAATATGAAAATGCCAAATAATCTATCTCCTTCACACTTTCTGGTATCGTTATACTCGTCAGAGCACTACAATAAGAAAATGCAGAGTCTCCTATCTCCGTCACACCTTCTGGTATCGTTATACTCGTCAGACCACTACAACTAAAAAATGCATCACGACCTATCTTCGTCACTCCCGACGGTACTTTCGTATTTTTACACCCTACAATCAATGTATTGCTGGATTTTTCAATGATTGCATTACAATTTTCTCTACTATCATATACTTTATTATTTTCGTTAACTTTAATGCGTTCCAAATTACTACATTTCCAAAATGCCTGAGAACCTATCTCTGTCACACTCTCTGGTAGCGTGATACTCGTCAGGCCGCTACAATCTTCAAATGCAAACTGACCTATCTCTGTCACACTTTCCGGTAGCGTGATACTCGTCAGACCACTACAACAAGAAAACGCTTCGCTACCTATTTCCGTCACCCCATCCTTAACAATGACATTTACTTTTCCCGATACATTCTTAATTTCATCTGAATTCGTTCCATCGTACACAATCGTCACAATCTCTTCCGGTCCATTGTTGACTTTCGGTGTGGCTGTCGCTGGTATTTCTGTCTTCTTCGGTGCTGGGGTCACACTTTGCTCTTTACTATGCTCCCATGCAGGGGTCACACTTTGCCTCTTGCTTTTCTTCACCTTGTTTTTTACCTTTGCCGTAACCTTGACCTTACAACTGTATTTTTTTGCTCCAATCACTGCCTGCACTGTGGCATTACCCTTTTTGATGCCCTTTACTGTACAGCTTGTCTTGTTCTTCTTCACAATCTTCACGTACTTTTTGCCTTTGCTGACCTTCCACTTTACGGTCCGCTTGGTCCGCTTGTTGTTCTTCAGCTTAAGAACTTTTTTGGCTCCAACTGCTACCTTTGCTGTCTTTGGCAGAGTCACCTTTGCCGCCATCGCCGGAACTCCGGCGCCAATACTACCGCCCACCATTGCAGCAATTGTTACTGCTGTAAAGCATTGTTTGGTTCTTTTTTTCATTCTTTTCTTCCTCCTCTTGCAATCTATTTATTTCTTGATTTTTACTTTCTTTACGCTACTCCACTTTCCATACACCTTTTTTCCATTTGAAAGGGTATAGGCACGAACTCTCACATAATATGTTTTTTTCTTTTTTAATTTCTTGACTGTATACTTTGTCTTTGTTGTTGATTTTGTCTTCTTTGCCTTAAATTTTTTACTGGTTGCATATTGTAATTGGTAGCCTTTTGCTCCTGCAACTTTTTTCCAGCATATTTCAAATTTCTTATTCTTTTTGCACACCAAATATTTAATCACGGGCTTTCTTGGAACCATTTTTTTATTTGTTGTTTTTTCTTTGTTCCCTGCTTTCTGGTTAATTGCATTTTGTTTAACATCTATCACTGTAATCTCGCAAGAAGCAATTGCAAAATCACTTGTAAAACACTTAATTACCGCATGCCCTGGTGCCATCGCTGTAACCATACCGTTTTGATCCACCTTAGCGATACTGTCATCACTACTTCCCCATACCAATTCGCTTTTCATAAAAGGCAAAGAAGCCGATACTGTCAATTGTTGTTTATTGTTCTTTTTTAGCGAAAGACTTGAAACCTGAAAATTAATTTTATTAGATGTTGTTCCATTCCAATAATACGGATAACCTCCACTGACTTCTGTTCCATCCGTTATTTGCCAAAAATGACACTTTGGAATTTCTCGATTCATGGCAACCCACATATTCATATTTTTACACATAATATTTAAATCCTGAATCTGACTTGAATTATCCGTAACTGATTCATACTGTGCCTTTCCAATTGAACCATACGGAGCATTTCCCCGATAAAAGCAAGTTTGCAATATGGTTACCGTATAACTATACTGAATCCCATTAATATATCCAACCAGCGCACCTATATTTCCATTTCCAGAAAGAGTACCTGTATGGTATGAATTGCAAATTTTTGATTCAGATCCTCCCCAACTTTTGTCAATACAGCCAACGATTCCTCCAATATCACATTGTTTTTCTGAAGTTCCAACTTTTCCTGTATTAAAACAATTAAAGATTTGGCAATTACCCTTTCCTAAAATTCCACCTGCATGATTTTTATCATATGAGTTGACAACTTCATTTGAGGAAATCTCCCCCGTATTATAACAATTAACCACAGGAATTCCACCGTCTCCTAGAATTCCGCCTGCCACGCAACAGGTGACACTCCCTTGATTCACACAATCCAGAATCATGCCTGCCGCAAATTCATCTTCACTTTTTGTATTCCTTAGACTAGAACCACATATGCCACCTCCCACATTTCCTTTTGCATAAATAGAACCGACATTTTTACAGTCTCTGATTTCACTTGTCTCACCTGCTGCAGCATATATCCATCCTATTTTTCCAGCAATTCCACCTATGCCGATTCTGTATCCTTTTAATTTTCCCTGATTCTGACACATTTGGATTTTCCCAGCATAAACATAACCCACGATACCGCCAAGATCTGCTCCCATGTCCGTCGTATTTTCTACATCAAAATCAGATTCATTGCTACAATTTATAATTTGTACATCATTTTCTTCACCCGATTTCCCGATTCTACCGGCAATACCACCAATATCATAAGATAATTTTGTAGTCGTTCCCTTATTAACACAATTTTCCACACTCCCATGACTTTCACCAACAATTCCACCAACAGAACGAAATTCCTTAACAATCGTTCCGTAATTCGTACAATTTACAATTCTGGAATTCCCTTCCATAAATCCTACAATACCGCCAACCGTTCCATTATGGTAACTATCATCTCCACTAATCGTTCCGTGAAATGTACAGTTCTCAACCAAACTATTGGATTCGACATAACCAACAAGTCCACCAATAAAAGCCGTTTTGCCATATTGAATACAATAGATATGTTCAGAATCTGCCACATTTTCAATATTGATATTTTTCAATTCGGCATTTTCAATTTCTCCAAAAATACCATTAAATCGAGAGTAGATATAAAAGTTTTTTATTGTATGATTTTTTCCGTCAAATTTTCCTTTGAAATAGGAAAAATCGGTGTCCGATTCCCAATAGCCAATTGGTGTCCATTTCAAACCATTTAAATCGATATCGTCTGCTAAAACAAAATATGAATTACTGTAACTGTTGCCTTTATTAACATCATCTGCCAACTTAGCTAACTCTTTACCATTTGATATCACATATGGATTTTGTTGAGACCCATCCCCGGCATGAAAGGATGCTCCTACTGTCCCATCCCATCTCTGGCTGGCTGTGTCTTTGGTAGCAGTCACTCCCTCCACACTGCTAAAAATTATAACCATACCAATAATAATCATGGATACAACGAACTTCTTTAATAATTTCATTTACGTTTCCTCCTTGAATATAACAAAGTCTACTTTCTTACCTTCACTTTCTTTATAGCACTCCATTTTCCATACACCTTTTTCCCATTCGAAAGTGTATAGGCACGAACTCTCACATAATTAATCATATAATTTTCACTCCTGAATCAAAAAAATCATTAACAGAGCCATAAACTTTCCCTTTCCATGTTATGCTCGTCAAGTTATCACAGCCTTCAAATGCCATACTATTTACCTCTGCTACGCTGTTTGGCAGTACCATACTTGTCAGATGACTGCAATCTTCGAATACACCATAAGCTATCTTCATTACTCCTTCCGGAATTGTGATACTTTCCAAACTACTGCACTTAGAAAATGCGCTCGATCCTATCTCCGTCACACTCTCCGGTAGCGTGATACTCGTCAAACCGCTACAACCATCAAAGGCTCTCTCTCCTATTTGTGT
>ENA-OPSJ01001983-OPSJ01001983.1-human-gut-metagenome-genome-assembly--contig:-NODE-1983-length-14194-cov-2.052479_pt1 | contig 14194 bp, 8 predicted proteins | sample MGYA00241801_ERZ501893 | MGnify/ENA primary metagenome ERZ501893 (study PRJEB25962, sample SAMEA2042219) | human gut metagenome | biome: human gut; feature: human-associated habitat; material: faeces...
ATACTCCGTCAGAAGCATTCAATGAAACTGTAGAAGAATTGACTCAGTCATTAATGCCGTTGTTCGCAAAGAATGGTATGGACTGGATGTATGCTAACTGTTCAACTACTGCACAACGTGGTGCTCTGGACTGGATGACTCCGTTCCACGATGCTATCAAGCCGGTAGTACAGAAATTGTATGCAAGCGTTAAGTCTGGTAATGAGGCTCAGATTTCTATCGACAGCAATTCTCAACCCGATTATCGTGAGAAACTGAACGAAGAACTTCGTCAGTTGCGCGAAAGCGAAATGTGGCAGACTGCTGTTACGGTTCGTCAGTTGCGTCCGGAAAACAACTAATCCTTCTTGGGGATTAAGAATAAAAATGCCCGAATACTTGATTTCGGTGTTTCAATGTAGTATCTTTGTAACCGTATCCTGATTTAAGTTCGGGAAGAAGACAATGGGAGGAGTAACGTAAGTTGCTCCTCTTTTTTTTATAACAAAGCATGAAGTTACCGGGGACTTCATAAATCTATTATTGACAAAAAAGGATTAGCCGAAATATCCGGTGTTTACATTAAGTTCTCCGATTTCTATAGTTGAATTTAAAGCAAGCCTATTTTTACCCAGTTGAGAAAATATATTTCTCTAACTGGGAAAATATATTATCTCAACTGGGAAAAAGATATTTCAGTATAAGTCGATGAGTTTTTCTTTCGGCGAGTCTATGTGATGGTATGGATGTATTCAATGAGTTCCTTATAGAACTTGTGGCGTTTCATTGTTTCCGCTTCGCCCAATATCACCAGCTTCATGCGGGCACGGGTGATGGCTACGTTCATTCTTCGCAAGTCATTCAAGAAACCTATCTGTCCGTCTTCATTGGCACGGACCAAGCTGATGAAAATGACATCACGTTCCTGTCCTTGGAAGCCGTCTACGGTGTTAACGGTGAGTAGACTCCGGTAGGGCTTAAGTGAGCCGCTTGCTTTAATCTTATTGCGAAGATATTGCACCTGGGCTTTGTAAGGGGAGATTATACCGAAATCGATCTGCTCTTCTAACACGCGTTTTCCACCTATCCGGTTAATATAAGCTTTTAGTTCTTGAAGAAGTAAATCTGCTTCTGCTTTATTGATACGCCCGAATGTTTCTCCTATAAACTCTTCTTTAAAATCCATGTCAGAAGTATCTATCCAGTTGATAGGAGTGTCCCAGTCGAGAATACCGCGGTATCGTATCTCAGGAGCCGCTTGTAGTTCTCCATTATAAAACCACTGAGAGGGAAATTTCATGATATCCTCATGCATACGATATTGTACCTTCAATAGAGAGACGGTACTGGGTTTATTGGCAACGACTCTTTCCATCAATGTACATTCCAGTCCTCCACGGGCAGCTTCGTAACATTTTATAGTAGGCGGAAGCTGGCAATGATCGCCTGCCAGTACTACACGGTCGGCTTTGCGAATAGCTATCCAACAGGCGGCTTCCAGGGCTTGGGCGGCTTCGTCGATGAACAGGGTCGGGAATTTCTTCCCCGCCAGTACGCGGTTGGCACTGCCTGCCAACGTGCAGGCAATGACCCGCGCTTCGTTGAACAGGCTTTCATTGATGGCGATTTCCAGTTCGGTAGCTCGGTCGCGCAGGCGGGCTACCTTTTGGTGAAAGGCTTCACGGCCCGACGACGGACGGTGGGCGTACAGGTCGCGGATGGCTTTGCGGATGGCCCAAAGCGAGGGGTAGGAAGGATGTGCTTCGAAACGCCGTTCGTAGGTGAACGACAACATCTTGTCATTCACGCGCGAAGGGTTGCCGATGCGCAGCACAGCCACGCCCCGGTCGGTCAGTTTCTCCGAAATCCAGTCTACGGCCATGTTGCTTTGGGCGCATACCAATACTTGGCTTTCGCGGTGGAGCGTCTCGTAGATGGCTTCCACAAGGGTAGTGGTCTTGCCCGTTCCCGGAGGGCCGTGCACGATCATCACGTCTTTGGCGCGTAACACTTCGTTGACGGCAGTTTCTTGTGTGGGGTTCAGCCAAGGGAAACGTATCGGTTGGAAGGAGAAATGTCCGGCCTGCGCTGTGCTGTGAAAAATGTCGCGCAGTTCGGCCAAGCGGCCGTGCCGTGCGGCGCTCACCCGGTCCAGGGCTTCGAACATCAGGCGGTAGGTAGTCTCGTCCAAGTAGAGTTGCACGCCGATGCGGCCGTCTTCCCTCAGATGCGAAAGGGCTTCCATGTCCGGCAGGACTACCGCCATCATGTTGCCGTCTACGAAACTTACGGTGCCGGTGAAGTGAAAATAATGCAGTTGGCCGCCGTGCCCGTTTCGTCGTAAGTCTCCGGAAGCGTCTTGAGTGAAGAAGCATACTTGTTTTCCCGGTTCGAACCCGTGGTCTGTGTCCGTGTATTCCGTGCGTTCCACCTCTATGACTAATTGGTTGAGCGAGTTGTAGTAGCTTCGTCCTAAGCAGAGCGGATACCAACATAGTCCTTGTTTGATTTTACGGGTTACGCCGATCGTTTCCGTTTGGGCGCGGAACTGTGCCTTTTCGTATTCGTATTCCAGCTCGAGCAAGCGGCGTTGCTGTTGGAGCCATAAGATGGATGATGTGGGCATGGCGGTTCAGGATTCGGGATCAGTATGGGATGGATGTTCTGTTTTCAGGTCGGCACGGCTTTTGCTTTGGGTGACCAACCATACACCTCCGAAAACCAAAAGGACGGCTGCCCCCTGACTCCATCCGAATACTCCTAACCCTGTGGCTACGCTGACGATACAGGCCACGATGGGTTGCACGTAGTTGTACATGCTCACGATGGTGGGGCGCAGCAGTTTCTGTCCTGTCATCATCATGATATAAGCCAGATAAGTAGCTACGAAGACGACAAAGGCCGTTTCAAACCAAGTGGTTGCCGGGATTTCAGCCCATGGCAGTATGGCCAGGTCCTTATAAGTGAAAGGCAGGATGACGATGGTGGTGTAAGTGAACATCCATTTCATACAAGTCACCACTGTATATTTTTGTATTAGTTTCTTGAATATGGTCAGGTAGACGGCAAAGCTGCATTGGGCGGTAAGACACAGCAGGTCGCCTGTCAGGTTGCCGTTGCCTTTCTGGGCTGCGTGCCCGTTGCCTAAAATGAGCAGCAGGGCGCCGATGGCTCCGCAAAAAATCCCCAAGACCTTTTTGTTGGTCACCGGTTCTTTCAGGAACAGGGCGGCCAGAATCATGGTCACGATGGGAAGGGTGGTGGTGACGATGCTGGCGTTGACCGGGGATGTCAGGGATAGCCCTATCGTAAAGCAACATTGGTTGAACACGATGGCCAGCATACCGGCAAAGAAAAACATCAGTAAGTCCCGGGGAGCGACATCTTCTTTATGTCGGCCGAGAAGGGAAGTGAGCCAAAAGCATAAAGCTGCGCCGACCGCCCGGAAACTTACCAATGCCAATCCGCTGATGCCATGTGCCATGGCATCTTTGCCTAAGGGTGACATCAGTCCCCACGCCGCACAGGCCGCAAACATACAAAGGTGGCCTGTCAGGTTTTTATCTTTATACATCTTTCTTGAAATTACATGTATCGGAAAAACAACTGCAAAGTTAGTGCTTTCATCACAAATTTTAGCATCTTTCCGTTGCTTCTTTCTATGGGAAAACTTATCTTTGCTAAAGCGAAGATAGGATTCGGCATGACTGTTCGCTATCTTCGGGTATGAAGGATTCTGAAAAACGCAGACTATGGATAAGATAGGTGAGTACATACGGCGTATCGAGATCGACTCGCTTTGGAGCGGGCAGAAGCATATCGTGTGGGAATTGAACCGTAAGGTGAATATCCTGAGCGGTGTGAACGGGGTCGGCAAGAGTACGATTCTGAACAAAGTGATATTAAGGCTTTTGCAGGCGGTCAAAGAAGGATGTCCGGCCAAGCCCGATGTGAAACTGACATACGAACCGGCAGACGCCGTGACGGTAAGGTTCGATGTGGTGCGGAGCTTCGACCGTCCTTTGGTCCACAGTAATTTGTTGGAAAAATTAGCGGATGACAGGGTGGCTACCGAGCTGGACTGGCAGCTTTATCTCTTGCAGCGGCGTTTCCTGGACTATCAGGTCAATGTGGGCAACCGTATGATTGCATTGCTGACGAGCGGCGACCCCGAGGCGCGGGAAAAGGCGCAAGCGGCGGCTCAGGCCCGGGTGCAGTTTCAAGATATGGTGGACGAGCTGTTCAGCGAGACCGGAAAGAAAATCGTCCGCAGCAGCAATGAAATACAACTGGAGCAGTTCGGTGAGATACTTTCGCCTTACAAACTCTCTTCCGGCGAGAAGCAGATGCTCGTGATTTTGTTGACCGTATTGGTGGAAGACCGTCAGCCTTACGTGCTTTTCATGGACGAACCGGAAATCAGTCTGCATGTGGAGTGGCAACAGAAGCTGATTACGCTGATACGTCAGTTGAATCCGAATGTCCAAATCATCCTGACGACGCATTCGCCGGCCATGATCATGAACGGATGGATGGATGCCGTGACGGAAGTGACCGACATTACACAATAATTTTCTGAGGAAGGGAGGGGAGCGTTATGGCCAAGAGATTGTCTGAGAACCTGACTTCTTTGTATCTGGGAGCGGCGCAGAGGTTGAAACCCAAAACGGCACGGCGGAAAATCGTGGTGTATGTGGAAAGTTACGACGATGTGTTCTTCTGGCGGACCGTATTGGATGATTTCGAGGATGACAGCCGTTATTTTGAAATCATGCTGCCTTCCCGCAGTACGTTGGGCAAAGGGAAAAAACTGGTGTTGACGAACAAGCTCGGCCCTCAACTGGGAAATTATATGATAGCCTGCGTCGATGCGGACTACGATTATTTGTTGCAGGGGGCCACGCCGACCTCACGGCTGATTAACAAAAATCCTTTCGTGTTCCATACTTACGCATACGCCATCGAGAACTACCAGTGTTATGCGGCGACGTTGCACCGTGTCTGTGTGATGGCTACGCTCAACGACCGTCAGATTGTAGATTTTGAGAGTTTCATGCAAGAGTATTCCCAAATCATCTGGCCGTTATTCGTATGGTCGGTTTGGGTATACCGGTGGAACCATTACCGGGAGTTTACTTTGACGGAGTTTGGCAATCATGTGAGTTTCAGTGATATTAATGTGTACCATCCCGAACAGACATTGGAACTTGTGCGGCGGAGGGTCAACCGGAAGATAGCTTGGCTGCAGCGCCACTTCCCACAGGCGAAAAAAGATTACGAGATGTTGAAGACGGAGCTATTGGATTTGGGGGTCACTCCGGAGACGACTTATTTGTATATTCAGGGACATACGTTGTTCGACAACGTGATTTCCCCTTTGCTGGATCCTGTTTGTATTTTGCTGCGTAAAGAACGTGAGCGTGAAATCCGTAATTTGGCCGAGCACGACACACAGCGGCAAAACGAATTGTCGTGTTACCAACATAGCCAGAATTCCGTGGAAGACATGCTTCGGAAGAATGTAGGCTTTAAGGATGCACCGCCTTATAAATTGCTTGAACGGGACATCCGGCGTTTGTTAGACCGCATGGATGCCGGGACTACGCAAAATATTTATCCAGCTTCTTAATGAACATGTTTTGGCAGAACACGACCACACTGTCGCCTTCCTGAATTTGGGTCATACCGTTTACGTGCATACCTTCGCCGCGACGTACCAGTCCGCCGATAGTAACTCCGGTGGGAAGGCCGAGGTCTTTCACGGGCTTCTTGGTGACCCTGGCTCCGGCTTTTACTTCAAACTCAGCCACATCGGCGTCGGCCACGGTCAGGCATTTCACGTTGGTAACGTCCGAATCCAACATCATCTGGTAAATATGACTGGCGGCAATCGTCTTTTTGTTGATGATGGTGCCGATATCCAATCTTTCGGCCATGGAGATATAGTCCAGATTGTCTATTAACGCCACGGTTTTCCGCACTCCCAGCCGTTTGGCCGTAAGGCAAGCCAGAATGTTGCTTTCGCTTTGTCCGGTCAGGGCCACGAAAGCTTGTGTGTGCTGTATGCCTTCCGTAATCAGTAGCGAAGAGTCGCGTGCGTCTCCGTTGATAACCATCACGTCGCTGTCTCCTAAAGCCTCGTTCAGCTCGTTGCAGCGTGCGGGGTCGCTTTCTATGATTTTCACTTCCATGTACCCCGGGACATTCAGGGCGGTGTGCATGGCCGTGCGTCCGCCTCCCATAATCATGACGTTTTTCACGTCTTCATAATGCTCTTTACCTACAATCTTGCGGATGTAAGGAATGTATTTCTTCGTGGTCATGAAATACACGATGTCGCCCAGTTGGAGCGTGGCATCGCCGTTCGGAATGATGGTCATGTCGTCTCGTTTGATAGCCACGACATGGTAGCAAGTGTCCGGTCCGCACAGTATTTTCAGCGGGATGTTGAGGATTTCAGCAGTTTCACGCAACTTGATGCCCAACATGACGAGTGCCCCGTCGTGCACTTCCCACCACTGTCTGACCCAACTGTGTTTGATACCTTCTATGATATCCCGTGCGGCTAGTATTTCCGGGAAGATGAGGGAGCTGATTCCCATGTTTTTAAAAAAGGTTTTGTATTCTTCGTCCAAGTATTCCGCATTGTCGATACGGGCTACTGTTTTCTGCGCTCCCAGTGTATGGGCCAGCATGCAACAGGTGATATTTTTCATTTCGTCGGGCATGACGGCGATGAACAATTCGGCATGTGCGGCACCGGCTTCTTTCAGGCCGCTGATAGAAGTCGGTTTTACATTGAGGGTCATGAGGTCTACGTTGTCGGCGACTTTTGAAAGTTTGTCTTCACTTTCGTCTATCAACGTGATATTCTGGCTCTCTTTGGCTAAGAGTTGTGCTAAATGTGTGCCTACAGCCCCGGCACCGGCAATGATAATCTTCATGGATTTACTTTTGTGAAATGGAACGGAGTTGTGATACAATGGCATCCTGGTCGATTCCGACGATTTGCCGTAGTTGTTCCACCGTGCCGTGTTCTACGAAATAATCGTGCAGTCCCATCCGTGTTACTTTAGGGAAGAAACCGTGGTCGGACATATATTCCAATACGGCGGACCCTAATCCTCCGCGGACGACTCCGTCTTCTATCGTGATGATTCGGGAGAAATGCGTTCCAACTTCGTGCAAGATGTTTTCATCCAACGGCTTGAGGAAACGCATGTCATAATGGGCTACCGTGAGAGGATGCCCTTCTTGCGCCTGTTGCTGCTCGAACAGGAGGATGGCCTCTGCCGCCGTATTGCCGATGGGGCCTAACGAAAGCAGTGCGATGTCCTTTCCTTCTTTGAGAAGTTGTCCTTTCCCCACTTCGATGGCTTCAAAATCACATTGCCAGTCGGTCAGCACACCCCGTCCGCGCGGGTAGCGGATGACGAACGGGCCTTGGTCCGGGAGCTGTGCCGTGTACATGAGCAGGCGCAGTTCTTTCTCGTTGAGTGGGGAAGACAGGATGAGGTTGGGGATGGGACGGAGTGCGGCCAAGTCGAATGCGCCATGATGCGTGGGACCGTCTTCACCTACCAGTCCTGCGCGGTCCAAACATAACACCACGTTAAGGCGTTCTATCGCAATGTCGTGGATGAGATTGTCATAGGCTCGTTGGGCAAAGGAGGAATAAATGTTGCAGAACGGGATGAGGCCGTCTTGCGCCATTCCGCCGGAGAAGGTGACGGCGTGTCCTTCGGCGATACCTACATCGAAAGCCCGGTCCGGCATCTCCTTCATCAGGACATTCATCGAGCATCCCGACGGCATGGCAGGTGTCACCCCGATGATTTTCGGGTTCATCCGGGCCAGTTCGAGTAAGGTCTGTCCGAAAACGTCTTGGTAACGTGGAGGCAGGTTGCTCGTGTCCGTCTGTATGCGTTCGCCGGTTTCCTTGTCGAATTTGCCCGGTGCGTGCCAGATGTCTGCCGCCTTCTCCGCCGGTTTGAATCCTTTGCCTTTGATGGTGTGTATATGAAAAAGTTTAGGACCTTTCATGTCTTTCAGGACCCGGAGCGTATGCACCAGTTCGATGACGTCATGACCGTCGCTGGGGCCGAAGTAGCGTATGTTCATACCTTCGAATACGTTCTGCTGGTTGCTGATAAGCGATTTCAGCGAGTTGTTGAAACGGATGAGTTGCTTCCGGCGGTCCTCGTTGAGCCAACCCCAGTTGAATAATTTACGGGAAGCGGCGAAACGCAGGCGGTTATAGAGGCTGCTGGTGTGGAGTTGGTGGAAATAATGGTTCATTCCTCCTACACTGCGGTCTATGCTCATATTATTGTCGTTCAGGATGATGAGAATGTCGTTCGGGGTAGAAGAAGCATTGTTCAGTCCTTCGAAAGCCAGACCGCCACTCATCGAACCGTCGCCGATGACGGCAATGATGTGCCTTCTTTTTTCATCCTGATTGGCCGAGGCCACCGCCATGCCCAAAGCGGCGGAGATGGAATTGGAAGCATGTCCGCAGGTGAACGTGTCGTATTCGCTTTCGGAAGGAGAGGGGAAAGGTTTCAGCCCGTGCAGCTTCCTGTTGGTCGAGAAACGTTCCCTGCGTCCTGTCAGTATCTTATGGCCGTATGCCTGATGTCCGACATCCCATACGATGCGGTCGTAAGGCGTGTCGTACACATAATGCAAAGCGACCGTCAGCTCCACGACGCCTAAGCTGGAAGCGAAATGTCCCGGATTGTCTGCCAGCTCGTCGATGATGTCGCGGCGCAGTTCTTCGCATACTTGCGGCAATTTGTCTATGGGCAATCGGCGCAAGTCGGCCGGGATATTGATTTGCGACAAAAGGTTATATGTATTTTTGTTTGTCATCAGCTTGATTTAGTTCATGCAAAATTAGCATAATTTCATATATCTTGCTTACTTTTGCAGGAAAAAATACCGTTTTGACATTTAACGAATGTGAGATATGAAGTTTCGTACCACAGTAGAAACTGAGATGAAGGGATTGCATATCCATCCCGGAGACGGGCTTACCCTGTTGGGGTCTTGCTTTGCCGACCATATCGGCCGGCGTATGGTGCAGTCGGGACTGGATGCGCATGCCAATCCGTTCGGGGTATTGTACAATCCGTTGAGTATAGCCGCGTGGTGCAGGGCGATGGCTACCGGGGAGTCGTTGCCCGAGGATATTTTTTTCGAATCGGGAGGACTGTGGCACAGTTGGTTGAATGACAGTTCCTTTTCTGCGGAGAACCGTGAGGAATGCCGTGCCCGTCTGGAAAACGTGCGCCGTGAAGAAGCTGCCCGGTTCAGGTCGCTGAAAGTCTTGTTCCTTACTTTAGGTACGAACCGTTATTACCGTCTGAATGACAACGGGCGGGTGGTTGCGAATTGCCATAAGCAGCCCGGGGCGCGGTTTACGGAAGAGCAGTTGGACGTGGAGGGGGCGAAGGAGGTACTCGGAGAGGCATTGGAGGCTCTTTGGCAGGTCAATCCGTCCCTGCAAATCGTTTTTACGGTCAGTCCCTACCGTTATGCCAAATATGGTTTCCATGGCAGCCGGTTGGGGAAAGCCGTGCTGTTGTTGGCCGTAGACGGGATATGTCGTGCGCACGAGGGACGTTGCTTCTATTTCCCGGCTTACGAAATCGTGCTGGATGAGTTGAGGGATTACCGGTTTTATGCGGCAGATATGCTGCATCCGTCCGAGGTGGCGGTAGAGTATATTTGGGAACGTTTCTCGGAAGTCTGTTTCCCGGTGGAAACACGAAGCTTCATGGCGGAATGGGAGGCCGTGGCCAAGGCTTTGTCCCACCGTCCGCTGCATCCGGAATCGGCGGCTTATCGGGACTTCCTGCGTCAAACTATGTTAAAGATGGAACGACTTACTGAAAAATACCCGAAATTAGCCGATACAACCGAGTACGGAAGATTGAAAGATCTGCTAAAATATTGAGGATTATGTCTTATACATTAGAAAGAATAGCTTCGCTCGTCGGCGCTCATTTGTGGGGTAGCGAAACGGTGGAAGTCCGGTGGATTCTAACGGATAGCCGTTCTTTGTGTTTCCCTGAAGATACTTTGTTTTTTGCGTTGGAAAGCCGTCGCAACGACGGGCACCGTTATATTCCCGAACTTTATCGTCGGGGGGTACGCTCTTTTGTGGTCAGTCGTTTGCCGGAAGACATGACATCCTGTCCCGATGCCAATTTCCTGCAAGTGGTCAGTCCGCTGAAAGCTTTGCAACGCTTGGCCGAACGTCATCGCGAGGCCTTCGACATTCCGGTGGTGGGTATAACCGGAAGTAATGGGAAGACCGTGGTCAAGGAGTGGCTTTACCAGTTGTTGTCCCCTGAAAAGAACGTCACCCGTTCGCCGAGGAGCTACAATTCCCAAATCGGAGTGCCTTTGTCCGTATGGAATCTGGATGAGAGAAGCGAAGTAGGGCTTTTTGAGGCCGGAATTTCCGAGCCGGGAGAGATGGAAGCTTTGCAGTCGGTGATTCAGCCGACCATAGGGGTTTTTACTTGCTTGGGCGATGCGCATCAGGAGAATTTCACTTCGTATGAGCAAAAGTGTTTGGAGAAGTTGAAGTTGTTCAAGGATGCCAAAGTCCTGGTGTACGATATGGACGATGCGCGCGTAGTCGGTTGCGTCAACCGTTCGGCTTTCAAAGGAGAATATTTTGCATGGTCGCGGCAGCGGCGCGATGTACCTTTATATATCGCATCGGTGGAAAAGCGGGAGGCAGAGACGGTTGTGTCCTATATATATAAAGGTAAGGAGGCTGCTTGTTCTATTCCTTTTATCGACGAGGCTTCGTTGGCCAATTCCGTGTCCTGCCTGGCCGTATGCTTGCATTTGGGGATGAGTCCCGAGACGATTGCCGCAAGGATGGCCGTACTCGAACCGGTGGCCATGCGCCTGGAGGTGAAAGAAGGCCGATCGGGTTGTACGCTCATTAACGACAGTTACAATTCGGATTATAATTCTTTGGATATCGCCCTCGACTTCATGAACCGTCGTCCCGATTGTGCGGGGCGGAAACGTACGTTGATTTTGAGTGATATCGAGCAGGCTGGCGGTGCGCCTGAGGATTTGTATGGCCGCGTGGGCCGTTTGGTGGCTATGCGCGGTGTGGAGAAGTTCATAGGAGTCGGTCCGTGCTTGTCTGCCGTACAAGGTCTGTTCGGCATGGAGGCATGTTTTTATCGTTCCACGGATGAATTGTTAGGCAGCGGTGTGTTGGACACGTTGCACGACGAAGTGATTCTCATCAAAGGAGCAAGGTCTTTCCGTTTCGATGTTTTGACGGAACACTTGGTCTTGAAGGTGCACGAAACGACATTGGAGGTTAATTTGAATGCCGTAGTGGATAATTTGAACTATTATCGCAGTTTCATGAAGCCGGAGACGAAGATGGTATGTATGGTAAAGGCGTCGGCTTACGGGGCCGGTGCTGTGGAGATTGCCAAAACCCTTCAGGATCATCAGGTGGATTATCTGGCCGTGGCCGTGGCCGACGAAGGCGTGGACCTGCGGAAGGCCGGCATTACGGCGAATATCATGATTATGAATCCGGAGATGAGCAGTTTTCCGACCTTGTTCGAGTACGACCTTGAACCGGAGGTGTACAGTTTCCGTTTGTTGGAGGCCTTGATTCACGAGGCGGAGAAAGAAGGGGTGACCCATTTTCCCATCCATGTGAAATTAGACACGGGCATGCATCGGTTAGGGTTCGACCCGGAAAAGGATATGCCGTTGCTGGTGGAGCGGTTGAAACGCCAGTCGGCTGTGATTCCCCGTTCCGTATTTTCCCATTTCGTCGGGAGCGACAGCGACGATTTCGATGCCTTTTCCGCCCGTCAGTATGAATTGTTCCTGAAAGGCAGTGCGCAGCTTCAGCAGGCTTATAGTCACAAGATTCTGCGTCATATCTGCAACAGTGCGGGGATTGAACATTTCCCGGATCGTCATTTGGAGATGGTACGTCTCGGTTTGGGGCTCTACGGCATCAATTCCCGGAATAATGAGGTTCTCCATAATATCAGTACGCTCAAAACCACGATTCTCCAGATACACGAAGTGCCGAAGGAAGATACGGTGGGATACAGCCGCAAAGGGCGTTTGACGCGTGACAGTCGGATTGCAGCCCTGCCTATCGGTTATGCCGACGGCTTGGACCGCAAATTAGGTTGCGGCCGTGCGTATTGTCTGGTCAACGGACGGCGTGCCCCGTATGTGGGCAACATTTGCATGGATGTCTGCATGATAGACGTGACGGACATAGATTGCCGTGAGGGCGATACCGCCATCATCTTCGGCGATGATCTGCCGGTGACGGTGCTGAGCGACGCTGTGGGTACGATACCCTACGAAATCCTGACGGGAGTCAGTGCCCGGGTGAAGAGGGTGTATTATCAGGACTGACTGTTTGAGCAGGTTCGCAGTAAAATAATGACCGTGCGTGAGACGGTGGTGATATTAGATGCGGATATAGCAGATTTGTATGGTGTGGAAACCAAACGAGTGAACGAGGCTGTGAAAAATAATCCGGATAAGTTCCCGTCCACTTACATGTTTCGGTTGACACGTGAGGAAATGATATTTTTGCGGTCGAAAAATCCGACCGCAAAAATATCGTCTAAAAGTCGTGTCTTGCCAGCCGTATTCACGGAGAGAGGATTGTATATGTTGGCTACTATATTGAAAAGCAAGAAGGCTGTGAATGCGACGTTTGCTATAATAGAAACATTTGCCAATGTACGTCAACTGAAACGGGAACTTCGTACTTTGCATCAGGAAACAGACAGCCACGTACAGCAATCTAAAATGAAACATTTCGGTGAGATGCTTTCAGATATAGTGATGCCCGACTTGGAAACGGCAGAAACAGAGTCTACTTTAGAACTCAACTTTTTGATTGGTAAAATAAAGCATACTGTAAAACGGGTTAAAAAGCAAAATGGTTCGGAGCATACGGAAACAGAATAGCCTGTTTTTTAATCTGTTGGGTTGCCGAAGTGAGTGGAGGTGATACATCTTTGATTTTACTTCTTTTAAAGACAGAAGAACATAAGGAAAAAATCTTATCCTTATGTTCTTCTGTCTTCTTTGTTTATCCGGTTTGCAACTGTCTCATCCCAAGAAGGAGATCAGCACGCCGGCTGCCACGGCTGACCCGATGACACCGGAGATGTTGGAGGCCATGCAGTAGTTCAACACATGGTTCTTCACATCATATTTGGTGGCGATTTCGTTGCAAACGCGACTGGCCATGGGTACGGCACTCAGCCCGGTGGCACCGATGAGCGGATTGATTTTCTTCTTGCTGAACAGGTTGAAGATTTTCACCATGGCGATGCCGGAAGCAATGGACAACGCAAAGGCGAGGAAACCGCCCACGACGATGCCTATCGTCTGCATGTTGAGGAACGCATCCACGGTCATGGTACCGCCTACGCAGAGGCCCAGGAAGATGGTAGCCGCGTTCATGATGGAGTTGGAAGCCGCATCGAACAGGCGCGAAGTGTCGGCACCGATTTCTTTCAGCAGGTTACCGAACATGAGCATACCCACCAGTGCAGCCGCATCCGGCAGCAGCAAAGATACAATGACCGTTACCAAAATGGGGAACAAAATCTTCTCCAGCTTGGAAACAGGGCGCAGGTTGCCCATCACCACGCTGCGCTCTTTCTTGGTCGTCAGCGCGCGCATAATGGGGGGCTGAATGATGGGCACCAAGGCCATATAGGAATACGCCGCCACAGCAATCGTACCCAACAATTCCGGTGCCAACTGGGAGGTAACGAAAATGGCCGTAGGACCGTCCGCACCACCGATAATACCGATAGAACCGGCCTGCTGGGGGGTAAAGCCAAGCAGGATCGCGCCCACATAGGTAAAGAAGATACCCAACTGGGCAGCAGCGCCCAGAATAAAGCTGGAGGGATTGGCGATCAGCGGCGCAAAGTCCGTCATGGCGCCAATGCCCATAAAGATCAGGGGCGGGTAAACACCGGCTTTTACGCCGAAATACAGGAAGTCGATCAGACCGGGGCTGAGCACGGCGCCGGAAGCGTCCGTCAACCGGCCGGCCATCAGGTCGATAAACTCGTGAATACTGGAGTAATGCACAGCCAGGTTGGCGCTGGGAATATTGGCCAGCAGCATACCGAAGGCAATGGGAATCATCAGCAGCGGCTCAAAGCCC
>ENA-OPSJ01001986-OPSJ01001986.1-human-gut-metagenome-genome-assembly--contig:-NODE-1986-length-14170-cov-2.771591_pt1 | contig 14170 bp, 8 predicted proteins | sample MGYA00241801_ERZ501893 | MGnify/ENA primary metagenome ERZ501893 (study PRJEB25962, sample SAMEA2042219) | human gut metagenome | biome: human gut; feature: human-associated habitat; material: faeces...
ACGAAGCCTTCGCGCCATCAGCTTGCGAGAGGTTGCGCAGGTAAGCCGAAAGGATGTTTTGCGCATACCCCACACGCATGGAAGCTTGGTTAGGCTCGGTTCCATCGGCCAGCAACTGAACAGTGGCATCGCCCGTATGAATCATATTATCGGCGAAGTTCTCGCTGAATACGATGACCATATTGATTTTCCCTTTCTTGAATACATCATTAATCTGATTGATGTCGGACAGTTCCTCGGCAATGGTGAAATACTTGTTCGCCTGAAACATATCACGGATATGCTGTGTAGCTATGTCCTTCGACGGGTCGAAAATAGCCACTTGCGTATCTTTCACTTCCGTCGTAATGGCGAAACCGAAAAGCACAATCATGATAACCGGCATGACCAGCAGAATAAGCATGGTTCTCTTATCACGGAAAATGTGATAGAACTCTTTTCTGACAAATGACAAAAACTGTTTCATAAACTTACGGATTTAATTATCTGAACGTTTCGCCTTCCTGGCCAACTGGAGGAATACGTCGTACATGGTTTCTACTCCAAAGCTCTTCTTCAACAGGAAAGGGGAGTCAAGAGCCTCTATCTTGCCGTCCACCATGATGGAGACGCGGTCGCAATACTCCGCCTCGTCCATAAAGTGGGTGGTGACAAAGACGGTGATGCCCTCGTCGGCAGCCTGGTAAATCAGCTCCCAGAACTGGCGGCGCGTGGCAGGGTCCACCCCACCCGTAGGCTCATCCAGAAAGACAATCTTGGGACGGTGGAAGATGGAGACGGAGAAGGCCAGCTTCTGCTTCCAGCCCAGCGGAAGGCTTTTCACCAGTGTATCCCGTTCCTTTTCCAGCCCGAGGCGGAGGAGCAGCTCATCCGTCTTGGGGGCAATCTCCGCTTCGGGGATGCCGTAGATACCGGCAAAGAGGCGGATATTCTCCCACACCTTGAGGTCTTCGTAAAGGGAAAATTTCTGGCTCATGTAGCCGATGTTCTTCTTCACTTCTTCGGGTTGGGAAGCCACATCGAAACCTGCCACACATGCCTTGCCGCCGGTGGGGCGGCTAAGTCCCGTAAGCATGCGCATGGCGGTGGTCTTGCCTGCCCCGTTGGCTCCCAGGAAACCGAAAATCTCGCCCCGATGGACTTGGAAGGAGATGTGGTCTACAGCGGTGAAATTACCGAACCGCTTGGTCAACCCTTCCACTTCAATCACCTTGTTTTCGTGGTTTTCCACCCGTTCGTGCTGCAAGCCCGGAGGGCAGAGGATGCCCGCAAAGCGTGTCAGGATACGGTCGGGGGTATCGATGCCTTTTATCTCTCCTTCGTTGATGAAGGCGATGCGGTCGCATTGGCGCGCTTCGTCGATGATGGGGGTGGAAGCAATGATGGTGATACCCTGCTCCTTCAGTCGGCGAAGCATTCCCCAGAATTCCTTGCGGGACACGGGGTCGACGCCCGTAGTGGGTTCGTCCAGAAAGAGGACATCCGGTTTATGGATAAGGGCACAGCTAAGGGCGAGTTTCTGCTTCATGCCGCCGGACAACGCTCCGGCGCGGCGCTTGCGGAAAGGTTCTATCTGCCGGTAAATGTCGCGCACCAAATCATAATTCTCCTCGATGGTGGTGTGGAAGACGGTGGCGAAGAAATTGAGATTCTCCTCCACCGTCAAGTCCGGATAGAGGGAGAAGCGTCCGGGCATATACCCCACCCGCCTGCGGATGGCTTTGTAGTCCTTCACCACATCCAGACCGCAGACCGAAGCCGAGCCTCCGTCGGCAAGCAGCAAAGTGGTGAGGATGCGGAAAAGCGATGTCTTGCCCGCACCGTCCGGCCCGATGATGCCGAAAAGCTCACCGGGAGCCACTGACAGAGAGACACCCCGCAGGGCTTCCACGCTGCCGTAACGTTTGGAGATATTAGTTAAAGTTACAGCCTCCATACATTCCTATTTTCAGCATCCCGTCATTCTTCACGGCAATCTTTACGGCATAGACCAGATTGGCGCGCTCGTCTTTCGTCAGGATAGTTTTTGGAGTGAATTCGGACGTATCGGAAATCCAGGTGACGATGCCAGGGTATTCTTTCCGCACTTCCTTTCCATAATCCGCATAAACCTTCACTTGCTGCCCCAGCTTGATTTCGGCAAGCTGCTCGGAGGTGATGTAGGCACGGAGGTAAATCTGCTCCATATCCGCCACTTTGAAAAGAGGGGTGCCGGGAGCAGCCAGTTCTCCGGCTTCGGCATATTGGGCAAGGACGGTTCCCGTCAGCGGAGAGGTGATGTGGCATTTGCGCAACTGGTCTTCTATCTGCGCCACCTGGATGCCGACAGAGGAACTTTGCCACGTCAGGCTCCGGTCACTGTTGCGCAGGGTGGAGTTCTGTGCGTCGAGCTGCTTGCGGAGGACTTCGAGAAGGGACTCGGCATCATCCAGTTGCTTCTGGTTGGCGGCACCCACACGGAGCAGGTTGGACACACGGTCGCGCTCGCGCCGTGCCTGCACAATCTGTTCCTGAGTGGCGGCTACTTGCTTCAGGATATCAGGCCGCTGGCCTTCCACGGACTTGACACTGGCCTCCAACTGGAGTTTCTTCAGATAGAGTTGGACGGTATCTATAATGCCTACTTCCTGCCCGTCTATCAGTGTCGTACCTTCCTCGATGTCGAAACTCAGCAGTTTTCCGGACGCCTCGGCAGAAACGATGACTTCGGTAGCCTCGAACGTTCCCGTCGCATCATATTTCGGAGCACCGCCGGTGCAGGCGGCAAGGAGAAATAAAAAAGGAAATAATTTCAATGATTTCATACTATTTCAAGTTATAAATTACGGATTATAGTCATTAATTGTTCAGCGTATATTTCAGCTGCCAGATGTTCATCAGCAACTGCACCTCATGCAATGCCTTGGTCTGTCGTGCCATACTTTCGTTGGTAATCTCCCGCAGCATATCGGTCACGGTCATTGTCCCGTTCTGCACCTTGGCCTCGGCTGCACGGCGGATATTCCCACGCAGACGGATAATCTCGTCATCATCCGCCATCTGGCGGCGCATGGATACAATGCCCGCATCCTGCTGCGTAGCCTGCAGGCGAATGTTGAAAAGGAACACATCCCGGCCGGTCTCTATCTGTTGGCGGGTATTGTCTATCCTGCGGCGGTCGTTCTTCAGTGTATACAGACTGCCGAAATTCCAGGACATGCGCACCCCCGCCATGTAATAGGCGTTGAATTCATCTTTCAGCATATTCAACCCCGGATTGCCGTATGCCCCTTGTACAAAAAGGCCGAAACGCGGCATCAACCGGGTGTTCAAGGCTGCCTCCTGCTGGTGGAGTTGCTCTCCCTGCGCATCGTACCAACGAAGTTCGGGACGGTTGTTCATCTGCCGGTCTATGTTTTCTTCGGCAGCCGGTTTCAATAAAACCGTTTCGGAAGAGAGATCCTTGCCCGTAAAGGCAGCAAGCATGCTGAGGTATGCACGACGGGTGGTCTCCAATTCCACACGGTGCTGCCTGGTATTCAGTTGCTCTACGCTGACTGCATCCAGGTCGCTCGGGGTGGCGATGCCATTGGCTATATAGTCGGCTACCTGCTTGTGGGTTCTTCCTAAATCTTCTTGCAAGAGGCTGTTCTGTTTCAGCTGTTCGTCCAACAGCAGGATGCCGAAAAAGAGCTGGTTCACCCGGTCAGTCAAGGCATACATGTCTACATGCTGTTTTTCCAGTTCCACTTCCGAGGCGGCACGCGTCAATCGTTTTCTGGAACGTATATCCCCACCATCCCAGAGGGTCTGCTGCACTTCGAGCATCACCTGGTACTGGTCTTTCGAAGCAGTCTTGATGTCGAGATTAGGGATTTCGACCGGTAGCCGGGTGATGTCACTCTGGTACGTGGCCTTGCCGGATAGGGAAAACTGGGGCAAGTAACCTTTTCCGGCATTGGAGAGGTCGTACCCGCGTGCCTTTTCTATCAGTCCGTATTGCCTGACCAACGGATAATTGTCTTGCGCCCGGCGCTGGCACTCTTCCAACGTGAGCTGGGCATGTGCCAGCATGGCGGCAAGAGAAAGGGTAAAAAAGAAAACGATTCGTTTCATATCCATTCTGTTTCTTGTTTATTCTACATGGTTTTGTTCTATACACATGCAAAGATAAAGGCATAACCCTATAACCTTACAATCCATTTGTGCGCAAAGATGTTCTAATAGTACGACATTTCGTAGAAAAAGACAAATAATAGGAACACTTTATTATCTTTGCAGTGGAAATATACATTATTCATAAAGGGAAAGATATGGAAAAGAACAAACCGATAAGCGTCGCATTCGAGGACATCCGCAACAATCCGGATTTTATAGAACATTCCGAATACAGATTTATAAACGACGATTTGGGAATGGTCATCAGTTTTCAAGCAATGGGATTCAGGCTATTCCGCACCCAGCAACCTTATCGTGCCAAAGAAGGAAGGATTGTACGCATCATGCAAGGTAAGGGCCGAATCTCCATCAATCTTATCGAATATGAAGCTACAGCCCACGATATTATTATCATCCCTGACAATTCGCTGATAGAAATATCGGAAGTCAGTCCCGACTACGAATTCCAAGTCATCATGCCCACTGCCAATTTTCTGCCCGTACTACAGAATTCCATTCTTTCGGAAGCTTATACACGAAACGGAATCCGCCTTTCATGCAACAACGAGGAATGGGCACACATCAGCAGCTTCTTCTCTTTATTGTGGAATATACTACATTGTTTGCCCTACCGCCGCGGAGCTGTACAGCACTTGATTGTCTCACTTCTCTATAACCTTAAGTATATCCACGAGCACACATGCAAGTCAACTCCGGCACGCCTTTCACGCCAGGAAGAGCTATTCCGCCGCTTCATCGCTTTGGTGAACCAACACAGCAAGCACGAACGCAGCGTCAACTTCTATGCCGACAAGCTATGCCTGACACCGCACTATCTGAGTTCGGTGATACGTGAAACAAGCGGGCAAACCGTGATGCAATGGATTAATCAAGCAGTTATCCTCGAAGCCAAAGTATTGCTGAAGCACAGTAATCTACTGGTGTTTCAAATATCAGACGAACTGAACTTTCCCAATCCGTCGTTCTTCTCGAAGTTCTTCAAACGTATGACGGGGATGACACCGGCGGAATACCAGAAACAAACCTGACCTCAAAACAGCTGTCCTATACGGGAGCCTGACGGTCCGTCGCAAGAGTCCGCTTCCAATGCCAGCATCCCTTGTTTGGCTGCCAGTCCACCGGCATAGCCTATCAGCGTATGGTTGCTGCCCACCACACGATGGCAGGGGATGAGTATGGAGAGGGCATTTGCCCCATTGGCAGCCGCCACCGCGCGTACGGCTTTCGGATTGCCCAGCTTTCGTGAAAGCTCGCCGTAGGACACTGTTTTTCCGTAAGGGATGTTCTGCAACTCCTGCCACACCGTCCGCTGGAATTCTGTTCCGACTGCAAGCAGTGGAACATCGAATATGGTCCGCTTACAGGCAAAATACTCATCCAACTGAATGATTGCCCTTGCAATCACTTCCGAAGTGCCTTCCTCATAATCGGCATGCAGCGCCTGCCGTATGCGCTTATCAACGGTTACTCTACGTTTCTCGTTCAGCATCCAGTCGCATAGGCAGAGTTTATCGCCGAAAGAGCCGAGGAGCAACTCGCCATAAGGAGATTGATAGTATTGGGTCAAAATTGTTTCCATCGAACTTAGTTTTCAGCAAAGATAGCAAATTAAATCATCATTTGTACTCCGCCCACGACTTGATAGCCAAATCATCCGGCGTCATCGTGCAGAATGCATTGATGAACGCACTTGCCAGACGGGCATTCGTTATCAACGGAATATTGAGGTCGATGGCGGCACGGCGTATCTTGTAGCCGTTATCCAACTCGCCTGCGGTGAGGTTCTTCGGAATATTGACAACCATGTCTATCTCCTTGCGGTGCAGCATGTCGAGTGCCTGCGGCTGGCGTTCGGGTTCGCTGGGCCAGTAGACGCGCGTATTCTCCACACCGTTCTCCGTAAGGAAATTGCTGGAACCACCCGTGGCAAATATCTTATACCCCTTCTTCTGAAGCATACGCGCGGCAGAAAGCATGTCCACTTTCTGCTTCGGAGTACCGGTAGAAAGCAGGATATTTTTCTCTGGAATACGATATCCCACGGAGAGCATCGCCTTGAGAATGGCGCAGGAAGTATCGCTGCCGATGCAACCCACCTCGCCCGTGCTTGCCATATCCACACCCAGTACCGGGTCGGCCTTCTGCAGACGGTTGAAGGAGAACTGGCTCGCCTTGATGCCTACGTAATCCAAATCGAACAGATTCTTGTCCGGCTTCTGTACCGGAATGCCGAGCATCACCTTCGTGGCAAGTTCAATAAGGTTTATCTTCAGCACCTTGCTGACAAACGGGAACGAACGGCTGGCGCGGAGGTTGCACTCAATCACCTTGATGTCGTTCTCGCGTGCCAGATACTGGATATTGAACGGACCGGAGATGTTCAGCTCACGGGCAATCTCGCGGCTGATGCGCTTGATGCGGCGCACCGTCTCCACATACAACTTTTGTGGCGGGAACTGGATAGTGGCGTCACCGGAATGCACTCCGGCAAACTCGATATGCTCACTGATGGCGTACGCGATAATCTCTCCATCTTGCGCCACAGCATCCATCTCCACCTCCTTGGCATGCTCGATGAACTGGCTCACCACCACGGGATGCTTCTTGCTGACATTCGCCGCCAGCTTCAGGAAGCGTTCCAGCTCCTCCCGGTTGGAACAGACGTTCATCGCAGCGCCGGACAATACGTAGGAAGGACGGACCAATACCGGGAAGCCCACCTTATCCACAAAGGCGTTGATGTCCTCCAGGGAGGTCAGCGCCCGCCATTCGGGTTGGTCTACACCAATGCGGTCGAGCATGGCGGAGAACTTGTCACGGTCTTCGGCATTGTCGATGCTCCTGGCGCTTGTGCCGAGAATAGGTACCTTCTGCGCATCGAGGCGCAGGGCAAGGTTATTCGGTATCTGACCACCGGTAGAGACAATCACCCCGTGGGGATTCTCCAGTTCGAGAATATCCATCACGCGCTCGAAGGTGAGCTCGTCGAAGTAAAGACGGTCGCACATGTCATAGTCCGTAGACACGGTTTCGGGGTTGTAGTTTATCATGACACTGCGGTAGCCTTCCTGGCGAATGGTGTTCAGGGCCTGCACGCCGCACCAGTCGAACTCTACGGAAGAACCGATGCGGTAGGCGCCGGAGCCCAATACGACGATGGACTTGCGGTCGCCGAGGTAACGGACATCATTTGCCGTGCCGCTATACGTTAGGTAGAGATAGTTGGTCTGTGCGGGATATTCGGCGGCAAGGGTATCTATCTGCTTCACTACGGGCAGAATGCCTGCACTCTTGCGGAAATTGCGGACGGCAAGGATGGCTTCTTCGCCGTCCATTGCTTGTTCCAAGCCGAGGGCACGGGCTATCTGGAAATCAGAGAAGCCTTGTACTTTGGCTTTACGCAATAAGTCCACGGGAATCATTGGCAACTCTCCATCAGCCATAAAAGAGTGCAGTTCCCTGCTGGTATCCATGATGTTCATCAACTTCTCCAGGAACCAACGGTCTATCTTGGTCAATTCGTGCACCTGGTCCACCGTATACCCGGCACGGAAGGCTTTGGAGATGACAAAGATACGTTTGTCGGTAGGTTCGCGCAGAGCCTTGTCCAAATCGGCAATCACCAGTTCCTTGTTCTCTACGAAGCCGTGCATGCCCTGGCCTATCATGCGAAGCCCCTTCTGGATGGCTTCCTCGAAAGTACGGCCGATAGCCATCACCTCGCCTACCGACTTCATGCTCGAACCCAGCTCTTTGTCCACCCCGTGGAACTTGCCCAAATCCCAACGCGGTATCTTGCAGACCACATAGTCCAGGGCGGGTTCGAAGAAAGCGCTTGTAGTCTTTGTCACAGAGTTGTTCAAGTCGAACAAGCCATAGCCCAAGCCGAGTTTTGCCGCTACAAACGCCAACGGATAACCCGTTGCTTTAGAGGCAAGTGCAGACGAACGGCTCAAGCGTGCATTTACCTCGATTACCCGGTAGTCCTCGCTCATCGGGTCGTAGGCATACTGCACGTTACACTCTCCCACAATGCCGATGTGACGGATAATGCGGATAGCGAGTTCACGCAATTTATGATAGTCCGTATTGCTCAACGTCTGTGACGGGGCAATAACGATGGACTCACCCGTATGGATGCCCAGGGGGTCGAAGTTCTCCATGTTGCAGACCGTGATGCAGTTGTCGAAGCGGTCGCGCACCACCTCGTATTCCACTTCCTTCCATCCCTTCAGCGATTTCTCCACCAGCACCTGTGGGGAGAAGGAGAAGGCTTTCTCCACCAGCACATTCAGCTCTTCTTCATTGTCGCAGAAGCCCGAACCCAGTCCGCCAAGCGCGTATGCGGCACGGACAATGACCGGGTATCCCAGTTCCCGGGCTGCGCGACGGGCATCCGCCGCATTCTCCACGGCTTCGCTCTTGATGGTCTTCACATCAATCTCATTCAGTTTCTGCACAAAGATTTCACGGTCCTCCGTGTCAATGATGGCCTGCACGGGAGTGCCGAGAACCGTCACGCCGTACTTCTCGAAAATCTTGTCTTTATAGAGGGAAACACCGCAGTTCAGTGCCGTCTGCCCACCAAAAGCAAGCATGATGCCGTCCGGGCGCTCCTTCTCTATCACCTTCTCCACGAAGTAAGGAGTGACGGGCAGGAAGTAAATCTGGTCGGCAACTCCTTCCGAGGTCTGTACCGTGGCAATGTTCGGATTGATGAGAACCGTGCAGATACCTTCCTCCTTCAATGCCTTGAGCGCCTGCGAACCGGAGTAGTCAAATTCTCCTGCCTCACCGATTTTCAGTGCGCCGGAACCGAGCAGCAGGACTTTCTTTATATTGTTTTCTTTCATTTGCATATCTGTTTATTAAAAATGTAATAGTAGTAATAAAACCTTATCTTTCTCTTACCTTACACAATCAGTCACTAATTGAATGGCATTCAGTATAGGACTGAAAGGTATTCACTCTGGGACTGAATGACATTCAGTATGGGACTCATTATACCGTCTTTTACATACTGATTATCAAGAGATTATGAACGCAATCATTCTTGATAAAATTCTCTTACTAAAGCAACTTCACAAAGTCATCAAAAAGAAACTCCGTATCCGTCGGCCCGCTGGCAGCTTCGGGATGAAACTGTGCGGAGAACCAGGGATTGCATTTGTGGCGGATTCCTTCATTAGAACCATCGTTCATATTGATGAAAAGCGGTTCCCAGTCTTCTGTCAGCGTGTTGTTGTCTACGGCATACCCATGATTCTGTGAGGTGATGAAGCAACGTTCCGTACCCACCATACGCACCGGTTGGTTATGGCTGCGGTGGCCGTATTTCAATTTGTATATCTTGGCGCCCCCAGCTTTGGAAAGCAACTGGTTTCCCATACAGATGCCGAAGATGGGCAGTTTATCGTTCTGCATTGCCTTGCGGATATGCTGCACGGCAGCATCGCAGGTATCGGGGTCGCCAGGGCCGTTGGAGATGAACAACCCGTCGAACTCCATCCCAGTATAATCATAGTCCCAGGGAACGCGAATCACTTCCACGTCACGTTTCAGCAGGCAGCGGATGATGTTATGCTTGACGCCGCAATCCACAAGGAGCACTTTCTTCTTACCGGTTCCTTCGTTGTAACGGATAACCTCCTTGCAGCTAACTTTATCCACATAATTCACATCGGCATAAGAGGCCTCAGGCATTTCATCCGATTCATCATCAAAGGCGATACGTCCCATCATCACCCCATGCTCGCGAAGCACCTTTGTCAGTTCGCGGGTATCGATGCCCGTGATGCCCGGAATCTGTTCGCGTTTCAGCCAGTCACCGAGGCTTTCCACCGCATTCCAATGGCTATAATTTTCGCTATAATCGCTTACAATAATGGCTTCGGCATGGATATGCTCGCTCTCCATAAAAGTGGCAAGCCCATTCGGTTCGAGAGTAAAAGGCGGCACACCGTAATTGCCCACCAACGGATAGGTGAGCGTCATCAGCTGTCCGGCATACGAAGGGTCGGTCAGGCTTTCGGGATAACCCGTCATGGCTGTGTTGAAGACCACCTCTCCCGCTACCGGTTTTTCAAAGCCGAACGACTTGCCGTGGAAGCGGCTCCCGTCGTCGAGGATTAGAGTTACATTTCTCATTGATTCAATTAAAATTGATAAACTTGTTCTATATAATCAATAAATGCCTTATTCAGCAGCTTCACACCGCCCGGCGTAGGATAATCGCCGCTGAAGTACCAGTCACCCGGATGCTTGGGGCAGGCCTCATGCAGCCCCTCGAGAGGCTGGTAGACAATCTGCACTTTGGCTTTCGTCCCTTTCGGAGTAAGAAGCTCCACCATCTTGGCAGAGATTTCCTCATCAGTGAAAGGAGCATAAATCTCCTTCACGTAATTCACCATCTGTTCTTTGGGCAGGCCTACCTGCTCTTTGGACTTGCGGTAGGCGGCGGCAATCACATCGCGCATCTCACGCTCCTTCAGCAGTTCCACAGCAGCCTTGAAGGCGATGAATTCGCTCATCTTAGCCATATCGATGCCGTAGTAGTCGGGATAGCGTACCTGCGGTGAAGAGCTTACAATGACTATCTTCTTTGGCTCCAGACGGTCAAGGATGCCGATGATGCTCTGCTTCAGGGTGGTTCCACGCACTATCGAGTCGTCGATGATGACCAGATTATCCACTCCCGGGACAAGGCTTCCGTAAGTGATGTCGTACACATGGGCGGCAAGGTCGTTCCGGCTGTTTCCTTCGGCAATGAAGGTACGCAGCTTGATGTCCTTGATGGCCACTTTCTCGCTCCGTATGCGCCGCGACAAGATATGCTCCAGTTCGTCGTGGCTGGGACTATGCCCCAAGGCGGCAATCTGCTGCACCTTCTCCTCGTTGAGGTAGTCGTCCAATCCCTGCAACATACCGTAGAAGGCGACTTCCGCCGTATTGGGGATGAAGGAGAAGACGGTATGGTCCACATCGTTGTCGATGGCTTTCAATATGTTGGGTACAAGTTTCTCACCCAGCAGTTTACGTTCCCGGTAAATGTCCACATCACTGCCCCGGCTGAAGTAGATGCGCTCGAAGGAACAAGGTTTCACCTCGCGCGGCTTGTTGATTTGCACGGTGCGCACCTTGCCGGCCTTGTTGATAAACATGGCTTGTCCGGGTTGCAGCTCCTTGATGGATTCGACAGGAACATTAAGGGCTGTCTGTATCACGGGACGTTCGCTGGCAAGCACCGCTATCTCGTCGTCCTGATACCAGAAGGCTGTACGGATGCCCCATGGGTCGCGTACAGCGAAAGTCTCTCCGCTGCCGGTAAGTCCGCACATCACGTATCCCCCGTCCCACTCCTTGCTCGAAGTGCGCAGCACGTTGGCAAGGTCGATGTGGTTTTCTATATAACGGGTGATGTCCATGCCTGCCAGCCCTTCCGCTTCGGCAAGGTTGAAGAGGCGCTCCACTTCGCGGTCGAGGCGATGTCCCAACTGCTCCAGCATGATGTAGGTATCGGCATATTTGCGCGGATGCTGGCCGATGGCGGTAATGCGTGCGAAGATTTCATCCACATTCGTCATGTTGAAGTTGCCGCAGAGGGCAAGATTCTTGGCACGCCAGTTGTTTCTCCGGAGGAACGGGTGCACGTACGAGATGCCGGACTTTCCGGTAGTGGAGTAACGCAGGTGTCCCATATAGACCTCCCCTGCAAAGGGCAGCACACGCTTGGCATAGTCCGCATCATGCAGCTGTTCCTTGGTCAAGTCCTTGAAGTGGCCCTGCACCGTACCGAAGATTTCGGTAATGGCGCCCGAGCCGAGAGCACGCTCACGGAACATATATTCCTCGCCGGGACTGGCTTCCAGTTTCACGCAGGCCAGTCCGGCACCTTCCTGCCCACGGTTGTGTTGTTTCTCCATCAGGAGATAGAGCTTGTTGAGTCCGTACATCCATGTTCCGTACTTCTCTTCATAGTACTCCAGCGGTTTCAGCAGGCGTATCATGGCAACGCCGCATTCATGCTTCAGTTGTTCCATCTATCTATTTACAATTTACCATTTACAATGTACAATTTTAAGTGTACAATTTTCTTTTCCTTATTATAGCATACAATTACCATTTACATTTACCCCTCCCAAGCGCAGCCCCATTGTACATTGTAAATGGTAAATTGTACATGTCCTCATTCTACAGTCACCGACTTCGCAAGATTCCTCGGCCGGTCCACATCCATTCCCTTGCACACGGCAATGTGATAGGCAAGTAATTGCAGAGGTACCGTAGTTATTAACGGATCAAGGCACTCCATTGTTTCGGGAAGCTCGATGCAAGTGTCGGCTATTTTACTGATGACCGTATCTCCCTTTGTCACAATGGCGATAACCCTGCCTTTACGCGCCTTTATTTCCTGGATATTGCTCAGCACCTTTTCATAAAGCCCATTCCGGGTGGCAATGACCACTACCGGCATTTCGGCATCCACCAGGGCAATGGGGCCGTGCTTCATTTCGGCGGCAGGATAGCCCTCGGCATGGATATACGAAATCTCCTTCAACTTCAAGGCGCCTTCCAAGGCTACGGGATAACTGTATCCGCGTCCCAGATAGATAAAGTTGTGTGCATAGGTGAATATCTTGGAAAGTTCCGCTATACGGTCGTTCAGTTTCAAGACCTCCTTCATCTTGTCGGGGATATGTCCCAATTCCTTGACAATTGCCAGGTATTGCCCTTCGTCCATCGTCTTTTTCTCTTTGGCAAGTGTCAGGGCCAGCATGGTAAGCACCGTTACCTGCCCGGTGAAGGCTTTGGTGGATGCCACCCCTATTTCCGGTCCCACGTGGATATAGGAACCCGTATGCGTGGCACGGGGAATACTGGAACCGACGGCATTGCAGATGCCATATATAAATGCCCCACGATTTCTGGCAAGCTCCACGGCTGCCAGCGTATCGGCCGTTTCTCCGCTTTGCGAGATGGCAATCACTACATCGTTGCTGTCAATCACCGGGTCGCGGTAACGGAACTCACTGGCATACTCCACCTCCACCGGAATACGGCAGAAGCTTTCAATCAAATGCTTGCCGATGAGGGCGGCATGCCATGACGTACCGCATGCCACGATGACGAAGCGTTTGGCCGCCAGCAGACGTTCCTTATAATCAATCACTGCAGAAAGAACCACGTTCGTACCCTCCACATTGATACGCCCGCGCATGCAGTCGTGAATGCAGCCGGGCTGTTCGAAGATTTCCTTCAGCATGAAGTGCGGATAACCGCCCTTCTCCAGCTGGCCGAGATTGAGCGCTACCGTCTTTACCTCGTGCGGACATTCCACATTCTTCAGGTTAACAACCTTCAGCTTCTCTCCCCGACGGATGAGGGCAATCTCTTCGTCTTCCAGATACACCACCTTATCCGTGTATTCCACAATCGGCGTGGCATCCGAAGCCAGGAAAAACTCTCCTTCACCGATGCCCACCACCAGCGGACTGCTCTTGCGTGCAGCGATTATCCCATCCGGATTGTCCTTGTCGAGCACCGCAATGGCATACGCCCCAATCACTTCCTGCAAGGCAAGTTGCACCGCCGTCAGCAGGTCAATATGGTTTGTCACCTGAATGTATTCAATGAGCTGTACCAGCACCTCGGTATCAGTGCTGCTTTTAAATACATAACCTTTGGCTTGAAGTTTTTCTTTAAGGACGGCGTAGTTTTCAATAATGCCGTTATGGATGAGGGCGAGGCGTTCGGAAGAGGAATAATGGGGATGGGCATTGACGGAACAAGGTTCTCCATGAGTGGCCCAACGTGTATGTGCAATACCAATGCTACCGGAAATATCTTTTTGAGCAACGAAAGTTTCAAGTTCCGAAACCTTACCTTTCGCTTTGTACACGTTCAACTGTCGGTTATCACTGATTAATGCTACCCCCGCACTATCATATCCACGGTACTCCAACCGCTTCAGACCCTTGATAAGAATGGGGTAGGCTTTCCTTTGACCTATATA
>ENA-OPSJ01001990-OPSJ01001990.1-human-gut-metagenome-genome-assembly--contig:-NODE-1990-length-14134-cov-3.742595_pt1 | contig 14134 bp, 10 predicted proteins | sample MGYA00241801_ERZ501893 | MGnify/ENA primary metagenome ERZ501893 (study PRJEB25962, sample SAMEA2042219) | human gut metagenome | biome: human gut; feature: human-associated habitat; material: faeces...
CATCTTTTCGAGTTTGTCAAGAGGTTTTTCAAACTTTTTTCAAAGTTTTTTTCAAACCATCTTGGTTCTTTCAAAAGAAGCGACTTCCTTTTCGAAAGCTTTTATATTATATCACATTGTCTCTCGTTTGTCAAGAGGTTTTCAAAACTTTTTTCAAAGTTTTTTGTGATCTTTTCGCTTTCGCTGTGCCCTCATCTCGAGTGCTTGTCTATTATATCACCTTCACCGGCAAAAGTCAACACTTTTTTGAAAAGTTTTTTTCATTCGTTACTTATGTCCTATATATTTAACTGTTTTTCAACAATACACAGCAACATGCACTGTTTCACGCCCTTTTTACACTCTTTTACTTACTTTACTCGCGCTTTTTCACAAACAACTAATTCTTTTTTATATATTTTTACACAAATTCTCGTAAACCTATAGCCTTTTTCCCCGCTTTATGTTATAGTAATATTGTATTTCTTTATATATTGAGGTATTATCATGAAACATAAGATTATAATGTCCGCAGCGCTTATTATTTCAATGACCGGTATGACCGGCTGCTTTTTTTTCCCTGCCGAGGAAGAACTCCTCGAACCGCCGACCGTTGCGATCGAGGACATAGCCTACTCCACCTACACAGCCAAGCAAAAAACAATAGAGGACAAGACCGTTGCGACCGGCTACGTATTCTGCAAATCTCAGTATAACGCCAGCTTCCCTGAAAGCGGCGGAACTCTGAAGACGATCTATGTAACCGCCGGGCAGCATGTTGAAGAGGGTGACCTTCTTGCCGAGCTTGACGTAGGCGACCTTGACTATTTGTATAAGCAGCAGCTGCTGATCGTCCAGAAGGCTCAGATTGCCTACAACTCGTCCGGAACGGCAGACGCACGCCTGACCCTCGAAATGGAGCAGAACACCCTGACCGAGTACGAGCGCCAGCTCAACAACTCCCGCATATACGCGGGAATGACCGGTGAAGTCTGCTTCGTGCAGGATATGGACCCCGGAACGACAGTGACCGCATATAAGACTATAATAAAGATAGTTGACCCTTCGCAGCTCTGTATACAGTATAGTTCTTCCAATATGAAAAGCTTCCCGCTGGGTGAAGAGGTCACCATTACGGTAGACGGCGAAGATTACTCCGGCTGCGTTTCCAAAACTCCCACCGATGTAAAGGAAGGACTTTACGACGACTTCCCCGCCGTGATGAAGGATACTTCGTCGATATACTGTGAATTCACAGACGGAACGCCCTCATTCCTGACCGTAGGACAGACCGCGGATATAACCGCAGTGTTCGCGCGTCATGAGAACGCTGTAGTAATATCCAAGACCCTGGTAAAAACCGACGGCGACCGCACCTATGTAACCATACTCGACGAAAACGACACCAAGAAAGAAGTCGACGTAACTGTAGGAATAACCAACGCCACCGAAGCCGAGATACTCACCGGGCTGAACGCAGGCGACCGAGTTGTAGTACGCTGACGGAGGTACGCTGTGTTAACACTATTATTCAGAAAAATGCGAAGCACCCGCTGGATGGTGCTGTGCCTGTTCATCGGATTTCTGCTTGCGGCAGGAATGATGAGCACCGTGCCCATTTACATGGACTCATCTCTCCAGCGCATACTTATAAAGGACATGCAGGCGTACCAGCAGGAGACCGGCGAGTATCCCGGCGAATATGTCGTAACGAAATCGGTGCCGATAAAGGCGGATAACGCCCAGCGCCGCTCTGCGGTCCAGGAAATGACGGAACTTGTAGACGACCGCACTTCCAGGATAGACATGCCACAGGCAAATAAAAAGACCATCATCTACGATGATTACATGTACCTCACCACAGGCAAGACCGCCCGCGTCAAGGTCATAGGAATGACCGGGCTTGAGGATCACGTAACCTTCATAGAGGGCGGAATGTACGCTCCCGGTCAGCAGCCCGACGGAACATTCCAGGTCATATGCAACGAGGAGTGCCTCAAGACCCTGGGAATATCCTGCGGCGGAACATACGAGATACAGAACAGTTTCTACACCTCCGCCGAGCCGCTGTACGTAACAGTATCCGGAGTATTCCGGCAGTCGAGCGAAAACGACAGCTACTGGTCAGAAACGATGGAGCCGTATCTCAACGCATTTCTCATCGACTATGACACTTTCCTAGGCGATTACCTCGACACCGGCGTAACAACGCTGGGCTCTGCGGATATCCGATACTCCTTCGATTATCAGAAGATGGACCTGAACGACCTCAGTTCCATAACCAAGACCATAGACGAGGATTTCACCATATACCCCATGAACGACCTCCGCTTTTCAATGGGAATAAACGATATCCTGTCGGAATACGCGGTGCGCGCCGCAAACCTGAAATCCATGCTCTGGATACTCCAGATACCGACGATAGTAATGCTTGCATTCTACCTGTTCATGGTATCCCAGCTAAACGTTGAGCAGGAGAAGAACGAAATCGCAGTATTCAAGAGCCGCGGAGCCTCCTCCGGGCAGATATTCGCGATATACGCGATGGAAGCAGGCGTGCTCGGACTTGTGACATTCATCGCCGCTCCGTTCATAGGAATGCTCCTGTGCAGCTTCCTGGGCGTATCAAACGGATTCCTGGAATTCGTGAACCGCACCGGGCTTTCCGTGAAGCTCAGCCTTGACGCGTTCATCTATGCGCTGCTTGCCGTGGTGATATTCTTCATCACCACCATGCTCCCGATAATCCCCGCCTCCAAGCTCTCTATAGTAAAGTACAAGCAGAGCAAGGCGCGGGTAGTTAAAATGTCCCTGTGGGAAAAGCTCTGTATCGACGTGATACTGCTCGGCGGCTCACTGGTGTGGTACTTCTTCACGGCGCGGAGCATAAAGCGCCTTTTCGCAGACGGCACCTATGTCTCCGACGGCACGATAAACCCGCTGTATTTTGTTTTCTCTACAATGTTCATCATGGGCGCGGGGCTTCTCTTTATAAGAGTTTACCCCTACGTTCTCCGGCTTGTCTATTATATAGGAAAACGTTTCTGGACAGTCCCGCAGTACATCGCGATAACCTCCGTAGCACGCTCACAGGGCGGCAGGGAGCGCTTCCTCATGCTGTTCCTGTCCGTGACCTTCGCGCTTGGAATATTCTCAGCGAATACAGCCCGGGCGATAAACAACAGCAAATCCGACCGCATCTACTACTCCAACGGAGCCGACGTAGTGATAGACGCCTACTGGCGGCTTGAAAACGTCGAGGACGAGACCAGCTATGTTGAAATAGACATGGACGACTTCCAGAATCTCTCCGGCGTTGAGACCGCCACAAGAGTGCTCCGCACCGACGTTCGCGCGACATACAACGGTCAGCGCTCCGACGTAGACCCCACCCTTATGGCGATAGAGCCGGGCAAATTTTCACAGACCGCATGGTTCAGAAGCGACCTGCTTCCTGTTCACTGGTGGAACTACTGCTCCGCCCTTGTGGACTACAAGGCGGGCGTGCTTGCGTCCAGGGGCTGGGAGGAAAAGGGCGTGCAGCTCGGCGACACGATATCGGTAAAACTGAGCGGAAACGACTCAATAGACCTGACAGTGCTTGCATTCGTAGATTACTGGCCGGGGCTTGACCCCACCGAGCAGGTGGAAGTAAACTCGAGCACCAGCGAAACCACGGCCAAGGACTTCCTGATATGCAATTACAACTATATCCGTAAGCTGACCGAGCTTCAGCCCTACCAGATATGGCTGAAACTCCAGGACGGCGCGACAAGCGAGCAGCTCTACGCCGACATATCGGCAAAGAACCTGAAGATACAGCGTATCCAGGACAGCAGCCAGATGCTCATTGAAGAAAAGACCGACCCGGCGCTCCAGGGAATGAACGGCGCGCTGACCCTCGGCTTTGTCGTAATAATGCTGATGACGGTCATAGGCTTCCTGATATACTGGATAATCTCCATACGCTCCAGAACATTGCAGTTCGGCGTATTGCGTGCGATGGGCGTTACGTTCCGCGAAGTCATCTCAACGCTGGGCTGGGAGCAGCTTCTTGTGAGCCTGGTGTCGATCGCGATGGGATTTGTAATAGGCGGCATTGCAAGCGACATGTTTGTACCGATGTTCCGCACGATGTACGACGCAGCCGACCAGGTACCGCCGTTCCGCGTGCAGGGAGATCCCGGCGACTATATAAAGATGTACGTGATAATAGCGATAATGCTGATAGGCGGCTTTGCAGTCCTTGGCGGCATAATACGCAAAATAAACATCAACAAGGCGCTGAAACTAGGCGAGGATTGACAATACAAGCGGCATCGTTCAGGTTCAGCTTAAGACCGTCGAGAAACCATAATTCAGCGACCAGGGTTCTCCATTTTATCGGGCGACAAGGGCGGAGCCCCTGTCTCCGTTGCAGACGGCGAAACCTCCGTGCGAAGCACGGCAACTCTGCGCGTAGGCGCGAAACCAAAACAATTAAATGGGTGTGGGGGAAAGTAAGAGTTTTCCCCCACTAGTCATATATAAAGTTTTCAACCAATCAGACTTTTTTGCGCATGTTTTTATATATTTTCCGAAAAACTCCTTGATTTCAGGAAGAATTTTTGGTATAATTGTACATGAAGCAATGTAAACGCATGGCCTTTACCGGAGAAATCAGAAAGGAACAGTACCAATGTTATCAAAAATCGGAATCAGACCCGTCATTGACGGAAGACAGTTCGGAATACGCGAAAGCCTTGAAGTCCAGACCATGAACATGGCAAAGGCGGCGGCGGAGCTCATCAGCAGTAAAGTACGCCACGCAAGCGGCGAACCCATGGAGTGCGTCATCGCGGACACCACCATCGGCGGAATCGCAGAAAGCGCAGCCTGCGCCGACAAATTCGCCACTGAAAACATCGTAGCGACCCTCACGGTAACACCCTGCTGGTGCTACGTCACCCAGGTAATCGACGAGAATCCGAACACCATCAAGGCAGTGTGGGGCTTCAACGGAACCGAGCGCCCCGGCGCGGTTTTCCTCGCAGCGGCGAACTCCGCATACGCGCAGATCGGCATGCCCTGTTTCTCCATCTACGGGCACGACGTAAAGGACGCCGACGATACTGTTATACCCTCCGACGTTGAAGAAAAGATACTGCGGTTTGCACGCTGTGCAGCGGCTGTCGGCGACATGAAGAACAAGAGCTGCGTTAATATCGGTTCACAGGCTATGGGTATTGCCGGAGCCTACTGCAACGAGGAATTCTTCCGCGATTACCTCGGTATACACCCCGAGTGGGTCGACATGACCGAGATAATCCGCCGCGAAAAGCTGGGGATATACGATGAAGCCGAGTACAAGAAGGCGCTCGCCTGGATAAAGGAGAAATGCCCCGAGGGCGTAGACATCAACCCCACCCCGGGCATGACCTACATGCGCCCGGTACTCTCCGCAAAGGAAAAGGAGGAGAACTGGGAGTTCATCGCGAAGATGACCTGCATAATCCGCGATATCCTCAAGGGCAACCCGAAGCTCGCAGAAATGGGCTGGCTTGAGGAATCCAAGGGCAGGAACGCCGTATTGGGCGGATTCCAGGGTCAGAGAATGTGGACGGACTTCATGCCCAATGCTGATTTCACAGAAGCTATACTTAACACCACCTTCGACTGGAACGGCGCACGCGAGCCTATCCCCTTTGCAACGGAAAACGACACGCTCAACGGAACTACCCTGATGTTCCTGCATCTGCTGACCGGACGCGCAGCGGTATTCGCAGACGTGCGCACATACTGGTCTCCTGATTCCGTGAAGCGCGTGACCGGCTGGACTCCCAACGGCAAGGCGGCAAACGGATTTATCCACCTGATAAACTCCGGCGCGGCAGCGTTGGACGGAACCGGCGCAGTAAAGGACGAGAACGGCGAGAGCGTAATGAAGCCCTGGTGGGACATGACCGAAAATGACATCGACGCATGCCTGAATGCAACGACCTGGCCCTGCGCAAACCTCGGATACTTCCGCGGCGGCGGATTCTCCTCCAGCTACTCCACACAGGGAGTTATGCCCTGCACCTTCGCCCGCGTGAATTACGTAAAGCACCTCGGTCCGACAATACAGATAATCGAAGGCTACACAGTGGAGCTCCCCGAGGACGTAAACAAGACCCTCCTCGGCAGAACGGACCCGACATGGCCTTCCACATGGTTTGCCCCCATCACGGTTCCCGATAAGGTAGCCGTTTCCGACGTTTACAACGTCATGGCAAACTGGGGCGCAAATCACGGCTGCTTCGTATACGGCCACATCGGCGAGGATCTCGTCACCCTGGCAAGCATGCTGAGGATACCGGTATCCCTGCATAACCTCTCTGACGACCGCCTGTTCCGCCCGCACGCATGGAGCGCATTCGGCACCACCGACCTTGAAGGCGCCGATTACAGAGCCTGCGCAGCTTACGGCAGCCTCTACAAATAAAACACAGCCCGGGAAGCAGCGAGCCTCCCGGGCTTATAATGTCTATAATTTAAAAAGGCTGCGGATCCGCAGCCTTTTTTATCAGCCGTTCCCTTCCTCGAGAACGTAAATATCAACCTGAACAGCGCCCCATGCGCAGCTATCGTAATAATGATCCGCCATGCTGCCGAAATAAAGGTCGACCAGCACGGTGCCGTCCATCAGGCCAAGACCGGTATCAGCAGCAACGGCGTAGCCGTATACCTTTCTGCCGTCGTGGGATACGATGTAAAGCTTGCTCCCGTAAGGGATAACGTTCGGATTTACGGCGCAGGTGCCTATCTCGGCGGCTCTGCCGCTTGCAGTGCGCGCTCCGTAGCCCGCGGTGTACGCGGTGGACTTACCCGAAAGAACGCGTGTGTAGTTCTCCGGAATGCCGTTTACCAGCTTCACAGCCTCGGGGTCGGAAGTCTTGGAATACGGAACAGCGGAAGCCGTGCCGCGCTCGACGACCTGGGTAACAGGCTCTGCGGTGGTCTTTTCGCTGATAAGCTCCTGGCTTGTCAGCTTGCCGTCTACGTACTTTTCCTTGACGGTGTATACGCACTTGCCGTTAACTCCGGCGGTGACAACATTCTCTGTGCCTATGGCGAGGTTGCAGTTGTCGGTGTATTCCGTGTCGTAAGCGATATCAGAAGTGCTTTCGCGGGTGACGTACTCAACGCGGGTCACGGTGATGTCCATGTCCTTGTAAGCACGGTCGGTGAGTTCGCAGGAAAGCTCGTCGTATTCGCCGAGTGTGATACCTGCCTTCTCAAGGACGTCCGCAACGGTTCCTTCAATCATCGGAACTGCCTTTGTTTCGCCGTCAGCGGTGACATTCACGTCGAACGCGCGATAAATGGTGATGTAGGCGGTGTTGCTGCTGACTTCTTCGTAGGATACCTTGTCATTGCTGCTGAGCTGGTAGTTGCCGAGCTTCAGTATAGCGTAAACATCGGATTCAGACGTCATGAGTTCTCTTGTAACGCCGTTATCCGTAATGTAGACCCGATCCTTGAAGTAGATCGAACCTGTCATAACTGCCACCATAAATATCGTGGCTGCGAACATAGCCGCCTTGACGAGCCTGCTTCTGAGATCCAGCTTGTTCATCTTGGCGTTTATCATCTGTGGTTTCATATTTGCCTCCTGAGTAGTTACTCATGCCCTCCCGGCAATCTCCCCGTATCCGGCAGGTGCCGGAATGCGGGTGTAACTTCCGTACAGCGTCAGGCTTTGGGGAAAGCCCTAAGCTGAAGCAAAACGCACTGTCCCCAACAGAGCTTTGCATTTCGAAGCCTGTTATCTATCTACCCTCCGCTAAGGCGGAAGTCGGCTTCTGATCGTTCTCTTTTTTGAAAGCAGCACAAAAGGCCGCACGGAGCTTTTCGCTTCGATGGTTTGTATTATAGCCCTTTTCCTTGTCAATGTCAAACGAACGGAAGTTCATAATTTTGTTGAAGTTTCACAAATCTCATTTGTAACCAATTTGTAATCATTCGATTAAAAGCCGAGTTTCTGTAAAAATCTGTAATTTAAACGTTTTCTTTTTGTAAAAATCACTAAAAATCAAACTTGTGAGTTTGTCGTCATTCTTAACAAAAATCAACAATGTTGCGTTTTATAAGTTTGTTAGTTTAAGACAATGAAACGTCCATGTTTTTTCACATCGTAAACTCCATCTGCATAAGAATGCGGGTTTGCAAAAATATATGATGACAAACGTCCGGATATGTGTTATAATAGTATAGAAATAGTAAAAGCGCCCGGAGAATCCGGGACAAGAGATATCGTTATATTATATATAGTATAAGAGGAAAGGACAAACGGGGCATGAATCACGAGAAATCCTGCGGTGCAATAGTATACAGAAAGCGCCACGGGAACACAGAGATCCTGCTGATAAAGCATGTAAGATCCGGCTGCTGGTCGTTCCCGAAGGGTCACATGGAGCCCGGCGAGAACGAAATGCAGACAGCAATCCGCGAGATAAAAGAAGAAACGAACATCGACGTATCAATAGACGACCCGTCGTTCCGCCAGGTAGTGGTATTCAACCCACGCCGGGACATAACCAAGGAAGTAGTGTACTTCCTTGCCCGGGCGGTAACATTCGAATGCGAACGCCAGGAAGAAGAAATAGCCGATGTGCGCTGGGTCGAGATAGGTCAGGCAGGGGCGGTGCTGAACTACGACAACGACCGGCTGCTTGTAAACCGGGCTAAAGCATTCCTGGCAAAAACCAAAATATAAAAAAACTTGCAACCTTTTTATGGGGAACTTTGTTTTATAGACAGAACGGGCCGAACGCCCGGGAGATCCAAAGCAAAAACGCGCCGGATACAGACAGTCCGGAGTATTAATCAAACACCCAAGGGAGGTTTCACCATGAAAAGAAGAATACTTGCAATGAGCATGGCGGCAGTTACCGCGCTCACATCGACCAGTATCTGCGCATTCGCAGACGGACAGAACAGCGAAGCCCTCGCTTCCGCAATAACGATCGCAAAGACCCGCCTTGACATTCCGGAGGAGCTGACCGAATTCAGCTACAACACCTCTGAAAATTACAAGACCACCACCTACAACCTCACATGGAGCACCCCTGCCGACGCAGACGAATACAGGGAAGTATCAGTAACCGTATGCGGAAGTCTGATACTGTCCTATTTCGACAGCTCCATGTATTCGTCCAAGAATGCCGACAGCCACTTTGCAAAGCTCACCGGCGACGCGCTCTACAAGAAGGCTCAGGCAGCGGTCAAGAAGCTGAATCCGACGGTTGCCGACGTTATCTCCATCGACCGTGACAGCCTTAACATCACCATGTACGGCAGCAAAGCGCAGTTCTCTTTCGTAAGAACCAAGAACGGCGTACCGGTCAGCAACGACCGCGGCTCCATAGTGCTAGACAAGGACACCGGCGATATCATAGGCTTCCACATGAGCTGGCATGTCAATGCGTCTTTCAGGGACAGCAAATCCGCTATCTCACTTGACAAGGCAAAGCAGAAGTACGCTGAGATGATACAGCTCACCCCGCAGTATGAGTTTGATTACGACTGGCAGACCAAAAAAGTGACCGCAAGACTGGTATACCGCCAGGGCCAGTACGGCGAGATAAACGCGTTCACCGGCAAAAAGAGTGATTTCAGCGCCGACGGCTACTATGACGGCAGCAACGAAACCGAAGATGCAGTCGCCGACATGGACACCGGAAAGGGCAGCGGCGAAGGCGGCTATCAGTTCACCGAGCAGGAGCAGGCAGAGCTTGATAAGAAGCTCCCCTACGCAAGCAGCGAAGCTGTAATAAAGCTCATGCAGGCGGATAAGTGGCTGACCTATTCCACTGATATGGAGCTTGTTTCATCTGACCTGTACAAGGTAAGTTTTACCGGTAAGGACAAGTATTACTACACCGCGAACTTCTCCAGCTATGTTCCAGACGAGAACGACTACGTTTACGAGGAGATAGTCGAGGAGGACGGTTCTGTAAGCGTTCCGGCAGTAGAATCAGCCCAAAACTGGCAGGAGGTCAACATCACCGTTGACGCGGAAAGCGGTCAGATAATGAGCTATTATTTCTGGGATACCCGTGACAGCAGATCCAGCTCATATGACCTCGATAAGGCTGACAAATTCGCCGAGGAGATCGCAAAGACCTACGCCGGCGACCGCTTTGTGGAATACAAGGGCAATCCTTCCACTGATTACTCCTGGACAGACCAGAACAACAAGATATTCTATAACGGAAGCAGCCATTCCTGGGACAGATACTCCAGCGACATACTGGTCAGCGGAGATTCCATCAGCGTAGGCCTTAATGCAGATATGAAGCTGACTAACTACAGCTACAGCTATACTGACGTTAAGCTTCCCGATTCCTCCAGAATGCTAAGCACCGACATGGTAATGCAGAAGTTCTGGGAAAACAACGACCTGAATCTCTACTATCTCGCAAGATTTACCGATAAGAAAACCAAGACCGTACTCGTATACGGCACCGATTCCGACGTTTACGTTGACGCGACTACCGGCGAGCCGGTGTACGACTGGCAGTATTCCTCCGATGCTGCGAACGACCTCTCCGGCATAAAGGACAAGAAGATACTGAAGATGGCGAAGGCACTGGACGATCACGGATACCTCATCTCCACTGAAAAGTTCAGCGAGAACGACACCGCCGATTCCGCAGTATTCGAGCAGCTCATGGGCGTAAATACCGACGAAGAAAGCAAGAAGCTGACCCGCGGCGACGCACTGGTGATCTTCACAAAGTCTGTAGCAGGAGACGCCATTCCGGAGCTGAAGGGCATCTACAAGTCTCCGTTCAGCGACGTTAAGGACACTGATAAGAATGTTGGCTATTACGCTATAGCATACGCAATGGGCGCTGTAAGCGGAAACAAGCTCAACGCAAAGGCAGACTTCACCTACGGGGATATGATAAAGATGGTTTATACGTTCTACGCAGCGGAATAAATCACATCAGGGTTCAGATATATGCGCTCCCGCCGGACAGCGGGAGCGCTGTTTTTCGGCGTATTGTAAGAAAAACCAATCAGAGTTTTGGCGATAATGCCCAAAATTCCCGTGAAGTGTGAAAATGTAGTGAAATCATATTAACAAATCACATGTTGTGTGGTAAAATAAACTTGTAGTATGGAAATTATCGTGCTCCCTGAAACCCGGGAGCTGGTTTGTGGAGGTATATATGGACGAAAACTCAAGAGTAAGCCTTACTAAGCCCACTGGTCAGGCAAGTCAGGCAGGTCAGACTGTTCAGGGCGGCACCCAGGGCTGGAGAGACCCCGCCACTGGAGAAATATACGCACAGCAGCCGGTACAGTACCAACAGGCTCCGCAGCAGGCGCAGCCCTATCAGCAGTATGCTCAGCCAGTTCAGCCAGCGCAGACATACCCCCAGGGAGTTCCGAATAATATCCCGCAGCAGGTAAACTGGCAGGGTCAGTCCCAGAACAATGCATATCAGCCCTATCGTCAGGACGCTGTACCCCAGGGAGGATATCAGCAGCCAGTACAGCCTGTGAATGGATCGACAAAATTCTGCAAGCACTGCGGACAAGTCATTCCTGCTGATGCGGTAATATGCACCCACTGCGGCAGGCAGGTCGAGGAGCTGCGCACTGCGCCGTCAGCGGCACAGCCTATAATCATTAACAACAGCAACAACAATACGAATAATAACTTGAACACAGCCGCGATGATTCCGATGGGAAAGCCGAAAAATAAGTGGATAGCATTTTTCCTGTGCCTGTTCCTCGGCGAATTCGGAATCCACCGTTTTTACGAAGGCAAGATAGGCACCGGAATTATCTGGCTGCTGACGTTCGGACTTCTGGGGTTAGGCACCCTGATAGACCTGATAATCATTCTGTGCAAGCCGAACCCGTATTATGTAAGATAAAAAAACCGCCCGGCGGGGAAACCGGGCGGTTTTCTTATGCACGGACGGGGGAAGTCCGCGCAGTCTGGAGCGTCAAAATCAGCAGAGTTCAGCGAGATAGTTCTCAATTATCTCATAAATATGGACAGGCGATGCGTCAAACCTGTTAAGCGCGTCAGCGAACTGCTGAATAGCTGTTCTGCTTGGGGTGATGTTCTCAACAAGACATTTTCCTAATTCCACACCGTAGCCCGTATAACTTTCGCCGTCCTCGTTGGTGTACTGCTTTTCCGTGATCGTCCACATACGTTCCTTCTCCTTTTTATTACTGGGATATTTTTGCTCTGTGTATACTAAAAGTATACCATAACCGTTCGCAAATGTCAACCGATATACTGTTAAGATTCCGCTAAGAGTAACAATTAACAAAAAACTTTACAATTTGTTATATTACAATTTAACACATATAGACATCTGTTGATAACTTCAGATAAATATTGACACAAAGCGATAATTATGGTATAATTAACTTTGGCGGCATAACCGCCGGAAAAACAAACTGAACAAAAGGTAGGTAATGAAATGAGAGTTGGATTTGGAACATGGAGGCTTCTCTACACGGGAATAGCGCTTCTGGGAATAGGAATTGCGTTTATCGTGATGATCAGCGGAGAAATGGCTGATTACGCCAAGAAGGGAGCCGACTACAGCACATTGCAGTGGAGCGATTTCAAGGAAGGCATGATGATCGAGGGCGACCTCCCGGTAAACTACGGCTCGTACGAGGAAATCGTGAACGACGACAAGAACAAATCCATAGGCCAGTTCTATCTGATAGACGCAGGCGACGATTGCTTCATGGGTATCTACACCCCGATTGACGAGCTGATAAACTCCCTCGACGACCAGTACGACGCATGGTATAATGATGAGGACATCAGCCCTGTGCACTTCAAAGGCAAGGTAACAAAGATGGACAGCCAAGACAAAGGCTTTATAAGGGATTATCTTATCTCCGCAGGATACACCAGGGACGAAGTTGACAACTATATAGTCGACCTCTACATAAAGTGCGTAGACACAGAATCTCACCCGGTAATGCTGATCATCGGAATAGCCGCAGCCGCCGGCGGAGCTGTATTCCTGCTGATGTTCGTCCGCAGAAAAATCATAGGACGCTAAGTTACTAGGCGCACGGGCGCCCGAATATTTGACAAAAATCCCCCTTTCCAGCCGGAAGGGGGATTTTATTATAGGAACCTCTAAAAACTGCCCCTCCCGAATGGAAGGGGCAATATTGTTGAAACAGGATATCAGAAGAAAATTCTTTCCTCGATGTAAGCCTTGACTTCAGTCAGCGGGATACGAACCTGCTGCATGGAATCACGCTCACGTACTGTTACACAGCCGTCTGTCTCGGTGTCGAAATCGTAGGTAATGCAGAACGGAGTACCGATCTCGTCCTGTCTGCGGTAACGCTTGCCGATAGCGCCAGCGTCGTCGAAATCAACGTTGAAGTACTTAGCAAGCTCGTCGTGAAGCTCTCCTGCCTTCTCGCTGAGCTTCTTGGAAAGCGGCAGCACAGCAGCCTTAACAGGAGCCAGAGCCGGGTGCAGGTGCATTACTGTACGGCTGGTGCCGTCCTCGAGCTGCTCCTCATCGTAAGCGTCGCATACAACTGCAAGGAACAGTCTCTCAACGCCGAGGGAAGGCTCGATAACATACGGAATGTACTTCTCGTTGGTCTCGGGGTCGAAGTATTCAAGGCTCTTGCCGGAGGTCTTCTGGTGCTGAGTCAGGTCGTAGTCTGTGCGGTCTGCAACGCCCCAGAGTTCGCCCCAGCCGAACGGGAACATAAACTCGAAGTCGGTGGTAGCCTTAGAGTAGAAGCAAAGCTCCTCAGGGCTGTGGTCGCGCAGGCGGATATTCTCCTCCTTCAGACCAAGGGAGAGCAGGAAGTTCTTGCAGTAGCTTCTCCAGTACTGGAACCACTCAAGGTCGGTGCCGGGCTTGCAGAAGAACTCAAGCTCCATCTGCTCGAACTCGCGCACGCGGAAAATGAACTGACCGGGGGTTATCTCGTTACGGAAGGACTTACCTACCTGAGCAACGCCGAACGGAACCTTTTTGCGGCTTGTGCGCTGGATATTAGCAAAGTTAACGAAAATACCCTGAGCAGTCTCCGGGCGGAGGTAAATCTCATTCTTGCTGTCTTCGGTAACGCCCTGGAAGGTCTTGAACATCAGGTTGAACTGACGGATATC
>ENA-OPSJ01001991-OPSJ01001991.1-human-gut-metagenome-genome-assembly--contig:-NODE-1991-length-14134-cov-2.397116_pt1 | contig 14134 bp, 7 predicted proteins | sample MGYA00241801_ERZ501893 | MGnify/ENA primary metagenome ERZ501893 (study PRJEB25962, sample SAMEA2042219) | human gut metagenome | biome: human gut; feature: human-associated habitat; material: faeces...
AAATTTCCTTGCAGCAAGTCCCATTTGGGGCTTGACTTTTTATTTGCAGGCTTTCATCGTTTGATTCTATCACACCACAATACTTGAGATAAAAAGAAGAAATCCGAACCCATCCCCAACCGGGATGATGTTCGGATTTCTCAAGTATGGTGGAGCATAGCGGATTCGAAGCGCGTCACTTGCTTCCCCCTGCCTCCCATCATGTACCATCCGGAATACATAATGCACCATCCAGCACAACAATTTCACTCCGAATCCCATCGCATCCCACCCGGTTAATGGTACTGATAATGGTATTTGGTCAGATTGGAGCGGTCAGGTTCGGCTTATTTTGCTGCAATCGTTGTTTCCCCTTCTCACCCTTCCGGCACAGGAATCGTAATATTCAGATTAAAAATCCCATTTTGCGGCAGGAGCGCCATGTTGCCGTCGTACTCTTCCACCACCATACGAATGCTCTTGACACCGTAGCCATGGTAAAACTCGTCGTCCTTGGAGGTGCGCGGAATGCCATCCGCCATGATGAGTTCGCCTGTGTAGTTGTTCTCCACATGAATAATCGCCATGCCGAGTTCTTCCTTCACGCTGACGAAGATGATGCGCTTTTCTACGTCGTCCAGCTTGCACACCGCCTCCATCGCGTTGTCCAGCGCATTGCCAAACAAGGAGAATAGGTCGGATGGCTGCATGAAGGATAGACACTGCCCGTTCGCAATACAGTCGAGCTTGATGCTGTTTTTCTCGCACAGGAGCTTCTTCTCCATCAGGCAGACGTCCAAGATTTCGTTGCCCGTTTGCAGGGAAGAGTCGTAGACGCTGATAATCTGTTCCAGCTCGCGAATCGCGTCGGGATCGGTCGTGCTGGTGATGTGGGAAATCTGATGCTTCATGTCGTGGCACTTGATGTTTACCATTTCCACGTTGGCTTTGGACGTGCGGTACTGCTCTTCCTGCATATGCACCAGCTGGGTAAGGAAATTCTTTTCATCGGTAAGCGCCTGATTGCGGAACAGGCCTCGTTCCAGCATCAGCGCCAGCACGCAGCATACTACGTCGTAGATGCTGACCAGCACATACAGCTTCGTCATGCTTCGAGCAGACAAGTATGGTTCCATGATGAATTTGATGACAATTGTAAACAGGATGAGCAAGCCGCCGACAATCAGATTTTCGCGATTCTGAAAACTCAGCTCTGGGTGCTGTTTCATTTTGCGGACAAACAGATAGTACGCTGCCAGATAAACAAGCAGCATGACAGCTGAAATAATCGCCACTGCTTGTACAGAATCATACGCCCAGCCGGATAACGCCAGCACGTCATCATAAAGCACATAGGATAAATGCTGCGTCGCCAATGCACAGGTCATGCAGAACATGGCCTCCGACTTTTCACACCTCATGCACAGCTGAATGCTGCCATAGCCAATGAGGAAAAACAGCAGATACTTGGCGATGCCCATCGCTGATATTGCCCACGCTTTGGACGGTATAATGCCCGACAAATGATGCCAAAGGACAGAATTGAGCAGCATCAGCCCAATCGCCGCCGCAGCTCGAATCGCAAAATTCTCCCGGCGCTCATAATAATGGCAGTACACCCATGCTGCCAGCACCAATTCCAGCACGAAGCCATGCGCAACGAAGAAGTCCCCAATCCATGTAATCATCAACTTTTCCCCTGCCCCAGCCAGTTTGTCAGCTCGTTGATGAAGCCCTTGCGCCGCGTCTGCGATATTTTGAGCGTCTCATCGTTTGACAGCGTCACCAGCAAATCGCGGCTGTTAACTTTCTTGATAAACTGCGGATTGACCAGATAGCAGGCATTGCAGCGCATAAAATTGTATGTATGCAGGACGCTCTCCAAATCGTTGAGCGAGCCGTATGCACTGTAAATGCCACTGGTTGTATGATAATCCAGCTTATGCCCGTGCACTTCCACATACAGCAACTCATTTGTTGAGCAGCGAATCATCCCCTGCGCATCATTTATGATAACCGTCCCGCCGGAATTGGATTCAATCACACGAATCGCCTTTTGCAGCTTCATCGTCAGCCGTGCATAGTTCACCGGCTTCACAATGTAGTCCAGCGCATCCACTTCATAGCTTTTGATGGCGAACTGCACCATCGTCGTCACAAAAATCAGCACCGTTTTGCTGTCATATGCCCGCATCCGTGCCGCCGCTTCCATGCCCGTCATGTTTGGCAGCATAATGTCCATGAATACGATGTCAAACTTCTGCTTATCTTCCAGATAATCCAGCGCATTGCTGTACAGCGCAAAGCTGAACGTCTGCTGATTTTCCATCGCATACCGCATCAGGTACTGCTGCAAACGCTTCTGCTCCTGCTGGTCGTCCTCCACAATCGCAATGGCAATCACATTTTCGCCCCCTTTCTGTTGATTATACCATACCGATGCTTTTCTTGCAATGGAAGCAGCGCTGTATCCATCGTCTGATACAGCGCCGAATGATCACCGAACTGGAATGTCGATTTCCGCTGTTCCACAGGAACTTGCCGCCGTCAGGTGCATCACCCCGCTTGACCTCGCGCAGAGGATGACCATTGCTTCGCCGCGATAGACGGTCGTCTCGTCGCCGCCGTAGCCGTCCTTGTTGTAGGGGCAGGCGTGTCCGAATGCCAGCAACTCGCCGCCTGTCACCTGAATCCGCACCTTATCCCGCGCCAGCACGTCCGTCGTTCCGGCACTATCTGTTACGCGAAGGCGCACATAGCACAGCTCTTCCGTCGCGGTCTCCCGCTTTTCCGGCTCCAGCATCAGTTTTTTCTGCCCGTCAAGTGACAGCAGACTGCTGCTGGCCATCTTCTCGTTCTTCTCGTTATACAGAATTGCCGTCAGCACACCCGGCTGATAAGCCAGCTGAAAGAATACACGGCACTTTCTTTTCAGGCTTTTCGTGCCTTGCCGAACCCCATTTAAGAACAATGACACATGATCGCCGCAGCCGTAGACCTCCACACGGCATTTCTTTCCTTCATAGCCATTCCATGCCCACGAGGCCACTGCCGATGTCATTTTCCACCCGGACGGGCTATGCCGTTCGCCGCGGTGATTCGGCGGTTCGACCGCGATATACGGCTTTTTCAGCAAGCCATATGCTGCACAGGTGTAGTACGCTTCCGGCAGTAGCTTTCCGGTAATGTCAATTCGCCCTGCGCCGGAGGTCAGCCAGCCGCTGCTGTGCAAGAAAGTCGGCGCATCCTCGCGCCATTCCCATGCGCCCAGCCCGACTTCGCCCAAGTGGTCAATGCCCGTCCAGACGAAATCGCCGATGATGCCCTGATCCCGCGCTGCCGCACGCAGAAAGTGCTCCGTATCGACACAGAATGTTTCGCTGCCCAGAATCACCCGGTTCGGATACTTTCTCCTGTCCATCCGATAACGGAACAGACCGTAGTTATACCCCGACACATCCGAGGCCGCAAAAATCTCGCGCGTCGCGCGGTCAGAACCCGGCATCAACGCATTCAGCTTCATCGTCAGCGAACCGTACTTCCACTTTCGGTGATTCTTTTCTTCCGTTCCCAAGTCATGCACGTCGGTATTCATGGCACGCTCGTTGCTGAAAAACGGATGCCCCGCCGCCATTGCCTGATTAAAACCGATGTTGATGCCGCATGTGACCGGGCGGGTATCATCGAGCGTGCGCAGATATGCCTTCATGCGTTCAAACAGCGCCACACCCTCTGGCTTTGCGCTTTCCGAGACCTCATTGCCCAGTGAATACAGCACGACACACGGATGATTATAGTCCTTCTGCACAAGGTCTTGAATATCCTGCGGATAGTTATTCGGCAGGAAATCCGCATAGTCGTACTTTGTCTTGTGAATTAGCCATGCGTCCTCATACTCGTCCATCACGAGCATTCCGTTGCGGTCGCACGCCGCCAGCAGTGCCTCCGAACAGGGATTATGCGCCGAGCGAATCGCGTTGTACCCGACCGATTTGAGCAGCTGCACCTTTCTTTCCACCGCATCAGGATATTCCGCCGCGCCCAGCAAACCATTGTCATGGTGGATGCACGCGCCGCGAAGCAGCACCCGCTGCCCGTTCAGGCAAAAGCCATTTTTTGCGTCGCAGCTGATGGTGCGGATACCGAACCATTCTTGCCACACATCCTCTTCAAAGCAAACACGGCAGTCATAACATTGCGGATGCTCTGTGTCCCAGCAGACGGCATTCGGCACATCCAGCACGATGCTGAACGTTCCGTCGCTCTGCGTTTTTCCAGCAGTCATGCTTTTCGTACCGTCGAGAATTTCCACCGTGACCGTGCCTGCTTCGCTGGTTTGACCGGACACCTGCACCTTCGCCGGGGAAATGCTAATTGTCTTGATACGCAGGCTGTGCAGCAGAATGTGTTTTTTCGGCACTTCGTACAACCACGCAGGGCGGTAAATACCCGCGCCAGTATACCAGCGTGCGCTGGGCATCTGCGCATTATGGGCAATGACACGCACCGTGTTCTCCCCTTCGCGCAAATAGGGCGTCAGCTCGCCCGTCAGATTCAAGTAGCCGTTATCGCGCTTGACCACCAGCTGATCATTGCAGTACACTTCGCCTTGGCGATAGACCGCTTCTAATTCCAGATAAGTGCGAATGCGCCTTTTCAGCTGCATATCACTGCACCGGAAGCGTTTCATCAGCTCGTAGTCATAGCCCATAAACCAGCCGTTGTTGCAGCCGCCTTCCGCGTCGTCCGAGCGCTGTTCATGAATCATGCAGTCATACGGCAGGGTGATTTGCTGCCACGCATCGTTTGTATTCAGGTGACGAACGAGCCAGCCCTCATTCCATGCTTCCTTCTTCATATTTTTCTCACCCTTTTCCTGCCTTCCCTGCGGACAGCAGAGCATTCTCCCCGCTGTCCGCTTTGGGACCGGTTACTTCTTCTTCCGATACGCTTTGGCAAGCATTCCAACCGAGAGCAGAGTCAGCACGCCAAGCGCGCCAAGCGTACTCAGCAGCGCAATCTCCCACCATGTGTACACGCGGACAATCTGCGTATTGGCAGAATAGCCGTTCATGACCGCGCTGTAATTGCCCACATTGTACAGCACACGCTTGCAAGCTTCCCGCATGGCGCGCACCACCGTCGCGTTCTGCCGATACGCCGCAAAGCTGTGATCCTTGCCAGAGCTCAGCCACAGGTCTGTACCCGCCATGATACCGTCCACACAGGACATGTAGACCGTGCCGTTTGCGTCCGCCATGTCCGTCACAATCATGCCGTTAAAGCCAAATTCGCCGCGCAGGATGCCATTCACCAGCGCATCGCTGCCGCTCGTCCAGAGGTTGCCGACGCGGTTGAAGGAGGACATTACGCCGTGCGCATTGCCATACGCCGGACTGCACGCATACCGCCACGGGCGCAGGTAGATTTCGCGCGCCGCCTGCTCATTCAACCAGATGGCGATGCCGTTGCGGTTCGCTTCCTGATCGTTAAAGGCAAAATGCTTCGGATAGGCAATCACGCCATAGCGCTGAATGCCGTTAATTTCTGCAACCGCCATCATGCCCGTCAGGTACGGGTCCTCGGAGAAATACTCGTGTGCGCGGCCGCCATAGGGCGTTCTATGGATATTGATACCGGGAATCCACATGCCGTTATAATCCACATACAGGCTGTCATTCGCCAGCGCTTCGCCCACTTCCGTCAGCAGCGCCGTATTGAAAGAAGCTGCCCACACGCCCTCGCACGGGAAGCGCGAATCCGTCTTGCCTTCCTTGCAGTAAGTCGGACCGTCCTGCTCGTTCGTCTGCGGCTTGGATACGCTGGCAATCTGCGCTGTCGTGCAATAGGCAGTCGTCAGCAGCGTGTTCATGTCCTCAAACGACATCTGGTTCAGCAGCGTGTCCCATTCCGGCGCGTCATAGTCCTTGCCGCGCAGTGCAATCAGCGTCAAGCCGCTGTCCACGCCCATGGTCGGCATTTCGCCCTGCGTGTCCGGTTCGCGGTCGCTTTGCAGTTCTTGCGCAAACATTTCGGTCAGCGCCAGCTGAATCGCTTCCTTCGGCCAAGTGCCAATCCAGTTGCTGCGGGAGACATACGTCACCAGATTTTCTCCTGCACCAACACTCCGATTAACGTCTGCGTCCGCCAAGCGATTCTCAATTTTCGCGCCCGTTTCTGTAGAAACTGTGTACGTCACGCAGTCTTGATCCAGCACCTCAATCGCCGTGCAGAGGGCAGCGTCACCGTCGGCATCCATGCCGTCCGCCACAGTGTACCCCTTCGCCGCCAAGATGTTGTTCAGCGCATCATGCGCATCGCGTCCAGCCGCCAGATAGTACGTTCCAGCATCCAGCAGATAGCTGCCCAGCCCGTAGGTATCGTAGGACGTGAAGTCCTGCTTTTCCACGGTAATCGTCAGCCGTTGCGACGCGCCCGGCGCCAGCTCGTCCGTCTTTGCAAAGCCAATCAGCTCCGCCGCCGCGACTTCCATGCCGTTCTCGATGGCATAGTCCGTATACGGCTTTTGCAGATACACCTGAACCGTTTCCTTGCCTGCGAAGGTATCACCTGTATTCGTCACTGTCAGCGACACATCATAGCCGTTTTCCGTCTTCTGCACCCGCCAGTCGCTGTATGCGAACGACGTGTAGGACAAGCCGCTGCCGAACGGATACGCCACCGTGTCCGCATAGTGGTACAGCCCTGTTCCACCGCGCCCCTCCACCGCGTCCGCATAGCGCGTTTCGTAGTAGCGATAGCCGACGTAAATGCCCTCACTGTACACGCCATACGCTTTCTGCGTGTTGTTCAGCGTCTTGGTGTCATACTGTGCAGAGAACTGCCCATTCTGATTGAGTGCCCACGCCGCCATTGCTGGAGAAGACAGGTTGTCATACACAAACGTGTCCGTCAGTCGGCCAGACGGCACAACTTCGCCCGTCAGCGCTTTCGCCACCGCGCGAATGCCTGTCATGCCCGTATTGCCAATCCACAGGCATGCATCCACCGCAATCTTTTCATCTTTCAGGAAGTCCAGCTGCAGCGGATTTGCGCCGTTGAGCAGCACAATCAGTGTCTGGAAAGTGCCGTTCGCCTTCAGGCGCGTCAGCTCCTGCATGAGTTCCCGCTCTTCCTTGGACAATGCCAGATAATTGCCGTTTTCGCCATCGCTGCCAAAAACATTCAGGTCAGCGCCCTCCGTATCGTCGCGCGAGAGGACAACAATTGCCGCGTCGCCGTAGTCACCGAAGGACGCCTTGACCGTCGCATCGTAAAGCGACCACGGCACTTCGTTGATGTAATACGTCTGCACATTTGTTTCCGGATTCAGGCGCTTCTGCCCGCCGTAGCTCTTACCCGCGCCCGTGGTGTAGAAATCCCACAGCACCGGATTGACCTCAACAGGCTGACCGCCCGCCTTCCTTTCTTCTATCGCCTCGCGAAGCGTCAGCAGGGACGTGCTGTTGTCTGCCGCACCGCCGACACCGCCGCGCATTCCCTGCACACTGTTGTTGATATTCACCGAGCCCGTCGCAAACAAGCTGACTTTCAACGGCTTCTGCGTGTCCAGCGGCAGCGCACCTTGATTGCTCAGCAGCACAAGCCCTTCTGCTTCCAGCCGCTCGCTCAGGTCAGCGCTCCAATCATGAATCTGCTGCCCATCAGTGTACTTTGCCGTATAGTACTGCGTATTTTCGCTTTCGCTGCCGTTGTCCACCACCCGGTAATTCACCGTACCCAGCGTCCTGTTAATCAGCGCTTCATAGCTGTATGCCGTACTGGTCAACGCCAGCACAATCACCAAGAGCGTGGACGTAATCACGGACAGCGCTGTCCAGCATTTCTTGCCTGTTTTCATGTCCATCCTCCTTACTGTTTGTCCTGTATGGGCTTCATGACGATTCCCGCCACCAGCGCCAGCACGACTGCGCCCGCCGATGCCGCCAGCGTGACATAGAACGCCGGCGGGAACGTTGATCCGTCCACATCGTAGAAGATATTGGCAATCAAGTTCGCCTGCGAAACAAGATACTGAATGAAGCCATAGAGGAAGCTCAAATACGAGAGGAAGGACAGCGGCCGCCTGCGGATGATGCTGCCTGCGATGCCCAGCACAATGCCCGCGCCCATGCCCACGAACGCCAGCACCGAGTAGTTTGGGTCAAAGCTCGTGCGTCCCGCCGCAATATACAGCACCAGTGCCAGCACGCCCAGCAGCACCGCTGCCAACAGGAATACGCGTCCTGCACGTTTTTGCTTTTTCATGTTGCTTTTCCTCATTTACTTTCCGTGTCGTAGGTAATCGCGTAAGAAATATCCTCCATCGTCTTGCCGACGTTCTCCGGATAGCACTTGCTCCACGCCAGTTCCGTATCCGCATAGATATACAGGCAGTCGATGAGCGGCGATTCCGCGTTGAATGTGCCGCCGTGGTCTTCGTTGTTGTTCGTCAGCAGGCGAATCGTGTTTTCGCCCGCTTGCAGATGCAGCGTCGTCGTCAGGACGTAGTTGCTGAACGGGCGCTTGAACATGTCACCGTTGATGGTGTTGCCTTCCGCGTCGAAGTCCGTCTGCGCAACAGAGCCGGTCAGGTTCAGCCGCCCGTACTTGACGGGCTCGCCGTTCACCAGTACCTGCCACGTTTCATCCGTGAAGCGCATATCGAACAGGTCGGGCGTCAGGCGTGCCACCAGCACTGCATCTGCCACTTCCGTCTCCGAATGGATGCAGAAGTCCAGATACGCGCCGTTGTAGTACAGCTTGCCGACATAGGCGTCGTTGCTCATACCCATCTTCGTGCCGTTGCCCAGCACATCCTTCGGCGTCTGAATCAGGTCAACGCCCATGCAGTTGTCCGACGTACCCTGCCCCGGCTTGCCGTCGAGGCAGGTGTATTCCGCCTCGAAGGTGTAGCCCTTGAGCCATCGGGCATAGAGCGTGAAGGAGCTGGTCGAGCGCTCGCTGGCGAAATCAAAGGGAATCGTCCCTTCCGGGTCGCGCGTCCAGCCCGCAAAGTAATAGCCGGGACGAACCGGATTATCCGGCGCACGCATCTTGCGCGTCGCCTTATAGGTCTGCGTGGTGTATTCGCCCAAGTCGTCGTAATTGTACTGATAACTGATGATTCTCTCGCCGGACGATTCTTCTTTCTTCTGCCATGCCGCGTAGAGCGTCATATCCTGTATCACCGCATCCGTAAAGCGGTAGCGCGCCGTGCCTTCCGCATCGTTGTACCAGCCGATGAAGTCATACCCGTCCCGCACCGGATCGTCCGCCGCCTGCACCTGCTCGCCGTACGCAACGGTCTGCGTCGCCGCCTGACTGCTGCCATCATTCGGGTCAAACGAAACCGTGTAGGAATGCAGCGTCCAGCCCGCGTAGAGCGTCATGTCCTCGGTGACGGTCTGCGCAAAATCGTAACGGTTGGTACACGCCGCATCGGAATACCATGCGTCGAAGTCATAGCCGGTGCGCGCCGGATTCTGCGGCTGCGCGGCTATCTGACCAATCGTCACCAGTTCCGTCTGCGTTTCGCCGGTCTGCGCATCAAAAGTCACCGTCGCTGCAGTCTTCTCCCAGTGTGCAAACACGCGACGGTCTTCCGGCACAGGCTGTGCAAAATCCACTGCTTCGCCGCCCGTCGCCATCGTGTACCAGCCCGCAAAGGCATAGCCGTCGCGAATCGGGTCATCCGGGCGATGCATCATGCCGCCCAGCTCCACCTGCTCGGTCATGCTTTCGTCGTCATAGAGGACGAACGTGACCGTTGCTTTCTTCTGCGTATACCCCGCATAAATCGTCAGGTCATGTTCCGGCACAGGCTGAGAAAAATCATATGGCAGACTGCCCGCCGCGTTCCGATACCAGCCCGTGAATGCATAGCCGTCGCGGACAGGTTCGTCCGGCGGCGTGAGCAGTTCGCCCGGCACGGCGCTAAGCGTCAGCACATCGCCCTTATCATTGAGCAAATAGTAAATCACCTGCACGGAGAGCGGCTTCCAGCCTGCGAAAAGGCGCAGATTCTCCGTCACAGGAGTAGAAAAGTCAAATCCGTGGTTGCAGGTAATATTGGTATACCACCCGGTAAAGACATACCCGTCCCGCACGGGCGTTTCCGGCGGCGTGAGCAGCGCACCGGACGTCACCTGCTGCACGTCCAGCGTCCCCGCGCCCACATAATTCAAATGAAACGTCACCCGATGCGCAGTGTTTTCCGCCGCGAAGACCACCGCACATCCCACCAAAAGCGCTGCCGAAAGCAGCAGCGCTGCTGTACGCACCCATTGCTTCATACGATTCATGCTGAACCCCCATTTGCTGTTCTGATTCATTGACTCGGAAAGGGATGCGGCAGAATAATATCTTGCTGCCGCATCCCCCATTCGTGGGGGTTCAGACCCGCCCACTTGCTTTCCGAGCTATGATTGTTTACTCGACAACGCTGATGGTCACTTCGTACTCGTAATCATCCACCGTCGTCACGCGGCGCCAGCCCACGCGAACCTCGTTCGTCGCCAGCGCACCCACCGTAATGGTGAAGTTGCCCGTTTCGGACGGCGTACCCGTGATTTCGCCGTTTTCGTTCAGCGTCAGACCCGCCGGGAGCTTGCCTTCCTTGAGGGAGTAGACAACGCCCTGACTGTAATTGTCCACATTGACCATGTCCGACTGAATCGCCGCGAAGAATTCTTCGTCCAGATACGCTTCCGTCTCGTCGATGGTGAACGCCGTGTCGATGGTCATGGTGTACCGGCGCTTCGCCTTCACCCAGTTGTCCGCCGCCGCCTGCACACCGAAGGTGTACACGCCCGCTTTCGCGGTGGGCGTACCAGTGATGGTGCCGTCCTCATTCAGGGTCAGACCCGACGGCAGTTCGCCGCTGCTGATGGTGTAGACCATCTTCTGCGCTTCCACGCCGCTCTTGACATCCAGATTTTCCGGTGCAACCGCCTGAGAAACGTGCAGTTCCTGCGCCGTCCAGTCAGAGAAATCAACGCCGTTGTTGTTCATCGCCGTGTTCGCATGCGTCCAGAGGAAAATCATCGCGCACTGACGGGTGGTGTACCACTGCGCCGCGCTGACCGTGCCGTCTGCCAGCACAACCGCCTTCTTGTCCGCGTCCCAAGTGCCGGACATTTCCGACGTTGCGATGGTATCCGTGCCAGCACGAACCAGCATGTCCAGCGGCGTGCAGTTTTTCATGCCAACGTACATATCCGTCGTGAAGGAAATCGTGTCACAGCCCCATTCCTTGCGGAACAGCCCCGTCACATAGTTATAGTTGACGTTGATGCTCACGCGGCCCGCACGAGCGAACGCACCCATGACGCCCGTCGCCTGACCTTCCTGCGCACACATCTGGAAAGACTTGAAGTAGATTTCACGCACTGCCTGCTCCGATACCCACGCAAACAGGTTCAGACCATTGCGGAACGTCTCCTGATCGTTCAGCGCGCAGTGCTTCATGTACGTCGTCAGACCGCGGGAAACCGCGCCCAGCGTTTCGTTGGAGGAGATGATGCCCGTCAGAATCGGATCTTCGGAAGGATACTCGAACACACGGCCCGCAAAGGGAGAACGATGCGTGTTTGCTGAGTTGCCCCACCAGGTGTTGTTGCCCGAAAGCAGTGCCATGTTGCCAATCAGAACACCCTTGGAACGGGACAGTTCCGGATTCCACGTTGCCCCCAGAATGGTGTTGCAAGTGAAGTTGAACGTGCTGGCATAATTCCACGCGCTGTCCTGACCATTGAGCGCATTCATGGAAATCGAGTCCATCGTCAGCTTTTGAAGCTGACCGACAAGCGCCTTTTCATCGTCAAAGGTCAGGGAGTTCATGAATTCGCACCATGCCTGCTTACCCGTTTTGCCCGCAAAGCGACCGTCGGTCAGCACGTCCTCGCTGAAGGGATTGATGCCCGACATTTCACGCAGGAGGATGCCGTAAGTACCCGTCTGATCCCAAGCAGTCATTTCGTCCGCTGCCGCTTCCACGTCTGCCATCCACGGATAATCCGTCTGATAGCCGTCTGCTTCGTACACAACGCCATCAATGGTTTTGTTATCGCCGTAGTTCTCGGTATCGTCCGCGTTGAAGGTGTCCCAGTAGTTCAGAGACTTGTTCGTGTTTTCAGAAATCGTCAGATCAGCCGCCGTCGGCGCAACCGGGAACGTGCCTTCAAAGTCCGCACGGGACAGCTGCGTTTCCTTCGCATCCGGGTCATCGTTGAACTGATACTTGCCGTTGTTATCGCGCAGGGTGTAGAAGATGCCGTTCTCGATGGAGAACAGGTTGGAAATCTCGTTGCCGCTGAAGTCATCCAGCTGCAGATACGCATCCGCATTCAGGTTGAAGCTGACCGCCTGATACGTTGCCGCATCCTGCTCTGCCCAGCCGTGCGCGTTGCTCATCGCCATCAGGGTGTATTCGCCGTCGTCCAGCTCATAGCCCTTCGTGCCGTTGTGGTTCGCGTCCGTCGCGTCGTAGGAAGCCATGTCCTGCACGTTGACAGTGATGTTCAGCGTCTGTGTCTGACCGGGGAGCAATTCGTCCGTCTTGCCGAAGCCGACGAGCTTCACATGCGCCTTTTCCACTTCGCCGGGCGTGTAGGGTGCTTTGACGTAGATTTCCACGGTTTCCTTGCCCGCCACGCTGCCACTGTTGGTTACGTCCACTTGAACAGTCATGGTTTCAATCTGCGCGCGTCCAGTCTCCACGCTGGAAGACAGCTTCGCAGCATCGAGCGTCGCGCCGTCGGAAATCACTTCGTCGCCCGCCTTGACGACCAGATTGCTGTACTGGAAGTCGGTGTAGCTCAGACCGTAGCCGAAGGGATAGACGACGTTGGCATTGTACCAGTCCTCGCCGTCGGTTTCGCCGCGCGTCTCATAGTAGCGATAGCCGACGTAAATGCCTTCTTCGTAGTCCACGGAGTAGTACATGCCGCCGTCATACTTGTCGGTCGTGTCCGGCAGGCAGCCCGTGCCGAAGTTTACGAAGGACGGATTCTTGGTGAAGTCCGCCGCCCATGTGTCCACCAGACGGCCGGAGGGGTTCACGTCGCCGTTCAGAATTTCGCCCAGCGCGGTGATGCCGTTCGAGCCTGTGAAGCCAATCCACACCGCCGCATCAATCTTATCCGCAAAGGCGGCGTAGGCACTGTCTTTGAGGAATGTCGCTTCAAAGCTGGAGGGCGTGTTGAACACAACGACAACACGCTTGAACGTGCCGTCGGTGACAGCAGTCAGCAGATCAATTTCGTTCTGGTCAAGCTCCAGATAGTGGCTGTCCGGAGACACAGCGCCTTCACTGTCGCCCTGATAGCGGGGCAGGTCAAAGCCCTCGCCGCCAATGCGGGTGATAACGACCAGCGCCGCGTCGGAATAATCCGCATAGCTGTTCTTCACCGCGTCGGTGTACTTGCTCTGGGGCGTTTCAGCGGTTGCAATCTTCTGATTGTCGCCGTTGTCAAGGTCGCTGGAGTTCGCGGTGCGCACCGGGCCGGACTGGCTGCTTTCATAGAAGCTCTTCAGCGTCGGATTGGTGACGAAGCCCGCGTCGTTCAGGCTCTCATACAAGTTCTTGTTATTGCTCGTATCGAAGCCGCCCGAACCGGAGCCGCCATAGGACAGGTTCACACTGTTCTTGCTGAACACGGAAATCCTCGCGCCCTTGTTCATGGGCAGCGCAGCGTTCTCGTTCTTCAGCAGCACAAAGCCTTCTTCTGCCAGCTTCAGGTTAACTTCCTGCGCATTCGCAAAGGCTTCTGCCTTGTTCGTTGCCTTCTGTGTGGGGTACACAGAGGTCACTTCGTCACTGTAAATCGGGCGCTGGCTGCCGAACAGCGTGTCCATCAAGCCGCCAAGTTCACCCGCGCTCAGTTTGAAGTCGATGGCTTCACCAATCGCCGCCATAGGCTTGTCCAGCAGGCTGTTCATGTTGCCCGGCAGACCGACGACCAGATAGTTGCCAACGCAGTCCGCCAGCAGCACGATAACCGTCACAATAGCCCAGACGACCAGTGCTTTGCTCTTTTTCGGACGATTCTTCTTTGCCATAGGTTTGTCTCCTGTCTGTATCATAAACATTGTGTGCGTTGAATACGTAGAATATACCTATTTAAGATTATACCCTATTTGGGGAGGATTGTAA
>ENA-OPSJ01001997-OPSJ01001997.1-human-gut-metagenome-genome-assembly--contig:-NODE-1997-length-14087-cov-5.477480_pt1 | contig 14087 bp, 10 predicted proteins | sample MGYA00241801_ERZ501893 | MGnify/ENA primary metagenome ERZ501893 (study PRJEB25962, sample SAMEA2042219) | human gut metagenome | biome: human gut; feature: human-associated habitat; material: faeces...
AGAAAGCTGATGTTCCAAAGATGTGCAAACAGGCATATAAACATGGATGGTATTATACAGGACAGGGATGTTCCCACAGTGTCATTCCTGGATTATCCAAACTATATGGAATGCAGTGTAAAGGACTTGGAACGAACAAAGATGCAGTTGAGAAAGCATTAAGAGCAGGACATCCAGTCGTAGCACTGATGGGACCTGGAGATTTTACAAAGAATGGACATTTTGTTGTATTAACAAGAATGGTTGGCAAAGATAAAGTAAAGATTGCCGATGTAGGAAGCAGAGCCAGAACAGCCGAGACTTGGTCACTGAAGAAAGTGATCAAACAGGGCAAAGAAGGTGCCAATGCTGGAGGACCATTCTGGGAGATCAGTGTCAAAGAAGAGAAGAAAGAACAGCCAGATTATAAAAAGAAAATGATAGACAGTCACAAGAAGATTGATGCTGTGGCAGATGCGATCGATAAAATTGCAGATTAGAATAAAAAGAAGTATAAAAAAGAACATTTCATAAATGAGAGATTTTGTGAAATGTTCTTTTTGTACTTCCAAAATGATAAAAAGTCCAAAATCTTTTTTTGAGAGATTTTGGACTTTTTGCATGTTGTATACTTGTATACAGATTAAAAATCGTCAAAATATCACAAAAACCTTCTTGCAAAATGTATCGAAAATCATGCAAATGTGCAGATTTTATAAGAAAAATATAAGAAAAAAGAAAAAATTATGAAAAATATACAAAAAAGTTTTGCAAAATCTGAAATATGTGGTACAATAGGTTCAATGACATATGAATGTGACATAACTTAATTTTAGGAGGTATTGACATGGCAACAAAATGGGTCTACAAATTTAGTGAAGGAAATGCCGAGATGCGTAACCTTCTTGGAGGAAAAGGTGCAAACTTAGCGGAGATGACAGGACTTGATTTACCAATTCCTCAGGGATTCACAGTTACAACAGAAGCGTGCACAAACTATTATGACTGCGGTGGAAAGATCAGTGATGAAGTAGCATCACAGGTTATTGAAGCAATGAAAGACTTAGAAGAGATTCAGGGAAAGAAGTTCGGAGACCTTGAAGATCCTCTTTTAGTATCAGTAAGATCCGGAGCAAGAGTATCCATGCCGGGTATGATGGATACAATTCTTAACTTAGGACTGAATGATGAAGCTGTCGAAGGATTTGCGAAGAAGACAGGCAATCCTCGTTTTGCATATGATTCTTATCGTCGTTTTATCCAGATGTTCTCAGACGTTGTAAAAGAAGTGGACAAAGCGAAATTCGAAGATGTCTTAGATGACATCAAAGCAGAAAAAGGTGTGAAGTTTGATACAGACTTAGATGCCGATGATCTTAAGGAAGTAATCAAGAGATACAAAGGTATTTATCGTAAAGCTTTAAACGAAGAATTCCCTCAGGATCCAAAAGACCAGTTGTTTGAAGCAATCAAAGCGGTATTCCGCTCTTGGGATAACCCACGTGCCATCTACTATCGCCGAATGAACGACATTCCAGGAGACTGGGGAACAGCCGTTAACGTTCAGACAATGGTATTCGGTAACATGGGAGATACATCAGGAACAGGTGTAGCATTTACAAGAAACCCATCTACAGGTGAGAAACAGATCTACGGTGAATACCTGATCAATGCACAGGGTGAAGACGTAGTAGCTGGTGTTCGTACACCACAGCCAATTACCAAACTGGCAGAAGACTTACCAGAGTGTTACAAACAGTTTATGGACATTGCTCATACACTGGAAGAACATTATCGTGATATGCAGGATATGGAATTTACGATTCAGGAAGGAAAACTGTACTTCTTACAGACAAGAAATGGTAAGAGAACAGCCCCAGCTGCACTTCGTATCGCCTGCGAATTAGTAGATGAAGGAAAGATTACAAAAGAAGAAGCAGTTTCAAGAATTGATGCGAAAGCATTAGATCAACTGCTGCATCCAAACTTTGACCAGGCAGCATTGAAAGCCGCTCTTCCAATCGGAGAAGCACTTCCAGCATCTCCAGGAGCTGCTGCTGGTAAAGTATATTTTGACGCTGAGATGGCGAAACTGCATCATGAAGCAGGACTGAAAGTTATCTTAGTTCGTTTAGAAACATCACCAGAAGATATCGAAGGAATGCATGCAGCAGAAGGTATCTTAACAGCTCGTGGTGGTATGACATCTCACGCTGCCGTTGTAGCACGTGGTATGGGAACAGCGTGTGTAGCAGGATGCGGAGATATCAAATTTGCTGAAGATGGTAAATCTTTCACATTAGGTGGAAAGACAGTACAGGAAGGAGATTATATTTCCTTAGATGGATCCACAGGTAAGATTTATCTAGGTGAGATTCGTACAGTACCTGCAAGTATCAGTGGTAATTTCGACCGTATCATGACATGGGCCGATGAGATTCGTACATTACAGGTAAGAACAAATGCAGATACACCAGCCGATGCATTGAATGCAGTGAAATTCGGAGCACAGGGTATTGGACTTTGCCGTACAGAGCATATGTTCTTTGATGCAGAGAGAATTCCAAAGATCCGTCGTATGATTCTCTCTACAACAAAAGAAGCAAGAGAAATTGCATTAAATCAGTTAATTCCTTATCAGAAGAAAGACTTTAAAGACTTATATGAGGTTATGGAAGGAAGACCGGTCACAATCCGTTTCTTAGATCCACCTCTTCATGAGTTCCTTCCAAATACAATGGAAGAGATCACAGCTCTTGCCAAAGATATGGGAGTTACAGTAGAAGAGATCAATATGAGACGTGCAGCTCTTCATGAATTCAACCCTATGATGGGACATCGTGGATGCCGTCTGGCAGTTACTTATCCAGAGATTGCTAAGATGCAGACAAGAGCCGTTATGGAAGCAGCGATCGAAGTAAAACAGGAAAAAGGATATGATATCGTTCCTGAGATCATGATTCCATTAGTAGGAGAGAAGAAAGAGTTAGCATATGTTAAAGAAGTTGTTGTACAGACAGCTGAGAAAGTAAAAGCTTATTATGAATCAGACATTAAGTATAAAGTTGGTACAATGATCGAGATTCCTCGTGCAGCATTATTGGCAGATGAGATTGCCGAAGAAGCAGAATTCTTCTCCTTCGGAACAAATGACTTAACACAGATGACATTTGGATTCTCTCGTGATGATGCAGGTAAGTTCTTAGAGTCTTACTATGAGAACAAGATTTACGAATCTGATCCATTTGCTAAATTAGACCAGAAAGGTGTTGGACAGCTGATCGAGATGGCAGCTAAGAAAGGAAAAGCAACTCGTCCAGATATCCACTTAGGAATCTGTGGAGAACATGGTGGAGATCCATCATCTGTAGAATTCTGCTACAGAGCTGGATTAGATTATGTATCCTGCTCACCATTCCGTGTACCAATCGCACGTTTAGCAGCAGCTCAGGCAGTATTGAAAGACAAATAAGTCGATCATTATTCATATAATCTATAACAATTCATTCTAACGAAAAGAGATTCATCAATTATGGTGAATCTTTTTTTTGATATATGTGCAAGAATAAACACAATTTATACTTTTGACATTTACATCATGTTATAATATCACTATATATTAAAAAGGGAGATTGATTTATGATCGATACATTATTATTTGATTTAGACAATACATTACTGGATTTTGATAAAGCAGAAGCCAATGCAATTACAAGGGCATTAGGTGATGTAGGAATTTCTGTGACGGATGAGATGCGTGATTGCTATCATAAGATTAATCTTGCTCAATGGAAATTGTTGGAACAAGGGAAAATGACAAGAGAAGAAGTAAAAATGCACAGATTTAAGCTTTTATTTCAAGAATTTGATATAAAAGCATCACTACAGGAAGTGGCAAAACATTATCAGGACTATTTAGGTCAAGGACACTATTTTATCGAAGGAGCCGAAGAAGTTTTACAGGAATTATCAAAGAGATTTCGTATTTATCTTGTAACAAATGGAACATTGTCTGTACAAAGAGGAAGATTAAAAAGTTCAGGAATTGAGAAGTATCTGCAAGGTGTTTTTATTTCCGAAGAAATTGGATATAACAAACCAAGTATTGAATATTTTGAGAAATGTTTTTCTAAGATTCCAGCTTTTAAGAAGGAAAACACAGCAATCATTGGAGACAGCTTGAGTTCTGATATTCAAGGCGGGATTAATGCAGGGATTCAGACAATCTGGTTCCACAGGCTACAAGATCTGACAGAAGATCCACAGCCAAAATCTGATTATGAAATCAATAGTTTAAAATTTTTATTGGAGATGTTAAAATAAAGACAGCGCTTTAAAAATATTTATCTAAATTAAAATAAGGATTTTAGGACAATGAAGAAATTAAAAATAGCAGGAATCGTTCTGATTTTGTTTATTTTGTACGTGATCATTGGAATGCTTGTACCATTTGTACATATGAAATCGGTAAGTAAAACAAATAAGTCAAAGATTCATACAGAAGCATTTTATTCAACATCAGATGAAAATGGATCAGACCGAGCAAAGATTGTCAGTGATAATCAGGAAGCACTTGATCTGCGGCTGGATATGATACGAAAAGCAAAGAAAGAGATCGTTCTATCAACTTTTGATATCCGCGAAGGAAGCAGCAGTGATGATATTTTTTCAGAATTACTCCAAGCGTCCAGACGAGGTGTCAAGGTAAAGATTCTGGTTGATGGGCTTTATGGAACGCTGCATATGACAGGAAAGGATATTTTTGCGGCAGTTGGAAGTGAACCAAATGTTGAAATTCGTTTTTATAACACGCCAAATCTTTTGAAACCGTGGACGATCAATGGATGTCTACATGACAAATATATTGTGGCAGACCATAAGTATCTCTTAATGGGTGGCAGAAATATGTTTGATTATTTCCTTGGAACACACAAAGGAAAAAGCAAAGGTATAGATCGGGAGATTCTAATCGTAAATCAAGGATCAAAAGATCAGGGAGCGGTTGCACAGGTCAGGACTTATTTTAAAAAAGTCTGGAACCTGAAAGTCTGCAAGACCAAATTTGCCACGTGTGCAAAAGATACAAAGGAAAAAGAAGTCAAAAGACTACGATCACATGCAAAGGAATTAAGAATTCCAGATTACGACTACCAAAAGATCACAGTACCAACAAAGAAAACGACGCTGGTAACAAATCCGACAACGATCTACGGGAAAGAACCAATCGTTTTCGAAACGCTAAAACAGTTGATGCTGCAAGCGAACCGAAAGGTATTCATTCACACACCGTATGCGGTATTTTCCAAAGAGATGTATGAAGGGATTGCGCAAGTAAAAGAACAGGTGCCAGACACAACGATGATATTAAATTCGATCGCATCTGGAGACAATATATGTGCATCCGCAGATTACAAGAAGAATCGATCTGAGATTTTAGATACAGGAATTTCTTTATATGAATATATGGGCAGACATTCAACACATGGAAAATCATTGATCATAGATGATGACATTGCGATAGTTGGTTCTTACAACTTCGACTGTCGGAGTACCTATGTCGATACAGAAACCATGCTGGTAGTTCATGGGCAAGAAATCACAAAACAATTAGAAGAAGATTTTAATGGATTAAAGAAACGATCCCTGCAAGTAAAGAAAGACGGAAGCTATCAAAAGAATAAGAATATGAAAGAAAGTACAATGGATGGAAGAAAACAGGGTATGATCAAAGTTTTATCTTATATCATACAGGCATTCCGTTATCTGGCATAAAACGGGAATGAGATGTTTACGATTGACAGTACAATATAAGGAAAAGGGACACATGTGGAACACTCTATAGCAATTGTATCCGACGATCTGAAAGCAGTTGCAGATGAGATATGCAAAGATTTGAATATCAAGGGAGAAGAAGTTTATGTCTGATACGACAAAAAGAAAAAAACCAAATATGATCCATATAGGCATCGGTATTCTGACGGTACTTTTAGTGGTCTTTATCGTCATCCTGATGCAGTTGGTCTCGAACATTCAGGGAACAGCCCGCATTGTAAATTATGCAGGATTAATAAGGGGAGAAACACAAAGGATCATTAAGTTAGAGAATTCTGGACAGCGAGAAGATGAGATGATCAAGGAAGTGCAGTCCTTTATCGAAGGTCTGCGTCATGGCAATGACCGATTAAAACTCGTACGGTTAAAGGACGATGATTTTCAGGATAAGATGAAGGAACTGGATGAATATTTTACTTCCTTACACAAAGAAATTTATCGTGTGCGGACGGTCGGCTATGAGTATACAGATATCATTTCAAAGAGCGAGAGATTCTTTAAGATCTGTGATGAGGCAACAGGTTTTGCGGAAGTATATGCACAGAGAAAAGCAACATCATTAGCAACTCTTGAGAAATTCATCACAGCAGATATCGTTGTATTGATGCTGCTGATCGGATATGAGTTTATCAAAGCGGTCCGTTTTGCGGCGATGAACCGTATATTGCAGCATAAAGCTTATTTAGATAATGCAACAGGGCTTCCGAATAAGAATAAATGCGAAGAGATATTAGGTGAACTGAATCCACCAGAGGATATTACCGTATGCAGTTTTGACCTTAATAATCTCCGCCGGATCAACGATAGTATGGGACATGATGCAGGAGATGCATATATTTACCGGTTTGCTGTTTGTCTGCAATCTTTCATACCGCCGGAACATTTTGTCGGAAGAATTGGGGGAGACGAATTTATCGCAGTGCTGCAGGGGCTTGATGAACAAGCGGTAAGAAAGCTATTTGAAGATCTTCGCAAAGATATAGCAGTAGAATCCAAAGAACATCGAGAGCTTCCGTTAAGTTATGCAGCAGGTTTTGCTATGGCAAGTGCTTATCCTGGCAAAACAATGAGAGAATTATTCAATGCTGCAGATAAAAATATGTACATCAATAAAAACCATGTGAAACGGGAAGAAGCACTTGAAGAGAAGCGGTTGAATTATCAATTATTAAAACTGCTGAATCAACATGGAAAGAACTTTTTAGACTGTTTATATTGTGATGCTAAGCTGGATACATATCGTGTGATCCGTTCCAGCGAAAACTTTTTTTTAGCTTCAGATGGTGCGTATTCTAGTGCAGTAGAGCAGATCGTACAGGAAAAGATTGGGAAAGATGAGCAGAAGAACATTCGGGAAAGTCTTCAGATCACAAGGCTTCAAGAGAAGATGAAGGAGAAACAGGATGTACAGGAATATAAATATGATATGCAGGAAGAAGGATTCTATAAGCGTATGACATTGATTCCAGTTGACTGGGATGAAGATAAGAAATTACATCATTTTCTTCTGGCATTTGAAATGATCCGAAAAGGAGCTGACAATCAGACAGGGGCCAGAGAACAGTTACAGATTTATTACGAACAGTTAAAACAATCAATCATTGAAAATGACAGTTATGTCGATGCACTTTTGGAATTATCCGATGTGATCTATACGGTCAATCTAAAGACAGACATTCTGGAGAGAAATATTATTCTAAAGGGAAAAGAGCAAAAGAACAAAGAGCTGTTTCTTGATTATCCATTACCATGTGATTATCAGGATTACTGTGCAGAATATGAGAAAAAAGTCACGAAGGAGACAAAAGCAGAGTATAACATGACAAATGATACGAAAAAACTGCTGGAGAGATACAAAAATGGTGACACAAACATTTCTGTGGAATATTGCTTTCATGAAGATGATGGAAGTATTCGCTGGGTACAAAAAACAATCCTTATGACACAGATCGTGGTATACGATGAAGAGACAATGAGCGAGATTCCGACAGTTTATGCGATCACGCTCTTACAGGATACGTCGCAAAGACATAAACAAGAAGAATTAGAACACGCACGTTTACAGGCAGCATTTGACGAAATGCGTTCAGCAAGTCAGGCAAAGACCGATTTCTTAAGCCGTATGAGCCATGATATCAGAACACCATTAAATGGAATCATTGGACTTCTAAATATCAATGAAAAACATTTCGATGATCAGAAACTGGTATTAGAGAATCATAAGAAAATGGAAACTGCTGCCAAACATCTGCTTTCTCTGATCAACGATGTCTTGCAGATGAGTAAGATTGAGGAAGGTCAGATCACACTGGCACACCAAGAGATTACTGTGAAGAAACTGATGCGGGAAGTTGAGACGATGATCGGAGAGCGAGTTGTAGAGGCAGGAATCCGATGGAATTATGAAGAAGATAACACAGATGACAGATATCCATATGTATATGCAAGCCCTTTGCATCTTCGTCAGATCTTATTGAACATTTATGGAAACTGTATTAAATATAATCATCCGGGTGGAACTATTTCTACAAAGGTAGAACGAATGGATGTTCATGATAAGATCTGTACGTATCGTTGGACGATCAAAGACACGGGAATTGGTATCAGTAAAGATTATATTGATCATATTTTTGAGCCATTTTCACAGGAAAAGACCGATGCCCGAAGTGTATACCAAGGGACTGGGCTTGGAATGTCGATCGTCAAGGGACTGGTAGAACAGATGCACGGAGAGATCAAAGTAACAAGCGAGAAAGGAATGGGATCTACCTTTGTGATCACGATTCCATTTGAAATCGCACAGAAGAAAGAACAGCCAGTGGATGAGAAGATGGTGGAGCAAGCAGATATTCGTGGTTTAAACTTATTAGTTGCCGAGGATAATCAATTGAATGCAGAGATCATACAGACACTTCTGACAGATGATGGAGCTAATGTCACTGTTGTGGAAGATGGACAACAGGCAGTGTATCAATTTAAGAATGTTCCACAAGGAACATTTGATGCGATATTAATGGATATTATGATGCCGGTTATGGATGGATTGACAGCGACCAAGGAGATTCGATCCATCAAACGAGACGATGCAGCACAGATACCGATCATCGCTATGACAGCAAATGCATTTGAAGAAGATGCAAAGAAATGTTTTGCAGCAGGGATGAATGCACACTTAGCGAAACCATTTCAGATTGATGAGGTTGAAAAAACATTAGTACAATGTATTCACAAGAGTATGATTAAAGAAAATAAAAGCAGTAGGAACAGGCGTTGCAATGGCTAATGCATCGGATGAATTAAAAGCAGTCTCTGATGAGATCTGTGGAGATGTTGCAGACGATGGAATTTATCATTATTGTTTAGAAAACGGTTTGATCAAATAAAATATTTGGAAATAGTGTTGTCAAAATAGAAGAAAAGAACAAACGTAAATTCAACGAACAAGAGGATTTACGCTTGTTCTTTTTTCTTTTACAGAAAAAATTTTAATGTAACTATTGACATTACATTAAAAGGCTGTTATATTTTTAATGTAATGAAAACAGTTACAACAAAAAGAAAGAGATGTACATACAACAAAAATTCAATAAAAAGGGGAAAAATCATGAATGCACAAAAATGTCTGGAAATATTAAGAGAGATCAAAGATGTATCCTTTGCTACTGTCGATGAGAAAGGCCTTCCACAGATCCGTATTATCGATGTCATGATCGTGGAAGATGAGAAATTATATTTTTGTACTGCGAGAGGAAAAGATTTTTATCGACAGTTATTAAGAGATGATCATGTAGCAGTCAGTGCCATGAATACAAAATGGCAGATGGTAAGACTAAGTGGAACAGCAAATAAATTAGAAGATCAAAAACACTGGATCGACCGAATCTTTACCGAGAATCCATCGATGAATTCCGTTTATCCAGATGATAGCAGATACGTGTTAGAAGCATTTTGTATTCAGAACGGAGAAGTTGAATTTTTTGATCTTGGGCAGGAACCAATCGTAAGAAAAAGTTTTGGAATTGGAAAAGAAGGAGCAAAAGAAGCCGGATTTTATATCACAAATGACTGCATTCAATGTGGAGTATGTGAAAAAGTCTGTCCACAGAAATGTATCAAAAAATATAAGATCGATCAGACGCACTGTATTCACTGTGGATTATGTCAGGAGAAATGCCCAGCAGGCGCCGTCAAAAGAAAAGGAGAGTAAGTTATGTTACAGACAGTATGGACAACATTTCTAACAGAAAAAACTTTATTTATAAAACTGTTGATTGAACATATCGAGATTTCGATGATTGCCATTTTAATCCCATTTTCAGGCGTTGGAAATGCGACAGCAGTGATCGCATTAACGATTTATGCATTGCTTCCGATGGTGAGAAGTACTCATACAGGAATCAAGCAGGTAGACCCATTACTGTTAGAAGCTGCCGAGGGAATGGGAAGTACGAGATGGCAGATTCTGTATAAGATCAAATTACCACTGGCAATGCCAGTGATCTTATCAGGAATCCGAAACATGGTTGTTATGACGATTGCACTCGCAGGTATCGCTTCCTTCATTGGAGCAGGCGGACTTGGAGTGGCGATTTACCGTGGAATCACGACAAACAACACAGCGATGACGATGGCAGGAAGTCTTTTAATCGCTCTGTTAGCTTTGGTTATGGATCTTTTTCTTGGAATTGTTGAAAAAAGACTGGCAAAGAAAAGCAAAAAGGTAAAAAACATCATCGTATTGTGGCAGGAGTTGCACTTGTATTATGTGTCTGCATAATCGGTGTCATGGAATTTCCAGCAAAGAAACAAGATACGATCCATATTGCAACCAAACCAATGACGGAGCAGTATATTTTGGGAGAAATGTTAAATCTTCTGATAAAACAAGATACAGACCTTAATGTAGAACTTACTCAGGGAGTTGGTGGAGGAACATCGAATATTCAGCCAGGGATGGAAAGTAAGAAATTCGACATTTACCCAGAATACACAGGAACCGGATGGAATATGGTACTGAAAAAAGATGGACTATATACAGAAGATCTCTTTGATAAGATGCAAAACGAGTACAAAAAATCTTTAAAGATGCAATGGTATGGAATGTATGGATTTAACAATACCTACGGTCTGGTTGTGCGAAAAGAGATCGCACAGAAATATCATTTAAAAACATATTCAGACCTTAAGAATATCGCAGATCAGTTAATTTTTGGGGCAGAGTATGATTTCTTTGAGAGAGAAGACGGATACAATGCACTTTGCAAAGCATATGATCTGAAGTTTAAAAAGACGATGGATATGGATATTGGACTCAAATACAAAGCAATCAATCAAGGAAAGATCGATGTGATGGTAATCTTTACAACCGATGGACAGCTTTCTGTTTCTAATGTGACAGTATTAAAAGATGATAAACAATTTTATCCATCGTATCTTTGTGGAAATGTGATTCGAAATGAAGTCTTGGAAAAACATCCGGAATTAAAGAAAGTATTTAAAAAACTAGAAGGAAAGATCACAGATCAGGATATGGCACAGATGAACTATCTGGTAGAAAGCAAGGGGCAGAAACCAAAAGAAACAGCACGTACATTTTTAAGAAAGAAAGGTCTTTTAAAATAAAAGGTGGAAAATAATGAGTACAGCAATCCAATTTGAAGATATCACAAAAGAATATGAAGGAAAAACAATCATAGAGAACTTAAATCTCTCCATTGGACAGGGAGAATTTGTAACGATTATTGGTTCTTCTGGATGTGGAAAGACAACGACACTGAAAATGGTAAATGGGCTGATAAAGCCAGAGAAAGGAACGATCACGATTCATGGGGAAGATATCAAGACAAAAGATATGACAACGTTTCGAAGAACGATCGGATATGCGATTCAGGGCAGTGTCTTATTTCCACATATGAACGTAGAAGAGAATATTGCGTATGTTCCGAATCTGTTAAATAAAAAAGAAAAGGAAAAAACAAAGGAAGCCGTATCCAAATGGATGAAGATTGTAGGGCTTGAGGGAGATATGAAAGAACGTTATCCTTACGAATTATCCGGCGGGCAGCAGCAAAGAGTCGGAATCGCCAGAGCTTTGGCAGCTTCTCCAGATATTCTGTTGATGGATGAACCATTTGGAGCAGTGGATGAGATCACAAGAGAGCAGTTACAAAAAGAAATCAAAAGAATCCATGAACAGACAAAGATCACGATTCTTTTTGTGACACATGATATATCAGAAGCACTAAAACTTGGAACAAAAGTACTTGTGATGGATCATGGAAAAATAGAACAATATGCTGCACCACAAGAGATTTTAAGCAACCCTGCAACAGATTTTGTGAAAAAACTGGTAGATAAAGAACGAAGAATCTGCCATCTGCCAGAAGAGAAATTAAAGGACTGTGAATATAGTGAAGCAGCGGTATGTGATGTAAGATAATGAGTGGTTATTATGAAAGTTGATCAAAAAGGCTTTTTCTTGACTTGTTTTCACGGCTGTCATAAACTAAAAATAGTAACAATTTCAAAACGAAAGTGGAGAAAATTTAGGATAACGAAGGATATGAGATAGGATAAAGGTATGACGATGCCTAAAATAATGAAATCAATAACAACGGGATGTATTTTCCTCACATTACTTACAACCATGATCTATCAAGATCATAACAACGGAATTTTTCTCACACTGGCGATCACATTTGGAACGATCACCTATCATTTTGTCATGCGGCTTTGGATCGGGTGGCTTGTTAGGATCCTAATGAGAGATAAAGCTGATTATACAAGACAATGGTATCAGCTGCATTCTTGGTGTTTATGATCACATCAGTATGCTCAGTTGCGTTTGATCTGTTATTTGTGATGATGCAGAGATATAACAGAGATCGGATCATGAGATTGATAAAATAAAATGAAGGAATGATTTATATGGATTTAAGAGTACTACATTATTTTTTAACCGTAGCAAGAGAACAAAGTTTTACGAAAGCTGCCAAGCAATTACATATCACACAGCCAACGCTTTCCAGACAGTTAGCGGCCTTGGAAGAAGAACTCGGAGCGAAATTGTTAGATCGAGGCGGCCACAATATTACATTAACCGATGAAGGATTACTCCTAAAACGTCGTGCTTTGGAAATCATAGACCTTGAAAATAAGATTATCGATGAATTTAAAGGAAATGAAGAAGTTATTGAAGGAACGATCACAATCGGATGTGGGGAATTTAATGTAGTCGATGATATTGCAAAGATCTGCAAGACATTCCAAGAAAAATATCCGAGAGTCCAGATCGCACTCCACACTGCAACTGCGGATGTCGTACAGGAGATGATGAATAAGGGACTTGTGGATATCGGAGCATTTATGGAACCTGTTAGCACAGAAGACTTTGATTATATCCGAATCAGAGAAAGTGATCACTGGGTTGTCAGCATGAGACCGGATGATCCTCTTGCCAAAAAGGAATATATTACAAAAGAAGACCTATTAAAACTACCATTGATCGTCCCAGAACGATTAGGAGTTCAAAGTGAACTTGCAAATTGGTTAGGAAGCGATTTTAATAAGATAAAGATCGTATTTACAAGCAATTTCAGTACAAATGCAGGGATTATGGCATTAAATGGTCTTGGATATCCAGTATCTATTGAAGCAGCAATTCAGTACTGGAGAGAAGATCTCCTGATCCAGAAAAGATTATATCCAGAGATTACGGCAAATACAGTGATCGCTTGGAGAAGAAACATCCCTCATTCTTATGCAGTTCATAAATTTATTGAGGAGATAAATGCCTTCAAGGCATAAGAAAAGATACAATATGAGTATTAGACATAATCAAATAGAGCGGTTTATAATAAATGTGCAGGAGACGAAAATGTGATGTATCCTGCACATTTTAACTTATAGGAGAATCCTGCAAAGCAAGATTCTTTGTAAAAACAAATCAAAATTAAATGAAGGAGCTGATACTTTTGAGTAAGAAATTAGTCTCATATTTTAGTGCAAGTGGAACAACGAAGAAAGTAGCCAATATGATCGCAGAGGCAGCAGGAGCAGACCTTTATGAGATCAAACCTGAAATTCCATATACAACAGCAGATTTAAACTGGATGGATAAAAAATCACGAAGCAGCGTCGAGATGAGTGATAAAACAATCCGCCCAGCAATTGCAGATACAGATGCAAATATCGAAGCTTACGATGAAATTGTCATTGGATTTCCTAAAATGGAGTACAGTTTATAGTAGTGTATAGCGTGTACCAAGTTATAATTA
>ENA-OPSJ01001998-OPSJ01001998.1-human-gut-metagenome-genome-assembly--contig:-NODE-1998-length-14072-cov-2.003710_pt1 | contig 14072 bp, 9 predicted proteins | sample MGYA00241801_ERZ501893 | MGnify/ENA primary metagenome ERZ501893 (study PRJEB25962, sample SAMEA2042219) | human gut metagenome | biome: human gut; feature: human-associated habitat; material: faeces...
CTTACAAGCCGTAAATCGTGCAAACCTTTTTGTTGTGCCATTTCAATCGGTGTAATGCTGTTTTGGTTTACAGCCACCTGATATATTATACACAAAGAGAGCCGCTTTGTCAAGTAAAATCTGAAAATTTCTTATAAATACTTGACTGCAAACCGATTTAGCGGTATTATATACTAATAACCGACAAGGAGCGATCATTATGATAATAACAACTCTTACCTGTATGTGCGTCGACATATTCGACAATACGATAATGCCCGGAGGCGAATCGCTAAATTTCGCCGCAACAATATCACGGCTTACAGATGCAAAGGTCTATATAATCGGCGCTGTAGGAAATGACAGTTACGGTAAAACCGTCCTTGACAGCATAAAAGATTTCAACATTGACAAAACCCATATCAGAACGGAAAACGGAGATACCGCCTCGAACCGCACCTACCTTACCCCCGACGGCGACCGTTATTATAAAGACGATTCGTGGAACGGCGGAGTGTTCTCAAGCTTTGCCCTGTCTGCGTCTGACAGGGAATTGTTGCATTCGTCGGATATGGTGCATACCACCTTTTCCGGACCGAATTTCAACGATGTAATAGACTGCTGCCGTGAAAAGCGTTTTCCGCTGAGCGTTGATTTTGATATTTGCAGGGATTTTGACACGATAGAAAAGTACCTTGACTGCATATCGCTTTTGTTTATAAGCGGAGATGAACCTACGCTTGAAAAAGCGAAACAGCTTTCCGCAAAATATCCCGACACGGTCTTTATCGTAACGCTCGGAGAAAACGGAAGCACCGCCTTTTCAAAAGGCACGGCTTATCATTGTGCCGCCGCTGAGGTATCCGAAGTAACAGATACCACCGGTTGCGGCGACAGCTATCAGGCAGGCTTTATAGCAAGCTATCTTGCCGACAAAAATATAGAATCGGCTATGAGTAAAGGCTCGCAGACAGCCGCACAAACGCTTTCGTTCATCGGAGGATTCAGATATTGAAATACGGCGGAAAGCAAAAGCTTTTCCGCCGTCATTATTTTTATATGCTTATTTCGACCGATACGCACCTTCCGCCGTACAGCTTTTCGCTGAGTTCGGTAGGCTGTGTGAAACCTGCGTACAGCGTATATCTGCCGCTTATTACCGCTCTTACGCCGTTATCGTCAACCGTTTCAAACGCACCTTCGGGAATATTGATGCTTATCGTCCTGCTTTCCCTGTCAAACAGCGAAACACGCTCAAATGCGCAAAGGCTGTGATTTTTCGCCCCGTTTTTGCTCTTTATATAGACCTGCAGAACGTCCTCCGCACTTCTGCTTCCCGCATTGGTAACATTAACGGCAAGCGTATTGTCCTTGTACGAAATATCGCCGCATTCAAAGTGCGAATAGGTAAGTCCGTAGCCGAAAGGATAAAGCACGTTGCTTTCATCGTCACAGAAGCGATATGTCCTGTTCTTCATTGAATAGTCGGTGAAATCGGGTAACATATCCGCCGATTTGTAGAAAGTGACCGGGAGCTTGCCAGACGGTGAAACCTCCCCGAAAAGTATCTCTGCAAGCGCCTTTCCGCCGTACTGGCCCGGATACCACGCATTTATAAGAGCGTTCCCCTCGCATTCGGTATTCACACTGCTTCCTGCCGCAAGAACTATTATAAGCGGCTTTCCTGTGTCTTTCAGATTTTGCAGAAGAACACGCTGAACCTCAGGCAATCTGAGATCCGGCTTATCCCCCGATGCAAACTCATTTCCTGTGTCGCCCTCCTCGCCCTCAAGAGTAGCGTCAAGTCCCACACATACAACAGTGACATCCGCCGCCTCGCACGCCGCAACCGCCTCGGCATATCTGTCGCCGGGCAGTGCAAGACCCTGCGTTCTGTCACGGAAAAGCTGACAGCCCTCCGCATAGTATACCCTGCCGTCAAATGCGTCCTGTATTCCCTCAAGGAACGTAACGCTTCTGTCGGGCGTACCGTTATAGTTTCCGAGCAATGCCGCACGGCTGTCCGCATTCGGTCCTATTACGGCTATCGAGCTTATCCTGCTTTTGTCAAGCGGAAGTATGCCGTCATTATGCAAAAGCACCATTGATTTCTCCGCCGCTTCAAGCGATAACGCTTTATTGCCGTCACAGGCGATAATATCAAACGGCAGTTCGTCAAACTCGTTATCGTCAAGCTGTCCGAGCCTTATTCTTGTCCGTAATGCGTGAATGCAGGCAGTGCGTATATCCTGCTTTGTTATAAGCCCTTCTTCAAGCGCCGCCAGAATATGCAGATATGTGTTTCCGCAGTTAACGTCACAACCTGCTTTCAGCGCCATTGCCGCAGACTGCGGTGCTGTGTCGGTGATTTTGTGGGTAGTATGAAAATCCCTTATCGCCCAGCAATCCGACACAAAATAACCGTCAAAGCCCCATTCACGCAGTTTTCCCATCAGCTTTTCAGATGCGCACGAAGGCTCGCCGTTCACCCTGTTATATGCGCCCATAACACCTTCGACCCTGCCCTCTTTTACAAGCGCCTTAAATGCAGGCAGATAGGTCTCTTCCATATCCTTCTCGCTTACCCTTGCGTCAAACTCGTGGCGAAGCGACTCGGGACCGCTGTGTACCGCAAAATGCTTTGCGCAGGCGGCGGCTCTGAGGTATTCTTCTTCTCCCTGTATGCCCTTTACGAAGTTCACACCGAGCCTTGAAGTCAGGTACGGATCCTCGCCGTAGGTTTCATGCCCTCTGCCCCAGCGTGGGTCACGGAATATATTTATATTCGGCGCCCATAATGTAAGGCCTTTATATATGTCGGTATCGCCGTGCTTTGCGGCGCTGTTGTACATTGCCCTCGCTTCTGTGGAAACCACCTCACCGACACGATACATCATATCCTTGTCGAAAGCCGCCGCAAGTGCGATAGCCTGCGGAAAAACCGTAGCCGTACCTGCTCTTGCCACACCGTGAAGTCCCTCGTTCCACCAGTTATAAGACGGAAGCCCTGCCTTTTCTATGGCAGGTGCGTCATATTTCAGCTGCTGCGCCTGTTCCTCCGTACTCAGCGTATCGGCAAGTGCCGCCGCTCTCTCGTAAGCCGATAATTGTTTATCCTTATATCTTTCCATAAATTACTCCTTGAAATTCGGTTTGCCGTACTGTTAAGTTGATTTTATCATATCTTACGGCAAGTTTCAAGATGATTTCAATGCAAAATGCACGGTTAAAAAAATAATAGCCCCGCCATAAAGGCGGAGCTTCATTTCCGGCAGCTTCGCAACTGCTCCTATTTGTTATAAGTTTGTTATAAGCTGTAAGAAAAATATCTTCTTCCGTGTTCCTCTTCTGCACCGATTTTATTGTAAAAATTGATTGCAGGCTCGTTCCAGTCAAGGCAGCTCCACTCTATATATGAAAATCCGTCCTGCTTTACAAATTTCTCTACTTCAGAAAAGAACTTTGTTCCAAGTCCGTTCCTGCGTTTTTCCGGCTTTAAAAACAGATCTTCAAGATGCACTCCCGCCTTTGCCGCAAACGAGGCGAATACGGGGTAATAAATAGCATAACCGACCGGCTCGCCGCTTAGTTCAGCGATAAGCGCAGCAGCTATGTTCTTTTCGAAGAGAAGATAACGCAAATCCTCCTGTGTAGCAGTCATATCCTGCGGTCTTTTTTCGTATGCGGCAAGACCTTTTATCAGGTTTTCTATAAGGCTTATGTCGTTTTCGGTCGCTTTTCTGACAGTAAAATTTTCGTTCATTGGAAGTCCTCCTGCTTGTATAGATTTATTATAGCGGGTTTTTGAGGGGAAGTCAATCGAATGTCACAGGATAAACATAAAGCAACGAAACATAACAATCAGGAAAATGCACTCGACAAACGGTAAGATTGCGCTATAAAGCTGAATTTTACAGGTAAAATTCTTTCAGGTCATCAAGTCGCAAAAGGCATGGATCATTTCCATAAGGAACACCTACATCAACATCTATCCAGGTATCTGTTTTAAGGATTTTGCCATTGTATTTTTCACCGTAGCTTTTTGTCGGTGTATGGCCGAAAACGGTAATACAATCATCAAAATAGCGGTCGGTCAATTCAGGCCAAGCCCAGATAAGTTCATCGGCGGTATAGTCCGCCGGGCTTCTTTCGGGCGAAAAATTATCGAGTCCGGAATGGCAAAGCAGAAAATTCTTTCCTCCGGCGGTCACAGTTTCGTAAAGCGGTGCTTCTTTCAGATAACCGATAATATTGCAAAGCGTTTCCGGTGATTCGTTTTGAAGTTTTCTTAACGCTTTTAAGGTAACGTCGCCTCCACTTAACATATAGTTGTTCAGAAGTTCCGTTTGCTCATTGTCAAAATGCTTGATACTTTCCTCCGTAATTTCGTTAAATACAAAATCACAGGATAAAAGCATCGCTTCGTGATTTCCTAAAATCAGCTGTGTATTCGGTTGTTCCGATAACCATATTAAAATTGCAACACCGCCGTCATTTTGGCGGTCGATGACATCGCCCAAAACAAATAACCTATCGTTTTCGTTAAAACACGCTTTTTTAAGAAGTGCTTTTAACTTTGTGATTTCAAGTCCGTGTAAATCGGAAGTTACATATATCATTTAAGCCTCACTTATTGAATGCCGTATTACAGAGTTTTTTCGATTAAGACTGCCGCTTGATCTGTGCAATTATTCCGAAACCGTATAAATTGTCAGCATAAAGCAAGACCTATAACCGTACTTTAGTCTTGCCGTGATAAAAGTTTTTATGGCAAAATCCAATCGTTTGTTTTTCGCAATCTTTAACATTATACATGAACAAAATCAAAATAACAAAGAAATAAATCAAGAACAAATAATCATTAAACTAACCATATTCCGTATAAATTATTCAATTGGATCTTACCATCGGAGAATGCTTAAAGCTCCACCTCAAATGTAGCGGAGTGATTGATTAAATCAAGTGCAAGCTGTGCGTCGGATAATTCATCTGTTACGGCAAGCAGGTCTTTTGTTACTTCGTCGATGTCATAATTTACATAGCGATAGTCGATAATATTACTTGCTCTGCCGTATCCTTGCTCTTCACGGGCTTTCGGTAATCTTGACGCCATTTCAGATAGCTTTTGCTTTTTAGCCGATAGCTGAGGGATAAATACAAGCATCTCGTCAATCGTGATGTCGTATCCGGGGATAACAGTTGTCGTGTTGAAAAGATTGATGGCGTGTTTTAATTTTCGGATTTTAAGAGCTAAGCTGTCAAGTTCGGCTTTTGCATCCTTATAATCGTATTTCGGTCTGACCGATTCAGGATTTTCTCCGACACTTGCTAAAAATGTGCTTGAAATACTTTCTTTTGATTTGAGCGCATCGTATTCTGATTTAAGCTTCTTAAGCAGCTTTGCACCTTCGGCAGATGATAATTTCATTAAAATCTTCCTCTCTTTATTTTTCATTATAATTATAATCTTATCTATGTACCTTATTTGGTGCATTTCTTTTTCGCCGGATTTAACGGTTTCCGGTCAGGTTGAAAAAGCATAAACATCGAACATTACTACTTTATTATAGCACATCAAAGTTTGGGGTTATACCATTTTGGTGTGCAATGCATCGTCATTTGATTTTCAAGCAATCAGGAGGTAAAACAGTCTGAATACTCCTTCATACTACTATTCGTGCAATTTTTCCCCAAGGAGGATTCACTTCCTCGTTATTCAGTAACCATAAGACCGGAATTCCACCCGCAAGTTTTTCCTTAGGAAACGGTGCATAGCCGTCTGTCAGAATAATGATACTTGCCGGAAGCTTATCCTGCATGTGTATATGAACATATTCAAAGATAATCTGAAAGTCGGTTCCGCCTCCGCCTGCAGGTTTTATTATCTTGAATTCATCCGGTGACGTAAACAGTTTTGGCTCGATAATTGCCGCATCAAAGAAACCGAGCCAACCTTTCAGTTTTCCGTCGAATTGATCGATAGCGCCTTTAACTTCGGAATAAGCGGCAGTTATCATATTGTCCGACATACTGCCGGATGTATCAATCATGAAAAGGATATCCTTAATAAGAGTGTCTTTGTCATTGAAATCCGGCAGAAAGAACGGACTGTCATCAAAGCGTCTATCCGGTGGAGTGAACGAATAATCCACAATCTCTTCCTGAATAAAATCATTCAGTATCTTTCGCCAATCCGTTTGAGGCTTGCGCAATTCTTTGAGTAAACGTTCGGCAAACAAAGGAAAGATCCCTCTTTGATTAGACGGATCACGTATTGATATTGCTTCGCAAGCATCTTCAAAACGTTTGACCCACACATCTCGGAGAGTGTCGTCTTCCTCATATTCACCCCACCGGGAGTGATCATCCCAAACTGCCGGTGCATCTGTTTTTTTGCCTTGTATTTGCTTTGCTCGTCCCGGAGCACTGCCTTTTCCTTCTATGTCATCATCTCCTGTCTCGCCATGAGTTCCGGTTAAAGCAGGTTTTGGTTTTCTGTTTTTGGGAGGTGGAGGAAGCATTCCATAGATCTGTTCTGCAGTGTACTCATATCCCTCTTTCCCATCGGGAGCTATGTGCATGGATTCTCCGTATTTTTTCAGCTTGATTGAGTTTCTGTTCATGTTATTTGACAACAGAATATTTGAATTGACAACGATATCACAGGCAATGTTGAATTGTTCGCTATCATAATCCCCCTGGCGCATACAGTGTTGCAAAACGACATGAAGTATCTCGTGCATCATAATGAAATCAAGTTCCGAATCACTGAGTTCGTCCAGAAATTTCGGTCCGAAGAATATCTGCTTCCCGTCTGTGGCTGCTGTTTCACAGTTTTCATCAATCGAATAAATCATGTGCATTAACAGCAAGCCGTAGAAGCCATTGTTTATGAGCAGGCGCATACGAGACATTAAAAGTCGCTTCACATATTCTTTTTTCTTTTCATCTGACAGAACCATTCATCAGACCTCCTTTTGTCTGCAGCCATTTACTGAATTCCGGAATGGTCATAAGTGTTTGCTTGAAATCTTTTTCAATGTACATATAATCTTTCAGGAGAACTGCGCTGAAATCCGGAGGCATTTTATCCGCATAACGAATTGAGTTGGCAATTCGGCTCAGTTCGTTTTTATGAGTACGGGCATAACAGGTCATAGAGGCGGTTAAAGCATACATTGCATCTGTGTTTTTCGGCATGGAAGGCATTTTACCGTCGAAGATTTCTTCAATCGACGGCAAATCCTTATACACCGTTGCCCATGTCCTGAATTCAACCGCAACACCGGAGCCGACGATCCCTGCTATTAACGAATACATATCGTCAATGTTGTCACTGATGCCGTTAAGAATGTTGCTGACCATCTCCCAGGCACGTGGCGTGGGAAACGCAAGGTCTTCACTTCCCAAATCAAATCCCATAAGATAGTTTGGTCTGAATGAAAGGAATCCGATCACTTTGTCATTGATGCCGGATGTTACAGCCCATTCTTTCCACGATTTGAAACTACCCTCAACTTCGATGTGCATCAAACGGTTTGCAAGTGCTTTAGGCATTTTGAACGCCACTGATTTATCTGTCGTTCTGTTACCGGCGGCGATAACGATACAGTTTTCAGGAAGCTTGTGTTCTCCTACAACACGATCGAGCGTTATCTGATATGCTGCCGCCTGAACAGACTGAGGAGCTGCGGAGATTTCATCAAGAAACAGAATATTGACAATATCATCACTTGCATCCATCTGGAATATCTGCGGCTTCAGCCATATCGCAAGTGTTTTATCCGCATTTGACGTGGGTATTCCTCGTAAATCAATCGGATTGAAAAGAAGCAGTCTTACGTCGGTCACATTGACACTTTTGCCGGTTCTCACGCCAATATCATTTGCAATCTCACGAACTGCCTGCGATTTGCCAACGCCGGGAGGTCCCCAAAGCATAACAGAAGGCATTGTTCTGATCGGAAGCCCGTTGTTGATAACAGTGCTGTATGCCTCGCTCAGCTGATTCACCATTTTACCTACCGCCATAGAAGGGATATTTGTCATTTTAATATCGTTCATTTCTTATTTACTCCTAATTTTTTATCAAGTTTTTTGACTTTATTCTTGTATGTTTCGATTTGGTCGGTATAACTTTCGTCTTTTGACAGTTCAACTCGAATATCTTTCTCTTTTTCCCGGAGCTTTTCGAGATTCAGCATCAGTTTACCGAGGTGATCTCCGAGAGAGTCGAGATAATTATCGATCCTGATAAGGTTTCCTATATCCGTATCTCCGAGTTCAACGTAGTATTTCCCACTCTTTTTCAACCACACATAAGGCTTTTCAAGCGTCATATTGGCAGGAAGTACAATGGCAAATCCACGATATGATATAAGTGTTTTCTCTTTAGTCTCCAGAACGTGTTCCCTTATTGCAGTACCGATAAACTCACGGAGCGTTTTACGCTTTTCCGCTTCTTCTTTTTTCAGCTTGCTATCCTCAACCGGAAGATTAATCTTTCTCCATTCTGTATAGAAAGCAAGATCCTGTTTGCAGTATTCTATCAAGTCGATTTGATTGTGTATCTGCCCCGGCATTTCAAGAAGCTCTTTTTCAAGTCTTATCCTTGATTCAACCAGTTTGCTCTGCAGAGCCATATATCTTGTCAGTTCATTGGCGGCTTCGACACGCTGTTTGACCAAAGGATCACCGACAGCAAGAGCTTTGACCTCTGCGTAATCCAAGACGGTATCTGCAATATCCGTGCCGCTTCGTTCTGTTAAAGAGCCGGACAGCAGCTCCGATATAAAGCGTTGTTTTGTTTCGAGAAGCTGCCAGGAGTACGCATCAAAACTACCCTCTGTGATGTAACGATAGATATATACTTTGCTGTTTGTATTGCCTCGACGAAGAATCCTTCCTTCACGCTGCGTCATATCCGCCGGTCTCCACGGAACATCAATATGGTGAAGAGCAATCAGTCTTTCCTGAACGTTCACACCAAGACCGAGCTTGTAGGTTGAACCGATAAGGATTCGGATATCACCGTTTCTGACTTGAGCAAATAAAGTGTTTCTCTGTGCTTCGGTTTCCGCATCATGAATAAATGCGATCTTGTCAGATGGAACGCCTTTATTCTGAAGCATAACTTTCACTTCATTATAAATGTTAAAACCGGCTTTCGGAGTTGAAGTATCGCAGAAAATAACCTGTGTGCTTTTATCAGCCAAAGTTTTGAAATAGATATCCGCAACGTTTTCGGAACAGCGAGCCACCTTCGACTGATATGTGAATGACGCCATAGGATCGACAAGTCTTAAATCCAGAGCCGCCTTTCGTCCGTCTGTCGTGATTTTCAACATATTATCGTCTTTACGGCTGACATATCCCTTTCGGACATCCTCTGCTCTCTGCGAAATACCTTTCAGATAATTTGCAAACTCATTTGTTTTTGAAACCAGCGCATCAGTATATCCGTCGATTTGCGGAATGCCGGATGACGTGTCCACTTGATGAAAATCGGCAACGGACGAGAGAAGAGACGTTAATTCGGGGAGGTTATGGAATTTGGCAAAACGTGTTGCAAGTCTGTATGTACTCGTATCAACGTCGACCTCAAATTCCGTAACTCTCTCGGCAAACATTCCTATCCAGCTGTCAAAGCTTTGAAGATCGAGCATACCGAGTTCACCGCTCTGAAGGTATCGCTGCATGATATACGCATCGGTAATTGAATTGGTAATAGGTGTGCCGGTTGCAAGTACAACACCTTTTCCGTCGTTCTTTTTCTGAATCATGTGTACTTTGTCCATCATATCCTGACATCTTTTAGATCCGGTGCTGTTAATACCGAGAACGTTGTTCGTCTTTGTTTCTAACGGGACGTTTTTGAAATTGTGTGCCTCATCCACAAAGAGCCTTGTTATTCCCAATTCATCAAAATACACGCCGTTATACAAATCATCCATTGCAACGGAAAGTTCGGATAAAGCTTTTGAAACCGCCTCTTGCTTTTTCTTCAAACGAGAAGTGGCTTTGTTCTTTTTGTCCGCTATTTCTGCGATATGTTTCTGCTCATCAATAAGCAGGTTTTGATAATATCCTTTTGACAACGGAATCTGCTCAAAGCAACTGTACGCTATAATAATACCATCGAAGTCATTGTCTCGTATTCTTTCGAGAACACTTTCTCTTTTTGAGGGTGCGAAACTTTTCGGGTCAACACAAAGAATATCAGCACTTGGATACATTTCATGGAAAATGTTTTTCCATTGACCGACTATGTTATTAGGAACGACAAACATATTCTTTTCAGACAACCCCATACGGCGCATTTCCATTGCAGCAGCGATCATAACGTAGGTTTTTCCGGCACCGACGTCGTGAGCAAGAAGCGTGTTCGGAGTAAAGATGATACGTGCCACCGCATCCTTTTGGTAGGGATAAAGGTTTATCTGCGCAGACATATCAGGAAACCGCAAAAACGATCCGTCAAAAATTCTTCTGCGAATACAACTGAATTTGTTCTCAAAAATCCTTTCAAGTCTTTCTTTTCTTGCGTCATCCTCCCAAACCCATTTTTGAAATTCTTTTATGAGTTTCTGCTGCTTTTCAATTGCCGCTGCCGTTTCTGCTTTATTGATAACACGCTTTACGCCGGAAGCGTTGGTGGCGCAGCAGATTTTGTCCTTAACGGCAATGGTTTGCATGTTCAGTGTCTTTTCAAGGATATAGAGCGCTTCCAGTTTGTCAGTTCCATAAGTATTGCTGACGCTGACACTGTCATTATATCTTGATTTACAGGGTATTTCCCATGTTCCGGTGATTTCATCATGTATCGTTTTCCACGATTCCATCATTCTATCTATTACAGCTTGATTGTAACGGCTCCGGTCGTGTTTGAACGGATCTCCGAACAGATGAAGAATAAAATCGTCAATGATATCTGCAGGAACCCACGGAGAACCAAGCGTAATATAAATATCATTTGTCGCTACGGTCGGGGGAATGACTTTTTCAATCGCCTTTATATTTTCAGAAAAATATCCGTTGTATTCTTTATCGGCTTCTTTAGCTGCCTTCAATTTTCTTATCATGTTGCCGGACAGATATTCCTCAGAGGTTTCCCAGCCTTTATAGAAGCACTCGCCCCAAGTTTCCGGGTTCTGATAAATAGAGCCTTTCAGCGCACAGATAATTGTCTTGTAGTCCTCTCCTGTTATTGAAGAAATATATTCAATATCAACCCGTCCGAGATCAGACAGACTGTACATAAGGCCATCGGAAATGCTATCAGCGTGAACTCCCTGAGTCCTTACATCCTGATCAAACACATTTTCCCAGTCGAGCGGAAGGTCCATGCTTGTAACTTCTCTGATATGGGCTTCCTTACGTTCCTTTTCTTCACGAGCTTCTCTTTCTCTTCTCTCACGCTCTTCTTGCTGTCTCTTCTTAGCTTCGATAGATTCTTTTCTTCGTTTTGCATCGGATAACTTATCAATAATCTTTGATATATTATCTGAACTTAATGTGTTTTCCGTGTTGTCTAACAGATTCATTATTCCGAAGATGGACATCTGCTCAAAATTATCAGGTTCATGCTTCTTGCTCATTATTAACCACCTTTGAATACTTTGCCATTCTCTTTGAACTTATTATACCGAAAGCTATGTTCCATATTCGGTACATAATATCAAGTGCTATCCCAAAGCAAAAAACAGCCGTGAAAAAGTCACAGCTGTTTTTCTGTTTATATACTCTTTTCAGTCGTCAACCTCAATCCATTCACCGCTTGTACTGCAACTAATGATAGCACGCTGAGACTTTCCCCACATACTGCAACCAGAATTGGTGCAAGTAAATCCGGCATTATAGGACGATCCCTCTCCGACAAATAATCCGCCGCTATGTTCACTGCTCGCTACTTGCCCACAAGTTTCGCATTTATCCTTATATCTGAATTGACCGGTTTGGGAATCATACCACGTTACAACTGCTCCTTGTTCGGCATAAACGGAATATGTTTTTACGTATTCGCTGTGTGTTTTTTTCTCTGCTTCCGGTTTAGCTGTTGATATGCTTTCTTCTTTCATTTCGGAAGATACGGCATAAGCGGATTCTTCCTTTTTATTTGCAGAAGAATCCTCTTTTGTACCGCAACCGTTGATTACCGCCACCGATAGCCCGAGCATTAAAGCAAGTGAAATGATCTGTTTTGTTTTCATATAAATCCTCCTGTGCCGAAAATAATCGGCGTTTATTTTGTTGATTATATTATATCCGAGACCACGCACCATATTTGGTGCATAGCAAAACAGAGCCGCATTTTACGGCTCTGTTTTGCTCGGTTGAATAAAATTGTTTATGCAGCTTTTGCAGTGGTAACGGTCATCATATTCTGCCGCATAATCCACAATATCAAATGCATCAATCTTCCGAGATAGAACATTTTCACGATTTATACACGGGTCAATGTAAATGATTGAGCGACACTTTTACCGGTCTCATATAAACCTTCCACGGGGGGGACAGGCGTTGAGAACACCGGTGCTTTTGATATAGAAAAATAAAGTTCTGTTTTCTTGGTTTTGGGCGAAGAGCCATATTAATGTCCTTTTAAACTTGCTAATAGATCTTCTACCGTCGTTATTACATCACCGTTGTCGTCAAGCATTGGATTGCGATTTTCACCACAGAAACACTTCTTGGAATAATCATAGGCAATGTGAACATTATTACCATTAATTCTTTCAATATACGCCGACGTTGTAGCTGAGTCCAAATAGCCTCTTCCATAGTGATACGCATTGTCATCGCCTGGCAATTTACAATATGCACAGAATGAATATGCTTCAGCGTAATCTGTACTCAATCTTGCTCCACTGTACAGAATATTCCTGCCGTTGACCGCATCCTCCGCTGATCTCCGAAACCGCTTTTCTCGCATGTAATTCAAGAGTGCAGGCGTTTTAACCATGTAATAAATCAACTCGTCAGTGCGATCATTGAACTTGTTAATGGAATCCTGCAAGAAGTCCTCAATCTCACCGGACGTATTTACGCCATGTGCTTTTAAATCGTCAAATAATTTTGAAAATACAGGCAACGATTCTCGGAGCATTCTTCTCCAGTTAAAGTACCCCTTACCGCCTTCAAAGAAAAGTGTATGCGTGGAGCTCGCCCAAATCGAATAATCGCCGTAAGTCAGTAACGCTCTCCTGAATAAACTATCATCTACACAAAGTTTCGTACCGGTAGTAGAATCAAAAATCATATTAATGATTTTCCATGTTTCTTGGAATGTGAGCTGCTCTTTTTTGGAATTCAAGCCGGAAACAGCATTATTAATATTGCTTAATGTCAATGCAAATTGAATCTCCCCATTAAAGTAGGCATTCACCTCTGCGTTCTTTAAAATCGGCAGCCAGCTGCTGTCGGAATTTATCAGATTGCATTTGAGTATTTCTTCTTTGACTTGTGTTTTGCTGAAAAAATCTATTTTGCTCTCGGATATTGCCGCGAAATAAGTGTATGCGTCAGCCGGCGCACTTTTATCCATTGAATATATGCTGTTTGCAGCACCGGAAAACCTTTCAGACTTATCAATTTCAGTATTATTAATCAAATTCGTAATAACTCTGTTCCAGGCTTTCCAACTTTCAACCGACCACTGATCTTTCGGAACATCAACAGCATACTTAGTCAGTGCTACAATCTGCACCTGGTTGGCATAGTTTAATTTCCCAGACTCGTAAATCTTATTTCCGAGTTCCTCGGAAATAAGCTGCTGACACAATTCAAATGTGTAATACACATCATTAAGTGCTTTCCCATCGAAAAGAAACGGTTTATAATCTGCAAAATTATAAAAACCATTATTATCATTTAGATTTTCCCAATTTTCTGGCGCAATTGTTTTATAGTCACCTGTTGTTAATCGATTCATGATAATCCGGTGTAAGAATGACATGTAAATTGCATCGCACTCTTTTTCAGGAGCTTTACACAGATTCCAAATCATACTTAGCCAGGCATTATCTGATTTTTCCTTGAAATCCGGCTTTATAGAAGCAGAATCCAAATAATCAAAAAATTCCGATTTGAAAGTT
>ENA-OPSJ01002007-OPSJ01002007.1-human-gut-metagenome-genome-assembly--contig:-NODE-2007-length-14014-cov-11.711512_pt1 | contig 14014 bp, 10 predicted proteins | sample MGYA00241801_ERZ501893 | MGnify/ENA primary metagenome ERZ501893 (study PRJEB25962, sample SAMEA2042219) | human gut metagenome | biome: human gut; feature: human-associated habitat; material: faeces...
ACTTAACCCAACATCTCACGACACGAGCTGACGACAACCATGCACCACCTGTCTCCTTGCTCCGAAGAGAAATACTGTTTCCAGCATCGTCAAGGGATGTCAAGACTTGGTAAGGTTCTTCGCGTTGCGTCGAATTAAACCACATACTCCACTGCTTGTGCGGGCCCCCGTCAATTCCTTTGAGTTTCAACCTTGCGGTCGTACTCCCCAGGTGGATTACTTATTGTGTTAACTGCGGCACTGAAGGGGTCAATCCTCCAACACCTAGTAATCATCGTTTACAGTGTGGACTACCAGGGTATCTAATCCTGTTTGCTACCCACACTTTCGAGCCTCAGCGTCAGTTGGTGCCCAGTAGGCCGCCTTCGCCACTGGTGTTCCTCCCGATATCTACGCATTCCACCGCTACACCGGGAATTCCGCCTACCTCTGCACTACTCAAGAAAAACAGTTTTGAAAGCAGTTCATGGGTTGAGCCCATGGATTTCACTTCCAACTTGTCTTCCCGCCTGCGCTCCCTTTACACCCAGTAATTCCGGACAACGCTTGTGACCTACGTTTTACCGCGGCTGCTGGCACGTAGTTAGCCGTCACTTCCTTGTTGAGTACCGTCATTATCTTCCTCAACAACAGGAGTTTACAATCCGAAGACCTTCTTCCTCCACGCGGCGTCGCTGCATCAGGGTTTCCCCCATTGTGCAATATTCCCCACTGCTGCCTCCCGTAGGAGTCTGGGCCGTGTCTCAGTCCCAATGTGGCCGTTCAACCTCTCAGTCCGGCTACCGATCGTCGCCTTGGTGGGCCGTTACCTCACCAACTAGCTAATCGGACGCGAGGCCATCTCAAAGCGGATTGCTCCTTTTCCCTCTACCCGATGCCGGGTCGTGGGCTTATGCGGTATTAGCAGTCGTTTCCAACTGTTGTCCCCCTCTTTGAGGCAGGTTCCTCACGCGTTACTCACCCGTTCGCCACTCGCTCGAGAAAGCAAGCTCTCTCTCGCTCGTTCGACTTGCATGTGTTAGGCGCGCCGCCAGCGTTCGTCCTGAGCCAGGATCAAACTCTTTGTTAAATGGTATATTCAAGCTTTCGCTTTAAATATCAAAGTTTGATTGCTCTGCTGAACGCTAACTTGCTATCTATTAGCACGTTATTTTGTGTTCATCCAGAATTTCTTGTTATTCTCTTAAGAATCTCAAGGTAATGTTTTTAATTCTGTACTGTTCAATTTTCAAGGAACTTTGTGCCGCTCTTGCGACAGCTTATTTATTATATCACATTCATTCGAGTTTGTCAAGCACTTTTTTGAAATTTTTTAAATTTCTTTTTTCAGTGTTTTGAACTTTTTACCAGTCGGTCACCGTGCTTCCGCCGTTTGTTCCATCCGGTTTTTTCAGCTCATCTCCGTACCCTCGACTGCCATCTTTCTCACTGTTCAAGCGGTTTCAGGCTTTCTCAAGTACCCTCTGTTTTGTGCCCTCTCGTTTGAGTGCTTGTCTATTATATCACGGAAAATAACGTTTGTCAAGCATTTTTTGAATTTTTTTGCGAATTTTTTTGCATTTTCGCTATTTGCTATTTATTTCCTGTAAATAGCGGTACATCTTGATAACGATAGGCTCTTTATTACTATATGTAGTTTTCTTAGTTTGGTTACACATTTTATGTATTTTCTTTTGCTTATTGCAGATACTCTATATAAAGGTAAATTCTGAAAGGAAGTTTAGTGTTTAGTATGGAATACATCAGACAATTGAATCCGTTTTATAAAATGATGTCGGTAACTGTTATCATCTTTCTTATAAGCGGTATTTTTTCGGCCTTTGCGGGAAACGGAAATAATGAATCGGTCACGGCTTATTCTCAGAAAGGCTCGCAGGGCTCTGAGGTCGAGGCGGTACAACAGACGCTCAAGGACAGAGGATTGTTTAACGCCGAGGTCACGGGATACTTCGGAGAAAAGACAGAAGAAGCTATTCTCAGATTCCAGAAGCAGCAGGGGCTTGCGCAGACGGGAGTAGCCGATGAGGCAACGCTGAAACGGCTTGGTATATCTATAGGTTCTATTCCTCCTGCCACCACTGCAAATATAAATCTTCTGGCAAGGATTATTTCTGCTGAGGGCAGAGGCGAGCCTTATATCGGTCAGGTGGCAATCGGGGCTGTTATTATGAACAGGATCGAGCATCCGTCATTTCCGGATACACTTGCAGGAATAATTTACGAGAACGGTGCATTCACTGCTCTTGTAGACGGACAATTCAATGAACCTATAGCGGATTCTGCATATGACGCCGCCCGTGACGCTTTATCGGGGTGGGACCCTACCGGCGGATGTATTTACTATTATAATCCGAAAAAGACAAGCAATCAGTTTATGATGAGCAGGCCTGTGCAAAAGGTTATCGGACAACATTATTTCTGCACATAAAACAAAGGAGAAGCAACGCTTCTCCTTTACATATAGTTACATTTACGGTTTTATTTACAGATTGTTTATAGATTTGCTTCTCCGACAGAGTTATCTATCTTTCTGAGCGTGGTTATCATAAGCGTCAGCAGGCAGAATATTACCGATAAAACAACGGAAACAACCGTGCTGAGAATGAAATTGTTCATATCCGCCTCACTATATGAACTCATAAGCAGCGTCTGCAGGGTAAATGGATTATACTTATCTATATCAAGTGCCTGCAAAATCAGCGGAACTATCGTAGAGCCGGCATACACTATTATTACCGATATACCGGGTCTTCCTGTGGAAAGTCCTGTGAGAAAGTACACCGCAGTAATAAAGAACATATATATCGCACCGCACACCGAGGAGAATACAATATCGCTTATAATCAACTCGTTGTTATAAATAAGATTACTTATACCTCCCGTTATCATTCCGCCGATGAAAGACATAAGCCCTATCACCAACGGATAGACTATAAATTTAGGCATTACATAGCCGGAGGGTGACAGTCCGGCACAGGTAGGTATTATTACCGAGCGTTTTTTCTGTTCTCCTCCTGCGGCTGACATAAGCAGTAACATTATTACAATAGAACCTGTTGACGTGAGCGAGCTTACTCCGGTTTTGAAGCCTACCGCCGCCATACTTCCGCCGTACATTTCGGAGATTGAGCCCAGCATATTGTTTATTGACGATGCCGAATTCTCAATCTGTCCCTGCGTTTCGCCGCCCATCTGCTGACCCATATCCGAAATCTGATTTGCCATAAGTTCCATTGACTTATAGGTAAACGGATACAGAAGCGATATTGCTACGATAGTAATAATAACGCCTAACAGCTTGAATCCTCTTGCAAAAAGCATCAGCTCTTTTTTTATACCGGCTTTTATCATTTTCTGTTTCCTCCTTAACCTATAGTTTCCATATAAATCTGTTCAAGCGTCTTATTTTCAATAACGAAAAGTGAAACGGTAAGCCCGGCAGAATTCAATAAATCAAATAAACGATGAGCTGTTTCCTGCTCATTTATATCGGAAGCAATAGGTATCTCAAAAACGGCTTTTTGTCAGTAAAAATAGAAAGGCCCGCCGGTAAGGGTGCTTACGGGCTGTATTGCGGCTGAGGGGTCACCGAATATGCCCATTACTATTTTCTTGCCCGCTTTGTCGTACTGCTCCTTGATTTCGGCAATAGTTCCTTCGACAGCCATTCTGCCGTCACGGACAATTCCTATTCTGTTTGCCGTTCTTTCAACATCGGACAATATATGTGTGCAAAGAATTATGGTGGTACCCATATCAGCAAGATTTTTGATTATGCTCATTACCTCTGCTCTGCCCTGCGGATCAAGTGCGGATGTCGGCTCATCAAGAATAAGCAGGTCGGGATGGTCAAATATTGCCGCCGCTATGCCGAGCCTTTGATTCATACCTCTGGAATAGCCTTTAATTCTGCGTTTTCCGCCCTCAGCCATTCCTACTATATTGATAACTTCATCTATACGTTTTTTCTTGTTGTCCTTATAGGAACAGCACGAAGCGATATAATCAAGATATTCATAGCCGTTCATATATGTAAACATTGACGGTGTTTCAGGCAGATAGCCTATCTTGCAGTTCTCTTTTCCGAAATTTATCTCGCCGCTGTCTTTGGGGATAATATTTGAAACTATGTTCATTGTTGTGGTTTTTCCGCAACCGTTTTTACCGAGAAATCCGTAAATATCACCGGTATTTACATTCATTTCAAGGCCTCTCAGCACTTCAAAAGCACCGTAGCTCTTATGCAAATTTTTGATGTGAAGCATTTTTTCTGTCCTTTCCCTGTTTTTAATGTAAATTAAATTTACCTTGATATTAATTATAGCACATTAACTAAATTTTGTCAAACAAATTCTGCCTGTGCCTCAAAGCTGACTTTGCCGTCCGGAAATCTTCCCTCAGCAGTGCAGATTTTATCGTTTATTTCGAGATAAAGTCCGACAGTTTCTCCCTGCCTGCACTCGTGTATAAAATTTATCCTCAGCGTTTTCAAATGCTTGTCTGTCAGTTCCTGCGGTATTATATCGCTCATAAGCCTTAAATAGACTCCGTTATTTACATGGCCGTTGGCATCAATGTCGCTGTAGACGAATGTATAATCCTTTATTTTCTCGGGAGCTTCCGCCTTGAATTTTGTGACTTTTGCTTCTACTTCATCTTCGCAGGGAATTTGCTCGTAGATATATTCGGACGGTCTGCATATTTTATGCGAATGGGGATTTACAAGCGCCCACATAGTATCGACATCGCACAGAATATTTCCGTCCGTGTCTTTGACAACGAATTTTCTTGTAAACTGAGAGCCTTTGGTTCCGCCCTCCCACGTTGTCATATACAATTTATTATTATACTGCGGTACTTTTTCAAAATGAACTGCGGCACGGGTGAGAAGGAAAACCTGACCGTCCTTCCACATCTGCTCCCGTGTTATATTTCTGCTGCGAAGATGATTTCCGGCAAGCTCGGCACACCACGCAAGAAGCACCTGCGGCTTTATGTCGTACTTTTTATCGCAGTCGGCAAATTCGGGAATATATTCAACGGTATACTTTCTGCTATCCATAATGACCTTCCTGTTAACAAAACGAGCCACAAATACCTGCGTATCCGTGGCTCTGTAGCTTACTTGTTATCGTTGGGAACTATTCTGTCAATTCCGCCCATATACTTTCTGAGAACCTCAGGTATCTTTACGCTGCCGTCGGCGCAAAGGTTATTTTCAAGGAACGCAATAAGCATTCTGGGGGGAGCAACAACGGTGTTGTTGAGTGTATGTGCAAAGTAGTTTCCCTTATCCTTGCTCTTTACTCTTATCTTAAGACGGCGAGCCTGTGCATCGCCTAAGTTTGAACAGCTGCCCACTTCAAAATACTTCTTCTGTCTGGGTGACCATGCTTCAACATCGTAAGACTTGACCTTAAGGTCGGCAAGGTCGCCTGAGCAGCACTCAATGGTTCTTACGGGAATATCCATTGATCTGAACAGGTCAACTGTATTCTGCCACAGCTTATCGAACCACATAGCACTGTCTTCGGGCTTGCAGACAACTATCATTTCCTGCTTTTCAAACTGGTGTATTCTGTAAACGCCTCTTTCTTCTATGCCGTGAGCGCCCTTTTCCTTACGGAAGCAGGGAGAGTAGCTTGTAAGAGTATAGGGGAGCTTTTCCTCCTCGTTTATTGTATCTATGAACTTACCTATCATAGAATGTTCGCTGGTACCGATAAGATAGAGATCTTCGCCTTCAATCTTGTACATCATTGCATCCATCTCGGCAAACGACATGACGCCTGTAACAACGTTACTGCGAATCATATAAGGAGGAATGCAGTAAGTAAATCCTCTGTCAATCATAAAGTCACGGGCATAAGCTAAAACTGCGGAATGAAGGCGTGCTATATCTCCCATAAGATAATAGAAGCCGTTTCCTGCTACTCTTCTTGCGCTGTCAAGATCGATACCGTTGAATCTTTCCATTATCTCGGAATGATAAGGTACTTCAAAGTCGGGTACTACAGGCTCTCCGTATCTCTTTATCTCAACGTTTTCGCTGTCATCCTTACCTATCGGAACAGAAGGATCAATGATATTGGGGATTATCATCATTCTTTTCTTAACTTCTTCGCCCAGCTCTTCTTCCTTCTTTTCAAGCTCTTCAAGCTCATCGGAGAACTGCTTTACCTGAGCCTTTATCTGCTCAGCCTCGTCCTTTTTGCCCTGTGCCATAAGTCCGCCGATCTGCTTTGACAGCTTATTTCTGTCGCCACGCAGATTATCAGCCTTCAGCTGAGCGGCTCTTAATTCTTTATCAAGCTCGATAACCTCGTTAACGAGTACGATTTTTTCATCCTGAAACTTCTTTTTGATATTTTCCTTTACAGCCTCGGGATTTTCTCTTAAAAACTTAATGTCTATCATTTGATATGCCTTTCTTTTAAAATTATTTACTGTTTGCAAGCCGATTTACAATATCGGTCAGATCTTCATCGGTATAGAATTCTATCTGAATTGTGCTTTTTTTCTTGCCGGGTATTATACTTACGTTAGTTTCAAGTGCCTTGGCAAGACTTATTTCTGCCTCCGTATAGAATGTATCCTTTTTCTTTTCGGGCTTTTCTTTTTTATCAAGAGCCTTTACCATACGTTCCATTTCACGCACCGAAACGTCCTTACCTGCCGCTTTATGAGCAAGCTCGACCATATCCTTGGTTTCACTCACTCCCAGAAGGACCTTACAGTGACCTGTTGAAAGCTCGTTATTTGAAACCATCTCGGCTATTATAGGAGGCAGATTAAGCAGTCGCAGAGAGTTTGCTATAGACGATCTTGCCTTTCCTACTACTCTGGCGACTTCCTCCTGCGTCATACCGAACTTATCCATAAGTTCTTTGTAACCGTTTGCTTCTTCGATAGGATTCAGATTTTCACGTTGCAGATTTTCGATGAGAGCAATCTGCTGAGCCTGAAGGTCGGTAAGCTCCTTGACAAGAACGGGTACTTCTGTAAGGCCTGCCATTTTTGCGGCACGCCATCTTCGCTCACCTGCGACTATCTGATAAGTGCCGTCGGGCATTGAGCGTACAAGCAGAGGCTGAATGACGCCGTTCTGTCTTATCGAGTCAGCCAGTGTATTGAGAGCGGTTATATCGAAATTTTTTCTTGGCTGAGATTTATTAGGCTCGATATCGGTAAGTTTAAGTGTGCTTACGCCTTCATCGTCTTCATCGAAGCTGTTATCATCAAAAATACTGTTAAACCTTTGATTTAAAACACCACGTTTTGCCATACACCCTCCTTAATCATTCAGTTTCTTTATTATCTCACCGGCGAGCTTCATATAGCTTTCTGCGCCTTTTGAGCTTTTATCATAATATATAACGGGCATACCGTGGCTTGGTGCTTCGGAGATACGCACATTTCTCGGTATAACCGTATTGAATATAGATGACGGCGGGAAGTTTCTTTTAATATCCCTCATAATTTCATTTGATTGCAACAGACGCTTATCCAGCATAGTGAATACTATTCCCATAAGGGAGAGATTCTTGTTGGAGGTTTTTTTAACCTTTTTCACCGTTGAAAGCAGCTGTGCCAGACCCTCAAGACTATAATGTTCGCACTGCATTGGCACAATAAATTTATCGCTTGCAATGAGGGCGTTTATTGCCAGTATACCGAGTGACGGCAGGCAGTCAACGATTATAATATCATAATCATCCTTAAGCTGTATCAGAGCTTTTTTTAGCTGGTGATTTCTCTGTTCAATCTGCAGCAGATGCATTTCAGCCTCTGCAAGCTGAGCGTTTGCAGGTATAAGGCTTACATTTTTACAATTTGTAGCGAGAACAGCTTCCTGCGGACGCACATTGGACATTACGACATCATAAGAGGTTATTTTAAGATTTTTCTTTGAGATTCCGTAGCCGGAGGTTGCATTTCCTTGCGGATCAAAGTCTACCAAAAGCACCTTTTTTCCTTTTGCACTGAGAGCAGCACTGATATTTACGGCCGATGTTGTCTTGCCGACTCCGCCTTTCTGGTTTACGATAGAAATAATTACTCCCATAGTACCTCCTTCAAACGTTACTTATAACATTATATCACACTATGGGAGAAAAATAAAGCCTTTTTACAAAAAAACGTTCATAATTGTTCCACATGGAACATTTTTATGAACGTTCTTCATTATGAACATCAATCGTGAGGAATGCGGATTATATACTCAAGATAACCGTTTTCTTCGTGCTTCTCGGAAATAAACTCAATCCCCGATTTTTTCATTGTTTCAAGAGTTCTGTTGATGTTGTTTATATACAGACGCTTAGCAGTAAATGTCCATTTCGGCTTATCTGGCTTCTTCTTTACAAGCAATTTGTCTATGTATTTTTCTGTTTCACTTACATTCAGTCCATACTTATATATATGTTCCTCCGCCTTTTCCCGCTGTTTCTCAGGTAATCTTATCAATGCTCTTATCTGCCGCTCACACAAATCATACTCCAATGCTTTTGCTAACAGCTTGTCGGATAACTTCAGAAGCCTTATCTTATTTGCTATCGTACTCTGCGCTTTTCCGAGTTTTCTTGCCAGCTCTTCCTGAGTATACCCGTAATGGTTCATAAGCCTTTGCATTGCAACAGCTTCCTCTATGCAATTAAGATTGCACCTTTGTATGTTTTCTATTATTGCAAGCACAGAAGATTCTTCTTCATTTCTGTCCTCAATAATTACCCTGACCTCATTTATACCGGCAAGCATGCACGCCCTTAGCCGCCTTTCACCCGCTATAAGTTCATATCCGCCGTCAGATTTTTTTCTCACTGTAAGCGGCTGTAACAGACCGTTCTCTTTTATGCTTATCGCAAGGCTTTCTAATTCTGCTTTATCAAAATACTTTCTCGGCTGATTCGGGTTTAAGTCTATTTCTCTGACATTCACTGTAATAACTTGTCCCGTAATTTTCTTATCCTTAGTAAATAACCCCATTATTTCACCCCCAACCTAATTTTATATCAAACTTATTACTCGGGCAATAAAAAAAATCCGCCGTTTATCTGCTAAAAACGACGGAATGCTTTATATTTTTACTGTATTACAGCGGTTTCTTCTTAATCATTGAAGGATTTCTCGGATATTTTGTCGGAGTCTGACTTACTTTATCTATTATAAATAGTCGTCTGCTGTCGCCATTTGTTATTGTATAGTCTTTTATCTCCGCTATCTTTCCTCCAAGCACGTTGACTGCTTTTTCACACTGAGTTTCATCCTCATTTACAGATTTAAGAGCAATGAACCTGCCACCAGTTTTTACATAAGGAATACAATACTCACAAAGTACCGGCATAGCCGCAACAGCCCTTGCCGTTGCAAAATCAAACGCTTCACGCTTTTCTTTAGCGTAGTCCTCTGCTCTGCCGTGAATCACCTTTGCATCAACACCGGTAAGCTCGCACGCTTTCTCAAGGAATACACATCTCTTATTCAGTGCCTCAAGCAGTGTGCCTTTAAGGTCTGGTCTTACTATCATAAGCGGAATGGACGGAAATCCCGCTCCTGTACCTACATCAATAAAACTGCTGTTTTCTTTAATGTCAATCATACTGAACGGCAACACGCTGTCTATAAAATGCTTCACCACTACTTCTTCAAAGTCGGTTATAGCTGTCAGATTGACATTCTGATTGTACTCAACAAGAAATTCATACAGCTTTAACAGCTTATCGGCTTTATCTTCTGATAATTCAATATTGCATTTTTTAAATTCACTGATTAAAAATTCAATTCTCTCCATGTTTTCTCCCTGAAAGCCATATCAGAAGTACAGATACATCGGCAGGATTGACTCCTGAAATTCTTCCTGCCTGACCTATATTCAGCGGTCTGTATTTATTCAGCTTTTCCCGTGCCTCAAGTCTTAAGCCCGATATAGTCTTATAATCAATATCAGTAGGAAGCTGTTTTTCTTCAAGACGTTTCATCTGTTCGATTTTTTCGGTCTGGGTTTTGATATAACCCTCATACTTAATATTAATTTCAAGCTTATCTATTATATCGTGTTCAAGCTCAGGTGCATTCTCATCAAACTGAGCCAGATCTCTGTAATCAATCTGAGGACGTTTTAAAAGTTCTATAAACTTGACTCCCTGCGTAATAGGCGATGTACCTTTACTTTCAAGCATTTTATTAAGTTCCTCGCAAGGATAGATAGTAGCTTTCTTTATTCTGCTCGTTTCATTATCAAGAATATTCTTCCGCTCTAAAAATCTTTGATAACGCTCATCCGATATAAGACCGAATTCATGTCCTATCGGTACAAGTCTGTCATTAGCGTTATCCTGCCGCAATAAAAGCCTGTACTCACTTCTGCTGGTCATCATTCTGTACGGCTCAACACAACCCTTTGTAACAAGATCGTCTATAAGCGTACCGATAAAAGAAGTAGTTCTGTCAGGAATATACTGTTCCCTGCCTTTTATCTTCATTGCCGCATTCATACCGGCAATTACGCCCTGTGCGGCGGCTTCCTCATATCCGCTTGTACAGTTGAACTGACCTGCACCAAATAATCCGGAGATTTTTTTGAATTCGAGAGTAGGGTATAATTCAAGAGGGTCACAGCAGTCATACTCTATCGCATAAGCCGGTCGCATAATCTCAACGTGTTCAAGACCTTTGATAGTTCTTAAAAACTTTATCTGAACATCTTCCGGCAGTGAGCTGGACATTCCCTGAAGATAATATTCATCGGTATCAAGACCCATCGGTTCAACAAAAAGCTGATGCCTTGGCTTATCTGAAAATCTTACGATCTTATCTTCAATGCTTGGACAATATCTCGGACCTACACCCTGTATTCTTCCTGCGTAAAGCGGCGACCTGTCGAGATTATCGAGTATAATTCTATGTGTTTCGGCATTAGTATAAGTAACGTAGCACTTGACTTTATTTTCAAGCTTGAATGTGTTGTCAAAGCAGAACGGAGTAATATATTCATCACCGTCCTGTTCTTCCATCACAGAAAAGTCTATAGATCTTTTATGAACTCTGGCAGGAGTACCGGTTTTGAATCTTCTCATAGAAAGACCGAGATTTCTAAGGCTCTCTGTCAGCTGTAAAGCCGCAGATACATTATCCGGTCCGCTCTGATAATTCAACTCACCGATATGAATCTTACCGCCGAGATAAGTTCCTGTGGTGATGATAACACAGCCGGCAGGATAGAAAGCGCCAAGCCTTGTTTTTATGCCGGTAATTTTTCCGTTTTCGGCACACACTTCTGTAACCTCAGCCTGTTTTATATCAAGATTTTCGGTATGCTCAAGCACCGACTTCATAAAGGTATGATACTTTACCCTGTCGCTTTGTACTCTGAGAGAATGAACGGCAGGACCTTTACCTTTATTGAGCATTCTTGACTGAATAAAAGTAGCGTCAGCGGCTCTTCCCATTTCACCGCCGAGCGAGTCAAGCTCTCTTACAAGCTGACCTTTTGCCGAGCCGCCTATACACGGATTACAAGGCATATTTGCAATAGCATCAAGACTTAAAGTAAAAACGGCAGTCTTACATCCAAGTCTTGCGGCGGCGAGAGCCGCCTCACATCCTGCATGACCTGCACCTACAACTATAACGTCATAATAATCAAGTTCGTACATAAATAACCCCGATCATAAAAATGTTCTATGTGGAACAATAGGTATTTTTCCAGAAAATCAGCCTGTCACAGAATTTCTGCCGACAGGCTGATATATTTTATTCTTCTTCGTTTGTTTCAGGCTCGTCTTCAATAACTTCAGCTTCTGCCTCTGCTTCAGCCGCAGCTATCTCTTCATCACTTGCCTGCTCTACTTCTTCAATATCCGCAGTTTCATCATGCTCGGTTCTTGTAAATGTTACAACTCTGTCCTCATCAGACAGCTTCATAACTCTTACGCCTAAACCTGTTCTTCTCATCACTCTGAGATCGTTTGCACGGATACGGATAATAACACCGTCAGTGCTGATAAGTATAACATCATCGTCAGCCTGTATAGAACGTATACCGCAGACATATCCTCTGTCATCCCTTATCTTGTAGTTCTTAAGACCGTTACCGCCTCTGTTCTGCATACGGTAATCACTCAGCGCACTGAGCCTGCCGTATCCCTTATCGGTTACAGTAAGTATTCTCATATCATCACTGTATACCTTGGCGGCACCAACAATATAGTCGCCCTCACGCAGTTTTATTGCTCTTACACCTGCGGCAAGTCTTCCCATACTTCTTATTTTATCTTCACTGAAATGTATTGCCATACCAAGATGTGTAGCAACTATAATCGAGCTGTCACCCTCAGTAAGATGTGCGGCTGCTATTTCATCGCCCTCTGCAAGCGTAATCGCTCTCAGACCGTTCTTTCTCACGTTTCTGAAATCATAAAGCGGCGTTCTCTTGATTTTTCCGTACTTTGTAACACAGATGAAATACTTGTTCTCGGCAAAATCACTCGTTTTCATCATTGCCGCAATACGTTCACCTTCGTCAAGCTGTAACAGATTTACTATGTTTGTGCCTCTGCTCTGCTTGGAACCCTCAGGTACTTCATAGCACTTCAATTTATACATATTACCATAATTTGTAATAAATAAGATATTGTCGTGCGTAGAGCTTATGAACATATCCTCAACGAAGTCCTCTTCTCTCTGCTTCATACCCGATACGCCCTTACCGCCACGCTTCTGCAGATTGTATACATCTACAGGCTGGCGCTTGATATATCCGATATTAGTATAGGTAAGTACACATTCTTCTTCGGGGATAAGGTCCTCTATATCCACTTCTCCGCTTACCGGCTCAATAGCTGTTCTTCTCTCATCGCCGTATTTTTCCTTGATAGCTGTGATCTCTTCCTTGATTATTTCTTTTACTCTTTCATCGCTTGAAAGTATATCAAGGAAGTCATTTATCTTCTCCATAATTTCGGCAAGCTCGGAAATAACCTTGTCACGTTCAAGTCCTGTCAGCTGTCCTAATCTCATCTGAACAATAGCGTCCGCCTGTTCTTCGGAAAGTCCTATCTCGTGTTCAAAATGAACATCCTTATAGTTCTCTCCCATAGCCCTCTGCAACAGCTTTGCAAGATCGTCTTCCTTGAAACGCTCCATCAGACGCTCTTTACCTTCCTGTACAGACTTACTTGAACGCAGGATGGAAATTACCTCGTCAATGTTATCAATAGCAAGCAGGAAGCCCTGTAAAATATGTGCTCTTTCTCTTGCTTTCTTTAGATCAAATGCTGTTCTTCTTGTGATTATCTGCTTCTGGAACGCTATATAGTTATCCAGTATCTCAAGAAGTGTCAGCTGCTTAGGCTCGCCGTTTACAAGTGCAATCATAATAACGCCGACAGTATCCTGCAGCTGTGTGAATGAGTACAGCTTATTAAGAACCACCTGTGCATTTACATCTCTCTTAAGCTCATAGACAATACGCATACCGTCCTTGTCACTCTCATCACGGAGATTTGAAATGCCTTCGATACGCTTGTCACGCATAAGCTGTCCGGTAGTTTCAAGCAGCTTTGATTTGTTTACCATATAAGGAATCTCGGTAACGATGATTCTTGAATGGTTACCTTCTTCAACTATCTCGGCTTTACCTCTTAAGGTAATCTTACCACGACCGGTATAATATGCAGAGCGTATTCCGCTGTATCCCATGATTATACCGCCGGTAGGAAAGTCGGGTCCCTTTATATACTGAAGTATTTCTTCTATGCCACATTCGGGATTATCCATTCGTGCAACTATAGCGTCACACACTTCGTTAAGGTTATGAGGAGGTATATTTGTAGCCATACCTACAGCTATACCTACAGAACCGTTTACAAGAAGATTCGGAAATTTTACCGGAAGAACTGTAGGCTCGTCCAGCTTATCATCGTAGTTCTTTCCCCAGTCGATAGTATCCTTCTTTATATCCTTCAGAAGCTCGGATGCTATCTTTGCCATTCTCGCTTCTGTATAAAGGTAAGCA
>ENA-OPSJ01002009-OPSJ01002009.1-human-gut-metagenome-genome-assembly--contig:-NODE-2009-length-14004-cov-2.511936_pt1 | contig 14004 bp, 8 predicted proteins | sample MGYA00241801_ERZ501893 | MGnify/ENA primary metagenome ERZ501893 (study PRJEB25962, sample SAMEA2042219) | human gut metagenome | biome: human gut; feature: human-associated habitat; material: faeces...
GCGGTGAAATTCCTTGGAAAGCTCTCGAAGGTTTACCGCTACATAATACAGAACTACGACCGCGACACGGTGCCCCTGGCCGACGAGCTGGCTTTTCTCGACTCGTATCTCTACCTTATGTACATGCGCTATGGCGACAGCATAGTGGTGAGCATAGGGCCGGAGGTGAACGACGCTGACGGCAGCATACCGCCGGCAAGCCTGCAGATTGTGGTGGAGAGCCGCGAAACGTCGCCGGCTTTCAAGGCCTGGATGGACAGGTAGGCGTTGGGAAGGCAATAAGGTGGAAATATAAAATGGTAAAGGCGTTGAATGGCAATGGGGTAAAGAGGGAGGTGTTGAGAGGGTTTTGGGGTCTGGAATGATGTGTTAATGATTGCAAAAAGAGTTAAATGTCGGCCGAAAAGCCCTTTTATATTCGTGTCTTTGCGCTATTATTGGCTGCCTGGAGCCAAATATAGCAAAAATGGATGTGCAATCGTAACCGGCAGTAAGATAGCGACATAGGCCTGGTGCGGATGGCGGTGTGCAATAATCTGCACCGTGATATTGGGCGTTTGGCCCACAGCCTGTTGGCAATATGGCCCGTTTTGCACTGCAAAACGGCCTTTTTTAGGTTGCCGTACGTGCCGTTTGGCAGTGTGAAACGGCACGTATTGGAGGGCGCAGTAGAGCTTGCTGACCGTGGTTCGGTGTTGATTTGACAAAGATGTCGGGGTGAGTGCCAGGAAACAAAGCCGGTGTTTACTGTCGGTATGCCGCAGCCGGGCCCGTTGCGCTGTTTCTTTGTGCTGGCATCTGGGGAAGAGGTGTTCATGGTTTCAGACTTGTCCGTCTTTTGCCGTTTGCGGAACAAAAGCTTGCAACGGAGTTTGCGATACAGGCTTCACCACAAGCCGGTTGGCCAAAAAACACCTCGGCCGGCAATGCCCCTTGCCATCGCCCTGTCGGCGGGGGCAGTGCCGCAGGGCTGTTTCGGCGGTCATCACGGTTGCGGGCAAATGTATGTGCAGGGCGTTGGGCGTTGGGCTGTTTGGTTCGATTGCTTAGGCCGCGCATTCGCTTTTTGAGGGAAAATGACGGGAAACTACGCGCTTGGTTGGCACGGTGCCTACATCCATGCGTCGTTATTTACCCGGTTGCCACAACCCGTCTATCTCGTTCATCAACCGGGCGGTGTTGTCGAGGGCATGGATTATTTCCTGGTAGTGGCGTATGTCTTTGAAACCGAGTGTGCGCCCGCGCCTGTCTTTGAGCCATTTCTGTGCTGGCTGGTAGCCTCCTATGCAGAACAGCCAAGCCGTGTTGCTCACTCCGCCGATGTATTGCTCCTTGTTTATGTAAACGCGGTCGGCCTCTCGGCGCAGCTGTTCCACGACGTTGGTTCCCGCCACGGGGTATGTGGCCGTTACGGGCCAGCCCTCCGAACTCTCCATGAGGTGGAGCCTGCGCAGCTCGCCTCCCTTTTCGGCCAGTGCGTGGTATAGCTTTGCATCTTTGGGATAAGGGATTTTGGGGAAGTCAATCTTAAGAAACTCCTTGTAGCGCTTGCGGTATTGCGGGCTGTGCAGCACGGCGTAGATGTAGTCGAACAGCTCCATGGGGGCAATGTTGCTGTCTTTTTCTTCTATTGATTGTTTTATTTTTGACAGGATGCCACTGTTGAAGTTGGCTTGCCGCGCATCGCTTTCCGGTTTGAATAATCCTGTTTCATTGTGGGAATAAAGCGGCATGACATAGCTACCATCGTATGGTGTGACAATCTTGTGTTGACCCAAAGGTGTTGAGCAGACCATTGCGGCAAATTTCTCTTTTGTTTGCCTGGTCGTTATCAGTGCTATGTTTGGTTTCAAAAGGCTGTCGTTTATTTGCGGGCGCGGGTAGTCAAAGGCGTAGCTTCCATAGAGCATATACCTGAAATCGAATGGGCGGTAAAGACATTTTATGGCAATTTCGTTGCCGGTCATTTGCTTTCTGGCGTCTGTCACATTCCAGTCTCTGTTGTTTTTTAAGTTATATTTGCGTATTATTTCATCATCTGTGATGTCTTTGTTGGCAAAATCTTCGATCCTTTTGCGTGCGGTGTCACGGTCGAATGCAATGGCAAAGTCGTCTCTGTGAGAGTTTGGGCCGAGCAGGCAGGTGCTGAACAGTTCGTTGACTCCGAATCCATTGTTGTATTCTTCTTCGGCTTCGGTGTCTTTAGGCAAGAAGAAATACATAGGTTCCTGCGGCCTTACCTCGGTGAAATGTATGCCTAAGAGCGTGTTGGAGGCGAGGAAATCAAACTTGTCTTGCCGCTTTCCGAAGAGGTCGAAGTGGTAGACACGTCCCAGTTCTCTGGTTTTCTTGTGGTTGTTCTTTACGAAAATGTTTATGCTTACGCCCTGCTGTATGTCAAAAACGTTCTCGTCCTTGCCGCCATCGGGCGCTGTTTCTTTTTTCTTGCTGTTGCCGTGCAGGTCGATGGTGTATATCTTGTCGAAGGCGCGGAGCAGTTGCCAGCGCATGCCACGGAACGTGGGATTGTCGAGAAAGCCATGCGGGTTGATGAACGCCAGCACGCCTTCGCAGTTTTTCTCGATGAAGTGCTGTGCCATGCGTATGAACTTCACGTAGTCGTCATTGAGCCATTTGGGGTTGCGCTCGTTCAGTTTGGCTTTCCCTCCCGGCTCCTTCTTGTACGTCTCCATCAGGTTCATTATCCACTCTCCCTTGTTTTGGCTTTCACCGTTGTAAGGCGGGTTGCCTATCATCACCATCACCGGCGTGTCGCGCTTTATGCGGTTGGCGGCGTTGGCCTCGTCGCTGAGCCACTTGGCGAATAGCGTTCCAGTGTATGGATGGCATTCTTCGAGCGAGTTTGTGAGGAATATGCGCAGGCGTGCGTCGCTGTTGTGGCTGTAGCTGGTGGCGCGCAGAATCATGTCTAGCTTCAGGTGGGCTATGGTGTAGGGCGCCATGAGCAGCTCGAAGCCGTTGAGCCGTGGCAGCAGGTGATGCGCCACGTAGTCTTGCCAGAGGCCCTGCTGGCTATGGAAGCGGTCGTGTATGGCGTTGACCACTTCGGCAAGGAACGTGCCGGTGCCAGTGGCGGGGTCGAGTATCTGCACCTTGTGGAATGTGACGGCGTAGGTGGTGCGGCTTCCGTGGCGGCCCTTGGTATGCTGTGGGTTCACCACTTCGCGCTCCACCGTGCTGTAGTCGGCCAGGCCCAGGGGCAGGCCGAAGTCGGAGCGGAGCACGCTGTCGACGGCATCGACCATGAAGCGCACCACGGGCAGCGGCGTATACCAAACGCCCTTCTCCTTGCGCACCGCCGGGCGGTAGGCCATCAGGAAGTCTTCGTAGAAGTGAATCATGGGGTCGCGCGGCTTCCCGTTGCCGCCGTAGCCCTGCATTATGCGGTCAAGGTCGGCAGCATTGAACATGGCGGCCACGTCGTCGACAATCCACGTCAGGCGCTCGTCAAGGTCGTAGCCGGCTATGTTCTGGAACACTTTGCGCAAGAAAGGGTTTGTCTTTGGTATGAGCGAGGCGGCCTCGAAGCGCGAGAATGTATCGGGGGTGGGGTCGTTCAGGCGGGCAGCGAACATGCCGTAGACGATGGTCTGCGAAAAATGTCGGCAAACTCGTCGTAGGTGAGCGTGCTTATTAGCACGTCTTTGAAGGCCTTGTATTCTATGGCGAGCTGGCTGCAGGCTGTGTCGGGCTTATCGTCGGGCCGTTCGTCTTCGAGCGATTGCGTCAGGATGTTGCCCATGAGCACAGCCTTGGCAGCCATTGCCGAGGCCAGCTGGCGTGCAGCCACAATGCGCTGCGGCCCGGCTGTGGCCAGTCTGCGCATAGCCGTCGCCCATCGGTCGATGTTGTCTTTTATGGCCACTACCTTGTCGCCGCGCAGTTCGGCAATGCGTATGCTCTCGGATAGCTCCCCGTTGTGGTAGAAGTGGAAGTCGAGATAGTCGGTAAAGACAATGTGGTCGAGCGATTTGCGATAGCGGGCAAACTGTTCGCGGTGCTGGCGCCGGCCATCGAGGTCGGTGTCGCCGAGGTCTTTCGTCTCTACAAAAGCCGTGGGTTGCCTGTCTCTGCGGCGCATTATGATGAAGTCCGGGGCTCCGCATGCTATGCGGCTTGGCTCGTTGGTCACGTCGAAATCGGGCAGGAGGGTGTCGAGCAGCTGTTTCAGGGCTGGGCGGTAGCTGTGCTCGCGTGCCATGCCTGTGGCCAGCTGTCGGTTCAGTTCGGCTATGTATTCCTTTATGGTCATGCTTGCAAATATATAGAAAAAACAGCTGATGGCAAAATAATCCATGGTCTTTTTGTGGCTTTGTGGCCTGTGTCGGTTTTCAGTGGAAGTGGAATCATTGCGTGATTTTGTTGGTACGAGTATTAAATATGCAATGGTGTGCAGTTGCCATGCAATGGCTTCATGGCGTAAAATAATGCAAACCGCCCCGCCTAATCCTTAACGAGAGGATGGGGCGGGGCGGCTGATAGTGTATGCTGAAAGGCTTTTGGGCTTGTGGATAGCGTAGGCAAAGGCGGCGAAAGCCACCGTGGGCTGCACGGCTACGGGCATCGGTAGGGCCATTCGGCCATTATGCCGGACTTTGTCTACCGTTTCCCTTGTTTACTTCTTTGCTGCTTCGGGGTTCCAAGTGTCGTCGATGGTGAAGACGGCCTGCATGGTAATGCCCTCGGCTTCCTTCTTGCTCAGGCGGCGGCTCCAGGCAGCCCGGCTGTCGGTGTTGGCCCCGGGGCCCGAGTTGTTGTACTCAAGGTAGCGGGCGGTTTGCTCGCGCTGCTTCTCCCAGTGGTGCCAGCCTTCGGGGCGAATGTGTGCGCCCATCTCGCAGTTCATGAACAGCGTGTAGCCATAGTCGCGCCAGGGGCGGCCAAGGTATACCTTGTTGACACCCTCGTCGGCGGTCAGCCGGCAGTGGTTGAACACGTAGCCGTACTTCACATCCTTTGGTGTCGAGGCGGCAGTGATGTATGAATTGCGCCGGCTGTGTATGTCGCAGTTTTCAAACCATGCCGTCGACGGGCCGAAGATGAAGTCGGTGGTGCCCTCAATCAGGCAGTCTTTGAAGAACAGCCGCGTGCCGCCGTTGCCCGTGTAGATGGTGTCTTGGTTGCCCAGCAGGCGGCAGTTGACAAACGTCAGCCTGTCGCCCTCGGTGTGCAGCGCCACGGCCTGGCCTATCTGCGCGGCGTTGTTTTCTATGGTTATGTTCTTGAATGTTATGCCGCTGCCCTGCACCCTTACGGTAAACGTGCGGAAGGTGCCCATCGGCCTGCCCGTTTCGGGCATGCGTATGTTGGCGTGGTCGTCGTAGGTGATGATGGTCTCGTCGCGGTCTTCGCCCACAATCTCGATGTTGGTGAGCCATTGGGGCACGGTGAGCTTCTCTTTGTAAAGGCCGCGCTTTACGTAGATTACCTTGGTGTAGTCCATGAACGCTCGGCACACCTCGACGGCCTCGCCTATGGTGCGGAACTCGCCGGTGCCGTCGCGGGCCACTACTATGGTGTCGGTGTTGTCATACTTGTTGGCGGCCGCTGCCCCGGCCATGACGGCCAGCGCGGCAATGAGCATAGTTAGTCTTCTTATCATGATTGTTTTTTTTATGGTTGTCGGTTGTCGGCAGGCCGGCATGCCTGCGGCGCGGGTGCCCGTCCGGGCGGCAGGGGCATCACATTATCTGGCTCACCTCCTGCACGCCGGGCACCTTTTTGAGGCTTCCGATGATGGAGCGCACGTCGTCGCGGTCGTGGACATACAGCTCTATTGTTCCCTCGAATATCCCCTCGTTGCAGCTGAAGGCCACCTTGTGGATGTTGATGCTCATCTGCTCGGATATTACCCGCGTCACCTCGTTGAGCATCCCTATGCGGTCGATGCCCTCAAGCCGTATGGTGGCGTCGAAGTATAGCTTCTTGTGCATGTCCCATTTGGCGTCGAGGATGCGGTTGCCGTAGCTGGCCTTGAGCTTTGCGGCCACGGGGCAGGCCCGCTTGTGAATCTCTATCTGCTTCTTGTTGTCGATGAACCCGAGTATGTCGTCGCCCGGTATGGGGTGGCAGCAGAACGTGAACTTGTACTGGCTTATGTTCTCGTCGGTTATGATGATGGGCTTCTTGCGGTTGAACGATTCAGACACGACAAAGAGCTCGGGCTGCTTGCCCTCGTCTTTCTTGGCCTTGCCCCCGCCTATGAATGGCACAAACTTGCGCCATCCGCCCGTTGACTTCTCGCGTTTCTTGCCTTTCAGCTCGTCGATGTCTTTCTCGCCGAGTATTATCATCTTCTCGCCGATGGCCTGCAGCAGGTCTTCACGCTTGTCCATGTTGTGCAGCGCGGCAAGCTTGTCGACGGCGGCGTTGGTGTGCTCCATGCCGTTTTTCTTGAGGAACTCGCCGAGGGTGTCTTCGCCGAGCTTCTGTATCTCGCGGCTCTCGCGGCGCAGTATGGCCTGTATCTTGGCCTTGGCCTTGGCCGTCGACACAAAGTTTATCCACGACGGTTGCACGTGTTGCGACTTCGAGGTGAGTATTTCAACCTGGTCGCCGCTCTCGAGCTTGTGGCTGAGCGGCACGAGCTTGTGGTTTACCTTGGCCCCGATGCAGTGGCTGCCGAGGAAGGTGTGGATTGAAAACGCGAAGTCGAGCGCGGTACATCCGGCCGGCATCGTCTTTATCTCGCCTTTGGGGGTGAAGACGAATATCTCCGACGCAAAGAGGTTGAGCTTTATTGCGTCGAGGAAATCCATGGCGTCGGGCTGCGGGTCGTCGAGTATCTCTTTGATGGTGTGCAGCCAGTCGTTGAGCTCGCCGTCGTCTTCGTTGATCTCTCCGTTCTCGCCTTCCTTGTATTTCCAGTGGGCGGCGAATCCCTGCTCGGCAATCTCGTCCATCCTGTCCGACCGTATCTGCACCTCAATCCAGCGTCCCTGGTGCGACATCAGCGTGACGTGGAGCGCCTGGTAGCCGTTGGCCTTTGGGTGGTTGAGCCAGTCGCGCAGCCTGTCGGGGTGCGACTTGTATATCCTGCTGATGGCAACATAGATGTTGAAGCATTCGTTTATCTCGTTCTCGCGCTCTTTCGGCGTGAATATTATGCGCACGGCGAGTATGTCGTAAATCTCGTCGAACGTCACATGCTTGTTCTGCATCTTGCACCATATTGAGTATGGGCTCTTCACGCGCTCCTTGATTGCATATCTTATGCCCATCTTGTCGAGCGCTTCGCGTATGGGGGCGGTGAACTCGTCGAACAGCGTGTGGCGCGATGCCTGGGTCGATGCGAGCTTCTGTTCTATCGATGCGTATTCGTCGGGGTGCTCATAGCGGAAGCTCAGGTCTTCGAGTTCGGTCTTTATCTTGTTGAGCCCGAGCCTGTTGGCAAGCGGCGCATAGATGTATAGAGTCTCCCCGGCAATCTTGTATTGCTTGTTGGCCGGCTGGCTGGCCAGTGTGCGCATGTTGTGCAGGCGGTCGCAAATCTTTATCAGTATCACGCGTATGTCGTCGCTCATCGTGAGCAGCAGCTTCTTGAAGTTCTCGGCCTGGGCCGATGCCCTGTCGCCGAATATGCCCCCGCTTATCTTTGTCAGCCCGTCGACGATGTTGGCAATCTTCGGGCCGAATATGTTTTCAATGTCCTCGGTGGTGTAGTCGGTGTCTTCGACAACGTCGTGAAGCAGCGCCGCGCAGATGCTCGTCGAGCCCAGTCCCACCTCTTCGCACGCTATCTGGGCCACGGCAATGGGATGCATGATATATGGTTCGCCCGACAGCCGGCGCACGCCTTTGTGTGCCTGTCGCGCAAAGTTGAATGCTTTGGTGATGATGTCCACCTTCTTGCGGTGGCGCGACTGTATGTACGTATCCAGCAAATGTTGGAACGCATCGTTTATCATCTTGTCGTCGGCGGCTTCCCTGGTCTTTAGTTCTTGGTCGTTTGTCATGTCCTTAGCGTGTTAATGGTTGTGGATTAAAGGCGGCATCTCCTGCCGGCAACGTCTGTTGCTGGGCAGGAGATGCCTTCGGTTATCTTACCCTGAGCTTCTTGCCGGCGCGTATCGACGTGCCTTTCAGGCCGTTGAGCCTTTTGAGCCGGCTGACGGTGGTGCCGTGTTTCTCTGCCAGCTCCGACAGCGTCTGTCCGCTCCTTATCGTGACGTAGCGCGCTCTCGTGCGGCTTCTGCGGCGTGTGGCCGACCGTTTGCTCGATGTGGTTGAGGCTGCCTGCTTGTTGACCTCGACCTCGGTGCGCTTGGCCATGAGCTCTTCGCTCTTGTAGTTGTATATCGAGTCTTCGTTGTCGATGAACTTGCCTACCTCTGTTTGCGGTAGCCTAAGGCACGAAAGCTCTGTCGCCCCGGGTATGACATCGCGCCGGTAAGCCGGGTTGAGGGCCCTTAGCTCGTCGATGCTCACACCGCACACGGCCGCAATCTGTTCGAGATGGACACTCTTGCTGAGCATCAGTGTGTCGGTCTTTGCCGGCAGCCTGGTCTTCATCGGGCAGATGTTGTGGTCGCAGTAGTATGTCATGATGTAGTTGGCGGCTATGAACGCAGGCACATAACCGCGCGTCTCCTTGGGCAGGTATGGGTAGATCTTCCAGTAGTCGCGCTCGCCGTTGGAGCGGCGGATGGCCTTGTTGACCTGCTCCGGCCCGCAGTTGTAGGCTGCAATGACCAGTGTCCAGTCGCCGAACACCTTGTACAGGTCGCTCAGGTATTGCGCGGCGGCGTACGACGACTTTATGGGGTCGCGGCGTTCGTCAACGAGAGAGTTGACGTTAAGGCCGTATCTCTTTCCCGTCGGGAGCATGAACTGCCACAGGCCGGTGGCTCCCGCGCGCGATACGGCCGTGGGATTGAGTGCCGACTCTATCACGGGCATGTAGCGGAGTTCAAGCGGAAGCTCGTAGGCTTCGAGCGCCTCTTCGAATATCGGCATGTAGAAGTTTGAGGCACCGAGCATGTAGCTCACCGAGTGGCGGAGCCTCCCGCTGTATCGGTCGATGAATTTCTGTACCACATCGTTGTAAGGCATCTCGATGATTGAGGGTATTCGGCTCAGCCGGTCGATGTACACCTCTTTCTCGAACACGGGGTTTATGTCCTTCATCTGGCAGTCCTCGTCTTCGTCGAGGTATGTCTTTGCCATGTAAAGGTTCATCAGACTGTCCAGCTCGTAGCCCATAGCTTCAGGGAACTCTATCACTTCTTGGTTGCCCTTGCTGTCGGTTACGCTTATTTCATTGTCGTCGTTGCTGCCTTGTGCCTGTGCCATGCTGTTGCCGGCAAACAGCAATGCGACTGTGAAAAGTAGGGTTTTCTTGTTCATTTATATTAATAATGTATAGCATTATGCCGTGGGGCAGCTTTCGCGGCGCTGCTTCCGGCCTTAGAATCTCAGTTTGCACTGCACGCCGAACGAAGACGCTTCGAGCACCTTGTTTGACGCGCTGTTGTTTATCACCGCCGGCTCTACCTTTAGGCTCAGGTCTTTCGATATGTCAAACTCAGACAGTTCGGCGTCGACGTAGGCGTCTATCACAGACAGGGCATACACTCCGAGCATGCAGAAGAAGCTCATGTCGCGCCACCGGCGGTATTTGTCCTTGCGGTTTTTGAATATCTGCTTGTATCTCTCCTCGTTGGAGCTGTCTATGTGTTGGCCCAGATGCAGAAACTGGTTGTAGCTCTGCGTGGTCGGGTCGCTGTCCATGATGTCGAGGTAAGCCTGCGAGTAGTCTTTGTACATCATGTTGTTCCAGTTCATGGCATAGAGGCATCCCATGAATCCCCCGTATATTATTGGCAGCTTCCAGTACTTTCGGTTGTATATCTGGCCGCCTCCGGGGATTACAAGGGCAAGCCACAGTGCCCGTTGGGGATTGGGCCGCCATGTGGCCCAGTCGCGCTTTGCAGGGGCGTTGACCAGCGTTTCTGCCGGCAACTCGCCCCCGATAGCCATTCTCGTGTCGTTGGCAAGGGTGGTGTCTCCCGCCGCCAGTGCCTTCTCGATGCTTTGGGCTATGGAGTCTGTCGTGGCCTTGGCTTGGTTTATCCGTATGGATATAGAGTCGCTGTATACGGCAACGGAGTCGGTGGCGCCGCGGGCTTTGGCCACGGAGTCTGCCGTAGCTGTTGCCTCGGCAGTTGCCACCGGTGCCACTGCTTGTGCAACCACAGGCTGCGCTTGTGCTGCCATTATCATGCAAATGGCTGCGATGCGCATAGCGGATATCATGATTGTCCGTCTCAACTTCAGGCCTGGTTATCTGTTTTCAGATTGTCGAGAGCGTTCATAATGCGCTCAAGGTCTTCTTCGTTGGCAAACTGTATGCTTATCTTGCCCTTGCCCTTGGGTGAGCATGTCATCTGTACCTTGGTGTGGAAGAAGTCGGACAGCCGGCTTTTGAGCACCTCGAACTCCTCCGGCAGGGTGTTTCTTGCAGAGATTTTTTTCTTTGCCAGTTGCACGTCGTCGCCGTTCTTGAGCATTTGCACCATTTCTTCGACCTTGCGCACAGAGTATCCGTTCTTTTGGATTTCCTTGAAAAGCTTTATCTGTATGCTCGGGCTGTCGAGCGCGAGCAGCGCCCTTGCGTGGCCCATGTCAATCTCCTTGTTCTTCAGGGCCATCTGCACTTGGGCCGGAAGCTTGAGCAGGCGCATGTAGTTGGCTACCGCAGCACGGCTTTTGCCCACTCGTTCGGATATGCGCTCTTGCGTCATTCCGGTGGTCTCGGCCAAGTGTTCGTATGCCAAAGCAATCTCTATGGCGTTGAGGTCCTCACGCTGTATGTTCTCGATGAGGGCCATTTCCATCACGTTCTCGTCCTCTACGGTGCGTATGTAGGCCGGGATGGTGCGCATGCCGGCCAGCTGCGACGCTCTCCACCGCCTTTCGCCGGCAATGATCTGGTAGCGGTCGTCGGCCACCTTGCGCAGCGTTATAGGCTGGATTATTCCGATTTCGCGTATGCTGGCAGCCAGTTCCTGCAGCGCCTCTTCGTCGAATTCGCGCCGTGGCTGGTTGGGATTGGGCTCAATATGGCTCAGTTCAATCTCACTCAGGTTTGATGAGCCTTGCGTGCTCACGCTGCCCGTGTCGATCAGAGCATCGAGCCCGCGGCCGTTGCCAATGTCGTCGAGCCCGCGCCCGAGGACGTTCCTGTCGTATTTCTTGTGTACTGCCATCGTTATTGATGCTCTTCGTCTTTGCTGTTCTTGTTGATTATTTCCTTTGCCAGTGCCAGGTGGTTCTTGCTGCCGGTAGAGTCTGCGTCGTAGAGTATCACCGGCAGGCCGTGGCTCGGGCTCTCGCTCAGTTTCACGTTGCGCTGTATCACGGTCTTGAACACCAGTTCCTGGAAGTGGCGTTTCACCTCGTCGTATATCTGGTTGGCCAGCCTGAGCCTCGAGTCGTACATTGTCAGCAGGAAGCCTTCTATCTCGAGCCTTGTGTTCAGCTTGTTCTTTATGATCTTGATGGTGTTGAGCAGCTTGCTGATTCCTTCGAGGGCGAAGTACTCACACTGCACCGGTATGATGACAGAGTCGGCTGCCGTGAGCGAGTTGACGGTTATAAGGCCCAGCGAGGGGCTGCAGTCGATGAGTATGTAGTCGTAGTCGCTGCGTATGGGGTCGAGCAGATTCTTGAGCACTTTCTCGCGGTTGGCGAGGTTGAGCATTTCAATTTCTGCGCCCACAAGGTCGATATGGCTGGGTATTATGTCCAGCCCGTCGATGTCGGTCGTGTATATCGCGTCGCGTACGTCGGCATGGTCTATTATGCATTCATATAGCGAGCAATCCACTTGCTTAATGTCTACGCCCAAGCCGCTGGAAGCGTTGGCCTGCGGGTCGGCGTCGACAACTAAGACGTTCTTTTCGAGTGTGGCGAGCGAAGCCGCCAGATTGATGGTAGTGGTGGTCTTGCCCACACCGCCTTTTTGGTTTGCTAATGCGATTATCTTTCCCATTTTCGAAATTCTGTCAAACCGTAGTATGCTTGCGTATTTGGTTTGCAAAGTTACATATTTTATGCGAGAAAAAGCCATTAATGAACCTTTTTTCGTATTTTTGCATCCGAATTAAGAGGATATTTATGGAAAATAAGAAACCTTTAATACTAATTTCCAACGATGACGGTTACCACGCCAAGGGCCTTCGCTCGCTCATCGACATGGTGGGTGGTTTCGGCGACCTGCTGGTATGTGCCCCAGAAGCGGCCCGAAGCGGCTTTTCGTGTGCTTTCTCTGCCACCACTCCTTTGCGGCTCAAGCTGCGCCGCAAGTGGGAGGGTGTTGAGGTGTGGTCGTGCAACGGCACCCCTGTCGACTGCGTGAAGCTGGCTTTGAGCGAGCTTTGCGGCGACAGGAGGCCCGACTTGGTGATTGGTGGCATCAACCACGGCGACAACGCCTCTGTCAACTCGCATTACTCAGGCACTATGGGCGTCACCATGGAGGGGTGCATGAAGTATATCCCGTCTGTGGCTTTTTCTATTTGCGACCATAGCGACGATGCCGACTTCAGACCACTTGAACCATTTGTAAAAATGATTACAAAGAAATTGCTTGACGAAGGACTTCCCAAGGGCGTGTGCCTGAATGTGAATTTCCCTGTTGTAGAGCGTTTCTCGGGAGTCAAGGTGTGCCGAATGGCAAGGGGAACATGGGGAAATGAGGTTGTTCGCTGCCATCATCCCAGGGATTACGACTATTTTTGGATGGTTGGTGAGTATACTAACGACGAACCGGAGGCAACAGACACCGACAACTGGGCGCTGACCCACGGATACGTGGCCATAACGCCTACCACGGTGGATGTGACCGATTACGAAATGTTAAGACAAATGCAAAGCTGGGATTTCGAATGAAATACTATATCATAGCGGGCGAGGCAAGTGGCGACCTGCATGCTTCCAAACTGATGGAGGCGTTGCAGCGCGAGGATGCCGAGGCCAGTTTCAGGTTTTTCGGCGGCGACCTGATGGCGGCTGTAGGCGGCACCCGGGTGCGCCACTACCGCGAACTGGCTTACATGGGGTTTGTTCCTGTGCTGCTGCACTTGCCGACCATACTTGCCAATATGCGCTCGTGCAAGCGTGACATAGCCGGGTGGGGCCCCGATGCGGTGATTCTTGTCGACTATCCGGGCTTCAACCTCGGCATTGCCAAGTATGTGAGGGCAGAGCTGGGATTGCCTGTCTATTATTATATTTCGCCGAAAATATGGGCTTGGAAGGAGTACCGCATCAAGAACATAAAGCGCGATGTGACGGAGATGTTCTGCATACTGCCCTTCGAGACCGATTTCTATGAGGGCCGCCATCACTATCCCGTGCATTATGTGGGCAACCCTACGGCCGACGAGGTGGCCTCGTTCAAGGCGGCCTACGACGGCAGCTTTGCCGACTACGGGCGGCCTGTGATTGCCTTGCTGGCCGGTTCGCGCAGGCAGGAGATTAAAGACAACTTGCCGGCAATGATAGAAGCCGTGAAGGCTTTTCCCGCTTACCAGCCAGTGTTGGCCGGTGCCCCGGGCATTGAGCCGGCCTATTATGAGCCGTTTGTGGCGGGCACGGGTGTTGAGGTGGTGCGTGGCATGACCTATCCGCTGCTAGCCCATGCTTCGGCGGCGCTCGTCACCAGTGGCACGGCCACGCTCGAGACAGCGCTCTTCGGCGTTCCGCAGGTGGTGTGCTACGAGACCCCGATACCGAAAGTCATATCTTTCTTGCGCCGCCATATACTTAAGGTGAGGTACATCTCGCTTGTCAACCTCATTGCCGGCTGCGAAGTGGTGCCGGAGTTGGTGGCCGACACCTTCTCGGTTGGCAACATACGTGCCGAGCTGGGCAAGATTCTGCCCGGCGGAAGTGGCCGCCAGGCCATGCTCGACGGCTATGCCGAGGTGGGCAGGAGGCTGGGCAAGGCAGGCGCCCCCGACAATGCCGCGCGCATCATGG
>ENA-OPSJ01002029-OPSJ01002029.1-human-gut-metagenome-genome-assembly--contig:-NODE-2029-length-13836-cov-2.095639_pt1 | contig 13836 bp, 10 predicted proteins | sample MGYA00241801_ERZ501893 | MGnify/ENA primary metagenome ERZ501893 (study PRJEB25962, sample SAMEA2042219) | human gut metagenome | biome: human gut; feature: human-associated habitat; material: faeces...
TTCCTCTTTTATTGTTTCTGGAAAATTCCCCTACCGAGTAAAATTTTACACTAAGGTGAATCTTTCTTACATTCTCTATGAATTCCCGAGAAAATGTATCTATAAAACTCATAGTTCCCCCTTCCATACCTCCAAAATCAGCAAACATAATTTCTATATTTCCTATTCCCATTTTCTTCCCTATCCGGTATAATAGAGAACAGATGAGAGCATGGAAAAGGTCCGGGGAGTGGCCACAAAAAAATACCCGATTCCTGATTCGGCTGCAAGCCATCTCGCAAAGATGAATATATAAGAGCTCCGGGTCTCAAGCCCGTTCAATGCGTTCTGAGTTTTCAAATCCTTTTCGGCCAAGAACTCAAGAAGAAATCAATCGCCTTCGCGATAGAAAAGCCTGAAGAAAGCGTCCTTCTATGGATCGGACAGTTTCACCTGGAATCTGTCTGTGCGCACGCTCTTTTCAGGCTTTTCGTAGTGCTTTCAATGATGGACGGGTCTGTGAAAAAATACATGAATGACATGGATACCACTCCGCCCCACTGTCATTTCGAACGTTGCGAAGCGGAGTAGAGAAATATCACTTTTCAATGGTACAGAGAGCATTGGTGGCAGGAGATTTCTTGGTTCAGAGCTTCAACAGAGTCCAAAGTTTTTCCACCCATGCCGGCACATTCCCCACTCGAGATGACAAAGGGACTGAAATCTTACCATCAGAAAAAATTATAAAAAAGGCTGTGAAGAAATGATTTACATTTATCACAGCCCCTTTTTATAATTATCTATTTATCCGGTATTAGTTCATAATGAAAGCCGATCCCCTATGCAGGTCCATGTTCCTTTAAAAACAGAAATCCCATAAAGAAGGATGAAGCCTCTGCAGCCCGATGAAAGACATCTTCCTGACAGAGTTTTCTATTTCCCATAAATCCTGATTTCACGTATCATCCTGACTCTCTTCCAACTCTCCCTCTATATCCAGGTACAGGGCCTGCAGCTGATCTATCGTTTCATCTGCTGCCTGCCAGAGACCCCGTTTTTCTGCTTCCAGCAGAGTTTCTGTAATGCGCTGGAGTGCCCAGGGATTAACTTCTTTCATCCAGTCCTGCACTGTGACATCCAGTGCGTACTTTTCGGCCAATTTTTCATACATCCAGTTTTCCATCACCTTGCTGGTAGCATCCCACTGGAAGCTGATGGATACACGGCTTGACAGATCGGCTGCTCCTTTGTAGCCGTGCTTCATCATGCCCTGTATGAACCGGGGATTGATGATTTCCATGCGAAAAACCCGCTTAGCCTCCTCCTGCACGCTGCGGACCTTGACGCTGCCCCTTTCCGTGCTGTCACCTTCATAGGAGCGGGGAGATTTACCCGAAAGGCTCCGTACAGCCGCTATCATTCCGCCATGATAGGCATTGTAATCATCGCTGCTCATCATATTCGTTTCATGGTTATCCTCATTTTTCAAGGTCACATCCATATGGGACAGACGTTCTTTAAACAACTCCGGTTTGTAAGCTCCTTTGGCACTACTGCCGTAGGCATGGCCGCCCCATCTGACAAAGACACGGGAAAGGTCATCCAAATTGTCCCAGTTTCGTGATTCCAGCAGGGCACCTACACCGGCGCCATAGGTTCCCGGTGCATCACCAAAAATACGATAGCAGGCTTCCCGCCAGGCTTCCTCTGTCGTCATTCCATTCCTTTCCATGGCACTGCTTTCGGAAAGGACATGTTTACGTATAAAATTGTCTTCCTCCTTCTCCGGAAGGGATGCAGCCAGGAGGACTGCTTTGTCCATGAGAGAAATCACTGCCGGCATGGTATCCCGGAAAAGGCCGCTGATTCTGCCTGTTACATCCAGTCTGGGCCTTTTCAGCTCCGAAAGGGGAATCGGCTCCAAGCGCTTCACATAAAGGCTTCCTTTTTCCCAAATAGGACGAATGCCCATGAGATAAAGAAATTCCGCTATACACTGCCCGTGACTTCGCATATTGGCACCGGACCAGAAAACCATGCCAATATTTTCCGGATACTTTCCTTCTTCCCTGATATAACGGGCAATAACCTCATCACCCAGCTCTTTGCCTACCGCCCAGGCCGCTTTGGTAGGAAGCTTTCTGGGATCAATACCATAGAAATTAATTCCTGCCGGAAGGAGGGATACACCACCGGCATGAGGTGAGCCTGAGGGCCCCGGCGTAATATATTTCCCTTCTATTCCTTCCAGGGTATGATCCATTTCCTGAATCGTGCCGGAAAGCCTTTTGTACAGGTCATGACAGATAAAACCGGCCGTTTTTTCTACCTGCTTCTGCCACAAGGCATCCCCTTCTCGTACTGACTTGGCTGAAAGGGCTTTTCTGATGCCTTCTTCACTAAAATGATGAACCATCAGAGTGTCGATAAACTCTTCCGTTTCTTTTCTGACAGCAGTCATCATTTCACTGCCCGTCTTTTTCTCCGGAAGAAGGGTCTGTGATTTTTCCATCAATTCTTTGGCTGTGTATCCGTATTTTTCTGCAAACACATCCAGAATGGCAGGACAGGAGCCATCAGACTGCCTCATGAGCTGGATAATTTCATTTCTGAGAATCTCTCCTTCCGGCATCTGTCCCAAAATATGAAGTCCCACATGGCATTCACTGTTTTTAATATCCTCTATGTACTGATGCAGCCTTGTCAGATATTCAGAAAATGGCTTCGATTCATCATAGGGCACTTCCCCATCCAGCTCCGCTTTCACTGCCAGTCTGCGTATTTCCTGTATCATTCGGGATGCTGTTTCCGGCTCCACTGCAAGGAAATGGGCATATTCATCCATATTCTTCTCAAGCTCCGAGAGCTCGTCATAGGTGCCTGCATCTGCCATGGGTGCAGGCATATGGTCTACCAGGCAGGCACTCCCCCGTCTTTTGGCCTGTATTCCTTCGCCTGTGATAGTCATATGGTAAGGATACACATTGGGAAGAGAGCCCAGTGCCAGATCCGGATAACTGCTCAGGTCAAGTCCCGCGCCCTTGCCCGGCAGCCATTCCAGATTTCCATGAGTGCCTACATGAATCACTGCATCCGCCTTCCAGATATCCCGTATCCACAGGTAATAGGCCAGGTACTGGTGGGTAGGGGCAATCATAGGGTCATGATAGATTTTGGCCGCATCAAAGCCATAGCCCCGGGGTGCCTGCACCGTGATAAAAACATGTCCATCCATAACACCAGGAACAAGGATGCTGCCTTCCCCATCCACCATGACACTGCCGGGAGCACGGCCCCAGTCCTTTTCCATCTGCGCCCTGACATCGTCAGGGAAGGTCTGAAAAAAAGGCTCCATACTGTTTTCCTTATGGCAGGCCCTCTCTTCCGCTTCCGTCATCATGGACAAATCATTGGTGGCCTGGCTGGTGATGAGCTGAACGAGCTTGCTGCCTGTTTCCGGGACATAATCTATCCTGTACCCCACCGCTTTCATCTTTTCCAGAAGGCGACGTACACTTTCTATGCTGTCAAGGCCGAAGGCACTACCGATATTGGAATTCTTAGGCGGATAGTTGTGAAAAATAATGGCAATCTTCTTGTCTTCATTTCTCTTCCTGTGAAGTCTGGCCCAGGCACCGGCCTTAGCTGCCATGGCAGCTATCCGCTCTTTCAAAGGCAGATATTCCACCTCTCCTGTTTTCTTCACATGCTTGGCCGCTATGGGCACCCCATGAATCACTCCGTCAAACTCAGGCATGGAAACACTGATGGACACTTCCATGGCATTCATGCCTTCCGTTGATTTTTTCCACTCCTCCTCCGGCATAAGCAGGGAATAGCACTGCAGCACAGGAATTCCCATTTCATGGAGCACCTCGCGGGATATGGAGCCGGATGTGGTGAATGAAAATTTCATTACATTCACCAGGCAGTCAATCACCGGCTTTCCATCTTTCATAAAATACCGATGAAATACCTCGTCGAGAGACGGCATTCCCAGTTTCGTATCTGGAAGCCCGTTTGTGAAAACAGGAATGACATTAAGCCCCTGCTGCTCCGCCTCCTCAATGAAAGCATCCTGGTATTTTGTATCTCCCCAGATCCATTCTTCCCGATAAAAAAGAAAGCCGGCGGTAGGCCTTTCCGCCTTGCAGAATCTCTCCCTATAGGAAGAAAGATCCGTCATATACCTGTTCTTCATGCCAAAATGGTAGAGTCCCGCCCAGCAGAGGGGACTGGGATTCGGTGGCTTTACCGGGGAAGTCTCAAAGAGGAAAGCGCCATAGAGCCATAAATTCCTATAATTTTCCAGTCCACCATAAAAGCTGTACTTTTTGATGACTTCTATTTCCTCTTTCCCTATCCACTTCCCGCATTCTTCCTCCGCTGAACCGGCTGCATCCATGTAATAGGGAATCCCACAGCCCTCTAAAAAGGCAAGACACTGCTGCCAGAACCTCGTACGGATTGTATTTCCCATGAACTTGATCATCACCAGGGAAGCTCCCTCAAGAAGAGGCGCATAGGAAGCAAAACTGCTGTCATCTTTCACCTTCAGCGTCCGGCAGCTTTCGGAAAGCCGGCCCTCCTTCTGCAGGGACTCCATGGCCCGGCTCATCATGAAAAACCGGCGGTCCACATTTGTCAAATAGATCAGTTTCACTGCCATTCAGCTTCTCCCTTATATGAAATCAGACGCCTGCCATCAGTGGGAATCCTTGTCAAACAGCTCCGGATACACCGCCCGGGCACTGGCTTCTACGGCATCAGTCACATGCTGGCTCATGACATACTTATACTTTTCCGGGAATGGTACCAGCTTTCCGTTCTTAACAGCCTTTACATCCCGATAAGCCGGATTTTCCATAATTTTTCTGGCAAAGGCTGTCTCATCGTCCCCGGTTTTCACCTTCCATACGGGCATAAGAATCACATCGGGATTGATTTCCGGCAGGATTTCCATGGAAAGATAGGCATTGGTCCCCTTCGGTACATCATACCGGGCCGCACCATCCTTCACGTGGGCCATGGCCAGCACCTCACTGAAAAGGGTGCCCTTCTTTCCCAGGATTCCCCTGAAAGAAAGTCCCAGGGCACACCGCTCATCCGAAGGACCTATGGCGGAAAGTTTTTCCTCCAGCTTCGCTTTTTTATTTTCCATATTCTGTACCATGGCTTCACCGCCGGCTTCCTCGTTCACTGCCCTGGCCACTCCTCTGACCTTTTCTTCCATTTCATCCCAGCTTACCGCCACCAGGGACACATACACCGGGATGCCGGACTGCCGTAGAAGACTGACCAGCTGAGGAGACACCGCTGTGGAGGCAATAACCAGGTCCGGTTTCAGGGCCATAATGGACTCTGCATTCATGTCCACCTTCCTCCCTACCGCCTCAGCCTCCTCCTTCGTCACAAAGGAAATATCCGGATTCCCGGCATATCGGGAGAGAGCTGTCACCCTTGACGTATCTACCAGACCCAGAAGAATCTCATCGGTGCCATAGGTAAGAGACACAATACGGGAGGGATGGCTGGGGAGGGACAGGAGATATCCTGTATCGTCCTGAACCGTCCTCATGTTTTGATTGGAAGAAATGGATTGACCACAGCCGGAACAGAGAATGGAACAAAAAAGAAAAGAAAAGAGCCAAAATAAGAACCGCTTCAAAAAATCTCCCCCTGCGCCCAGGCAGCGGCTCCCCATGTTCCTGCCAATGTTAAAGCTGATAAAATTGTGAAAACCTTTCTTTTCTGATTCATAAGATTCTGCCTTCTCTCATTAAAGAAAAATAAAAGGCACCGTCTTTTGCTCTATCGTTAAGTCCGGTGCCTTTCCGGGAAAGATAAAATTAGAATTTATACTCATACCCAAGCATATAATTTCGTCCCAAATCATAGAAGGTTGAACTGGACGTAGAAATAATGTCATGCCGGTTGAACAGATTATCGATATTCAGGAAGAAACGGCTGTTTTCATTAGCTTGGTAGGAAAAATTAAGATCACTCAGTACCTGTGCTTTCATAGATGGGTAAATGCCTACGGTATCTTTATTGGCATAATCCCTGGTCCGTTTACCTAAATAATTCATTTCAAAAGAAGTTGTCAGTTTCCCTGACTTCGCAGTAAATCCTGTATTCAACTGGATTTTTCCATAATAGTCATGCCAGCCTCCTTTGCTAACTGCCTTAGTTTTGGTATCTACATTGGTCTCCTGTTTCTCGGGATGGCTGTAAGTCACTCCTACATGATAGAAGAACCGGTCACTAGGTTTCATTTGCCAGTCCAGTTCTACGCCTGTATTTCTGATATCCTCATTGGCATATTCAATATCAAGAGAATTTTGAATATATTTGGCTTCCAAGCTGTCCTTGATCTTATAGTGGAATACATCAAAGCGCCAGGACTGACTGCCGATATTCTTTTTGAAGCCGGCCTCATAATGTATGCCATGCTGCGGCTTCAAGTCCCGTTTTCCCACAATGTGTTTTCCATCACCATAAAGCTGGGAGAAGGTGGGAAGCATAAATGATTTCCCTACTTTTGCATAAGCCATGGTATTTCTATCAAAATCGTGCATAAATACTACTTCAGGCAGGAATTTATTGTATTTATTCCCACCGCTGTCTTTTTCCGTCCAAGTCTCACGCCAGTTGAAATTCATGGAGTTCTTATGATCCAACTCATAAACAATCTGTCCTAACAGGGAATGAATATTGCGCTGATAATTTTTATTTGGTAAAAGTCTGCCATCCTCCTTTCCTTTCATCAAATCTCTTTCCAGACTATATCCAACCATGAAAGAACCGCTCTTGAATTTCCATCGATTAGAAATATCTGCCCCGATTGTCTGATCAGTAGCTCCAGTGGAAGTATATGTGATTTTATCGGGATTAAAAAATGCAGGTTTCTTTTTGTTGACACCAGCTATAGCCTTCTTTGTTTCCTGCTCTCTGCGGTTATAATAAATCCCCGCCTTTAAATTTCCATCATCATAACGGAGCTGTGCCAGATTATCTTCCGTACTGTGAATGTCGTTCTGGTACGTTTTTCCCTTATTCCTTTGATTGTCTATGCCATCATATATGTATCGATAATGATCACTGTTTCTGCCATAGGTATGTGTAAAGAATAAATGGTCTGAAAAATTATAGCGCCAGTTTACGTTACTGTGCTCCCCACGAATAATGTCATAATACAATCCCCTTGGAGAACCGCTGCGTTTGCTGGTTTCCAATGTAGGAGCTGAAATTTTCGAAATGTGTCCAGTGTGGTCATACTGGTAAGTAAGTCCAAGCGGCCCCGACTAGAAGCTGCCTGCATAGTTCTGTATACCGTAGTTCCCGATTCCTGCCTGGATTCGGTTGTTTCTTTTTCCCTTCGTGATGATATTGATAACACCGCCGGAAGCTTCGGAACCATAAAGTACTGCACCACCACCACGGACAATTTCAATTTTTTCAACTGCGTCAGTGGGGATATCTTCAAGATTATACCGCCCACTCTGATTGATAGGTACGCCATCAACCAAAACCAAAGTTCCCTTTTCCACACCTCTGATAACCACTTTATTTGTCATTGTTCCCTGGGAAATATTTCTTGGTCCCTGGGCGTCTTCCATTGCCCAGCGGTTCTCCCAGTCATATACCACAGCCACCTGTGCCGGGTTCTTCGTTCCGGTAACTTCCTGAAGTTTTTCCAGACTTTCTCCTACTTCCGTTGCTTCATGAACACTGGTGGCGCCGGTTTTCTGAATCTCATCAGCCGTCAAAACCTCCACTGCCGCCGGCGTTTTCAAATCGGTAGTCTCCATGCGCTGTGCCGTCACCGTCACAGGATTCAGTTCATACACCTGCTCTGCGGAAGCGCCGGTCCAGCCGGTGCAGGCAAGAGCAATCCCCAGGGCTGCATACTTGATTTTCTGATTCATACATATCCTCCCGCTGTTTTTGAATATAAAAAAAGAGAACTGAAAAAAAGCGCTGTGCGCTTCAGTTCTCATATTCCCCATCATAATATATCAAAAGTTTAATTTGCTGATTTGTTATTATAATTATTATTTAGTCTTTACTCATTATCTACTCTTTTCCTTTGATTGTCAAATTTCAATTTATATTCTTTTACCATCTTTGATGCCCTCAGGTATGAGTATCAATAGCTGCTATCAGCATAAAACTTAACTAAAAGGAGGATGCCCTGTTCCTTTCGTCCCCAGTCATCAGTCAGCCCATGGAGCCAGGTCAAATCTCATCTGCCCCTTCCTGTCAAATAAAAAAGCATGGTCCTCTATGAGGTTCCATGCTTTTTATTTTGATGTCAGCCGTTGTCTTTCAGCTGTTTTCCCACTTTTTCCAGTGCCATTTCCAGGGTGTGCCAGCCCAGGGTGGCGCATTTGACGCGGACAGGCATCTGGGAGATGTCTTTCAAGGTAATGGCGGCTTCCAGTTCTTCCAGCTGGGAGTCATCGGTGACTTTGCCGCGGATCATGGCAAGGAAAAGTTTACACAGCCGGATTGCTTCATCTACGGTGCGGTCCTGCAGAAGCTCCGCCATCATGGCCGTGGATGCCTGGCTGATGGCGCAGCCGGTGCCGGTATAGGCCAGGTCGGTGATGACTCCGTTTTCTACTTTGGCTTCGATATCGATATCATCGCCGCAGCTGGGGTTGTGTCCATGTTCGTGGACTGTGGGGCTGCTGATTTTGCGTTTATTGGTCTTGTCCTTGTTATATTCCAGGATAAGATCGGTGTAGAGCTGTTTTAATTCCATCAGTCGTCATACCCCATGACTTTCCGTACGTCCTTCAGTTCTTTCAGGAAATAGTCCACTTCGTCCACTGTATTGTAGAAATAGAAGGAGGCACGGCAGCTGGCGTTGATGCCCAGGTAGTGATGGAGCGGTTCAGCGCAGTGATGGCCGGTGCGGATGCAGATGCCTTTGGCAGAAAGGATCTGGGCCACATCATGGGGATGTACGCCTTCCACTTCAAAGGCTACGAGGCCTTCTTTTTCTTCGGGATTGGTGGGTCCGATGATATGGATGAAGGGCATTTTTTTCATGCCTTCCAGGCAGCGGGTGACAAGGCGCCGTTCCTGGGCTCTGATTTCATCATAGCCTACGGATTCCACATATTTAATGGCAGCTACCAGGCTGACAGCCCCTTCCACGTACTGGGTGCCTGCTTCAAATTTGGCAGGCAGGTCGGCGAAGGTGGTTTTCTGTTCCTGCACTTCGTCAATCATATCGCCGCCCATGAGGAATGGTTCCATATCATTCAGCAGTTCTTCTTTGCCGTAAAGGACACCGATGCCTCCCATGGAGCACATTTTGTGGCCGGAGAAAGCGAAGAAATCACAGTCCAGGTCCTGCACATCCACTCTCTTATGGGGGGTGGACTGGGCCCCGTCAAGCACCACCGCGGCGCCATGGGCATGGGCCCGCTGAATCAATGGCTTGGGGTCGAAATCGATGCCCAGTACGTTGGATACTTCGGCAAAGGCCAGGATTTTCACTCTGGGATCATCGATTTTCTTCAGTTCTTCTTCCGGGAAATGACCGGTTTTCTTATCTACATAAATGTAGTCCAGCACGGCGCCGGTTTTTTCTGCCACCCTCTGCCAGGTGACCAGGTTGGAATGATGTTCCGCAATGGTAATGAGGATGTGGTCTCCCTTGTGAAGATGGGTTTCGCCATAGGAACGGGCCACCAGGTTCAGGGATTCGGTGGTGTTTCTGGTGTAAATAATTTCGCCGGCGTTTTTGGCGTTAATAAATTTCCGTACCACTTCCTTGGACGTATCATAGGCTTCTGATGCGGAAATGGCGAAAATATGGGCCCCTCTGTGGGGATTGCCGTTGTCGTGGGTAACATAGTCCAAAACGGCATTCACTACCGGAAGCGGCCGCTGGGTGGTGGCAGCATTATCAAAATAAACGATCTGATGACCATTCACTTTGGTTTCCAGTATGGGAAAATCTTTTCTAAGTAATTCGCTGTTCATTATAACTCCTTCGAATCCAGTTTCTGCCTGAGTTCTGTAATAATTTCATCTCTCACCGATGAATCCATGCCATCGATAATCGGCCGGATCAGGGCTTCAATCACGATTCTTCTGGCTTCTTCCAGGGAGAATCCGCGGCTCATGAGGAAATAAATGGTATTGGCATCCAGCTGTCCTGCACTGGATGCATGGTTTCCCTGGACATCATCTTCCGTACAGAGAAGGAGGGGCAGGGAAATGTTTTTCGTCTTCGGGGAAAGCTGGATGGCATAGTCTCCTTCGTCGCCTGCAGAGCCGCTGCAGCCCTTTTTGAAATTCAGGGTACCCCGGAAAATCTTCTTGGAATCATCATCCAGGGCGCCTTTCACGTCGATTTCCGCATGGGTTTTCTTTCCCACATGATCGATGTGGTAGAAGAAATCCAGATGCTGTTTTTTCGTGCCGGCATAGACTGCTTTTTCCGTCATGGCGGAATGATCGCCAGCCAGCAGACCATAGCTGTGAACGTAAATATTTTCACCGCCTAATTCGGCAGCAGAAAAATCAGCTCTGGCACCTTTGGCCAGTACCGCATGGCGCTGATCGAAAATTTCCACACCGGAAAGGCCGCTTTCCAGCCGGGATACTTTCAGATTGGCATTTTTCGCCAGGTCATAGTAGGCTCCTGCAACACAGGTGCCTTTTTCTGTTTTCCCCTGCAGGATCCAGATGAGGTTCAGGGATGATTCTTTTCCCAGGTGGAAAAGGAAGCTTCCTGCAAAGTCTGCCTGGCCCTCGCCGTTAAGGGTGATGGTCAGTTCCGCCTTTGTTTCAGCGGGAATGGTAATGGTGTAATGACTGCCCTGCTTGAGAGCTTTCACCGTTTCTTCGGAAGCCCCTTTGAAGTCCGCCGGAAGGGTGCCCCCTTCTTTCACATAGGAAAGGTCGGAAAAATGTGGTTCTCCGCCTTTCTTCGGCGCTTCAAAGGATACAGGGGTATCGTTGGTATGAAGATAACGGTATGTGAGAAGAGGCAGCCGGTTGATTCTGATTTCTTCCATAATGCCTCCTTATCCTATGGCCCCTTCGAATTCAAGATCGATGAGGCGGTTCATTTCTACTGCATATTCCAGAGGCAGGGCCTTGGAAATCGGTTCCGCAAAGCCTCTGACCAGCATGGCCTTGGCGTCTTCTTCCGTAAGGCCCCGGCTCATGAGGTAGTAAATATCTTCATCCGGAATGCGTCCGATTTTCGCTTCGTGTCCCAGGTCAATATCATCATTTTCAATGACAATGTCCGGGATGGTATCGGAGCGGGACTCATTATCCAGCATGAGGGATTCGCAGCTGATGGAGCCCTTTGTTCCTTTGGCATTGGGGCCGATATAGACTACGCCGCGGTAAATGGCGGTGCCGCCGGCTTTGGAAATGGATTTGGAGTTGACGGTCATGGACACATCTTTCCCCAGTGCTTCCACTTTGGAGCCGGTATCCAGGAACTGTCCCTTGCCGGCAAAGGTAATGCCTGTAAATTCACAGGTGGAACGGTCTCCCTTGAGCACCGTATCCGGATAGAGGCAGGAGGTATGGGATCCGAAGGAACCGGACACCCAGATCATATGACCATCTTCTTCTACCAGTGATTTCTTGGTGTTCAGGTTGTACATATTCTTGGACCAGTTCTCAATGGTGGAGTACCGAAGAGTTGCCCCTTTCTTGACGAAAAGTTCTACCGCTCCGGCATGGAGATTGGCCACATTGTAACGGGGAGCCGAGCAGCCTTCGATGAAATGGCAGGTGGCTCCTTCTTCCACAATAATCAGGGTATGTTCAAACTGGCCTGCTCCCGGCGCATTAAGGCGGAAGTAGCTCTGCAGCGGCATCTTCACATGAACCCCTTTGGGCACATACACGAAGGATCCGCCGGACCATACGGCATAGTGAAGGGCTGCAAACTTATGGTAGTTCGGAGTAATAAGCTTTCCGAAATAGGGTTTAATCAGTTCCGGATATTTCTTGACTGCCGTTTCAAAGTCAACATAAATGACTCCCTGTTCCTCCAGTTCTTTCTGGATATTGTGGTATACCACTTCGGAGTCATACTGAGCGCCTACACCAGCCAGCGATTTCTTTTCCGCTTCCGGAATTCCCAGCCGGTCAAAGGTTTCCCTGATGTTTTCCGGCAGGTCTTCCCAGCGGGCTTTCATATCTGTTTTCGGGCGGACGTAGGTATCAATGTGCTCCATGTCCAGTTCCGAAATGTCCGGCGCCCAGGGCGGTACGTCCAGCTTGTTGTAAATTTCAAGGGCCTTGAGACGCTTTTCCAGCATCCATTCCGGTTCATCCTTTTCTCTGGAAATCTCACGGATTACATCTTCCGTAAGCCCCTTGTCTGCCTTGTAGGAATATTCCACCTTATCCTTCACATCATAAATGCTGCGGTTAATATCCTCTACCTGGCTCTTTTTCTTTTCTTCAGCCATGACTACACCTCACTGCGGTATGCATCAAAGCCGTTGGTTTCGATCTCATCCACCAGTTCCGGGCCGCCTTCTTTAACAATGCGTCCATCAATGAGCACATGCACAAATTCCGGCGTAATGAATTTCAGAATCTGGTTCAGATGGGTAATAATGAGAAGGGAATTATTCTCATTATGGTATTCGGAAATATTTTTGGAAACAATGCGCACTGCGTCCACATCGAGACCCGAGTCAGTTTCATCCAGCATGGCCAGCTTGGGATCCAGAATGCGCATCTGCAGGATTTCGCTCTTCTTTCTTTCGCCGCCGGAGAAACCGTCATTGAGGTAACGATCTGCATAGGAGGGATCCATGGAAAGGTCTTCCATCCTTGCTTTCATCAGACGTTTGAAAGGGAAAAGGCGCTGCTGTTTCCCGGAAATGGTAGTCTTGGCAGTACGGATGAAATTTTCCATGGTAATGCCGGCCACCGAAATCGGATTCTGGAAAGAAAGGAAGATCCCCAGTTTTGCTCTTTTATCTACAGACAGGCCTGTAATTTCCTGGCCTTCAAAATAAATATGACCCTCAGTTATCTTGTAAACAGGATTTCCCATGATGGCATGAAGCAGCGTCGACTTGCCTGCCCCGTTAACACCCATAATAACATGGACTTCCCCCTTGTTTACGGTGAGGTTAATGCCGTGGAGGAGTTCTTTCCCGCCTACGGAAACGTGGAGATTTTCCACGCGAAGCAATTCACTCATTTAATCACCTCATAATATATTGTAACCTGCACGCGTCATAAGACGTATACAATTGAAATCTTATTCCATTTTATATTATTTATATCGATATGTAAATACACGGCTGCCCCGGAAACTGCATCCTTCCTGCCATTTCACCCTGCAGGGCCACATCCTATCTAACTTTTTCAATATGTAATCCTATCCATACGGATTTAGGGAAGATAAATGAGTATATTATATATAGAGAATTCAAAGGGTAATGAAGGCTTGCCGCAGCTTTTACATGCCGCTATCGGCGGCATACCCCTTCCACCACTAACGTGGTCCCCCTCCCCCTGGCAGGCAGGGGGAGGCAAGTTATAGAAGCGTGGTCCCACTCCTCCTGGCAGGCAGGGAAGTCAAGTTACAGAAGCGCGGTCCCTTTCCACCCCAGTGGGAAGCGTGTCACAGGCACGAAAAAAGAGCGGATTGTCTCCGCTTCTTTCCCCCACGCCTGTTTCAAACGGTCAACGGAACCGTATTTCTTTTTCAGAAACTCACGGAAAAGCTCCGCGTACCGGTCATCGGCCTTGAGGAATGCAAACTCCTGTTCGTTGTTGCAGTCAATCGCGGCGATCTGCGGATCATCAATCCAGCGCATATTCGTATAAGGATTCACATGATTCAGC
>ENA-OPSJ01002035-OPSJ01002035.1-human-gut-metagenome-genome-assembly--contig:-NODE-2035-length-13794-cov-3.046292_pt1 | contig 13794 bp, 12 predicted proteins | sample MGYA00241801_ERZ501893 | MGnify/ENA primary metagenome ERZ501893 (study PRJEB25962, sample SAMEA2042219) | human gut metagenome | biome: human gut; feature: human-associated habitat; material: faeces...
GGTATAACTCCCCAACCAGGGGTCAAGCCAGCCTCATCAAGGGCTTGAGAGCGGCTTCAGGAGAATCGTAGAGTCCTCCAAATCCCAGAGCCTCCACGAGCTTCTTATCCTTGCCGGAAACATTGATCAGATACTTCTTTCCCTCAATCTCGATCAGTTGAATTTTCTTCAGTCGAGCAAACACTTCCGCAATGGTGTAGTTGGCACAAACCGGCTGTCCGTTGAGATCAGCCTTCATTCTCGCTCGCAGATTCGTCAAAATGCTCAAAGCCACAAAGGTGGTGAACAGCAATCCTTCCAACGCCTGAGTCGAATGGACTCTGGTCGTTTTCATCAAGTTGCCCAACATCAGCTTAAACACGACTTCCGCTTCGTTGCGAAGTTTGTAGATGTCCAGTGCAGCCTCGAGATCGGCATCATCATTTGATACGAAGGCAAAATAACCCAGAAGGAAACAGTGCTCCGTAACCGTGCGCATGTTGCGCTTGAGCGGTTCTCCCGACTGCGGTGAATCGTAAAAATCCAGAAGAGGATCATTAGGATCGGCCTTTCCCCGAAGCCATTCGGATTCGAACTTGGACAGGCGTTTTAACAAACGGCGCGTTGCATCCATCTCTTCAACGGGATTACGAAAGACGCTCACGTTTACATCGAGCTTTCCAGCCTCTCCCTTCAGCACCTTCTGATCCTGAATGCCATACACATTGGTGCTTTCGAGAATTGCAGCTGCTTCATAGAACTCACTGTTCCTATCCTCGATGATCGTCTTTACCAACTTGTAGCACGTTTTAGCGCCGGCAAGAAAACGGTACCCTTGCAAGCCAATCTTGATAAGCATTTCCAGATTGAAGTACCCGCGATCGACAACGAGCATGGGATTTTTATCCGGAAGTCCATAGGCATTCCACAAGCTCGTGAAATCCTCCAGTGTCGAAACGTCGTTGGTGCTGCCCGCGAAGTACCGGTAGCCCACCGGAGAACCCGAATTGGCATCGACAAGAAGAGAAAAATTGATCTGTGGAGCATAGAGTCCATTCTTCCGTCGTCCGACCACAGCTTCGAGAATATTGTCTGAACTACAGTCGATTCTCGAGCCGTCAAGAGCCAAAGTAGGCTGATCATCCAAACGTGCAATGCGCAGTTTACTGATTCTGGCCGACAGATTCAGATCATGACCTATCTTCTGATGCAACTCGCTGGCGCGCGGAGATGTTGGTCGATCGCAGAGCTGCGCATGCAGGTCTATCGGGCAACTCGCTGGCGCGCGGAGATGTTGGGCACGTCGTATTGCCAAAAAACATCTGAACCTTGGATTCATCGGCGCTCAAATACGTTGGCTTCGCAGTTATGGCAGCGCCCATGGCAATGTTGAGAAGCCGCGTAACCAGATTGACATCGCCGTCAAACAATTCAAGCAGATCGTCGATCATCCCGTTCTGATCAAGAATGCTTGCTGCCAGAGCGGTAACTCCCACAGCCTTCGTCTTGATTTCAAAATCCTGCTTTTCTTCTACCTGGTCTTCAACGGCTTTTTCTTCAGAAATAGCCGAAACCGCCGTTTCCTTTTTCTGCTTCTCGGACCAGCGTTCCTCAGGTCGCTTAGCCTTGGTAGGACGCAAACGGAGGTAGTAATCATTGGGCACGAATTGCCCATCTTCAACCGTGCCGAGATAGTCGCGAGCGTACTTCACCTTGCCCGTCGAGTCCTTCCATTGGTAACGGAAGTACACATAAGGAACCTCCTTAATCACTTGAACATTGGAGCCTTCCGGGAGGCCCTTAACGCCGGAACGATCGAAAGCCATGATGGTCTAAACTGAGAATTTGCACGGGTATAAATTATACCCGACACAGAAAGAAAAAGCAAGTGGGTTTCAATGAAATCTTTAAAGGATTTCAACTACTTGCTTTCTCTCGACCGTCGTTATACCAAGACCGAGAGCGAGATTTTCCGCTTCTCGGGCGGTCAGTGGACTTTCACCACATAGACACACGTGCGCTGCCGGGCGCACCAAAAACGGGAGGATCCGAGTAGGATCTTCCCGTAGATATTTTTAGCGAAAACAATGAAGTTCTTTGAATGACCTTGCCGATGCAAAGTCTGTTCGTTGAAGCGCTCTAGGATATAGTTCCGTAAATAGGGAATTCTTTATTTATCTCGCGTTACTGGTGCATTTTAGATCCGCGCTTAACACGATGACGGCGGCAGCAATGGCTGTCGAGTCCGTTTATGGAAATACGTGCTCGCTGTTTTTGCTGAGCTCAATGGGGTTGAAGTGCATGTGTTTCACACCTGCCGCCGGACATTTCGCAATGGAACAAGGTGGAGCAGGCTCTTCCTCTACATCTCGAAGAACTGGGTCGGCAAGTCGATCCGAAAATTGATGTACAAACCGTCGTCACTCTCATCTCCAATGCCCCGACGAAGCTGGGCTGAAGATCGGGTGCTATCCGGATAACAATCTATTTCCAGGGAGCCGTCATCGCAGACGAGGACTATGACAAGTTCCTGATGGAACCCGTCGGTGAGTTCGTGAATTGAAGCTACCGCATCATCGGGTTCCGAGGTGATAACTGAGAAATCCTATTTCTTTGCTATTCCATCAAGCCGAAAGAAAGGCTTTCCAAATTTATGGAAGACTTCTTATTTTAATTTACTAGTCAAGAAAATTTAACTTTATCAACATTTAATTAATCCGAATCGATTTAAGTATGCCTTAAGATCACTCTCTGATTTGTTATTATTAATAAATTTTTTAATTTCAGTTTTTAATAGCTTACTAGTTTTACGGTAATTATCTTTATCATCGAGTGTTTTGATATCTATGACCAGCCTCTCCTCGGCTTCGGCCCAAGTTTGATATACGCAGGGTAAAAGCGAATTAAATTTATTTGGGAAAAAGATATGATTATATACAGTAAATGCTATTGAATCACATAAATATGGTTCAAGGAAATATCCATCCCATCCTTCTCCAAAACTAATAGTAAATTTAGCACGACATATAAGATCTATATATTCATTTATTGTCATATTTTTTACAGTTATTATTTTATATTTCGGCAATTTGTTTTTTATTAATGAAATAATTTTCTCTTTAGAATTTACTTTATCAGGAGAAAGCACTATTATATTTTCTTTTTCAGAATAATCACGAGAAGGAAATTTCGGTAAGAATGGCGTTAATCGAAATACTGGACACGAATATTGATATTCTTTTTCATTCGTAGCATATCTATCATGTGCAGCCGTGATTGTTAATTTGTTATTACAAATCGATCTTAGTTCTTCAATACACGATTGATTTGGCATTAACTCATCATTTTGATTTAAAATATTAATTCTCAGGTCAGGTACTGAATATAAAAAGGCCAATTTTTTATCGTCGAGCCCATTTAAAAAATCAGGTACGAAACACTCGGGAATATTAAGGATCAACTTATGTGGTGATAACTGACCGCACAAATAATTAAAATCCACTACTAAACTATCGTATTCGAAATACGGATTTAGTATACAAGCATTAGTTAATGGTAAATTTGATTGAACAGAAATTGAATTCTGATCAAGATATTGATTGGACTTAGCTGCAAATCTATTAATTGAAAGCATTCCACCAGAAATTCCCTCTCGCATAACATTAAAGAAAACTAATATCGTTTGATATTTACGGAGTTCATTAATTATAGAATCTTGCGTCTGACGATAATTAACTATTTGTTCGGGCAACCAGCCTCTATGTCTAGGTCTTGGCTTTAACGTAAATTTAACACGGTTGGTGTTTCGTATGCTTTTAAAGTGCGTTAAATTATAAGTAATATCCTTTACTACTTGAGGTATTAATGAAGCACCTAGATATTTGAGAATAATTTTCCAAGTCCGGCCATGAAGGAGAGTTATAATAATTGGAGGAAATAAATATTTATATGTTTTCTTATCTGTTGTATTATTTTCTAGTTTTAAATATCCTCTTTCCTTGCGAATGTCGTCAATTAAATTCATAAATTTAAAATCACAAAGTGGTTCGACTGCTTGAGCAATGCCAAGGACTCCACTACTGCCTCCAATATTGTCAGTAAAAAGTCGAACTTTAAGTAAGGGACAACCATTTTTAATAATATTAAAGGCATCCCTCATGTAGACAGAAGAATATCTCCAAACGAATTGGTCCCAGCAATCAATATTCCATTTATTTTGTCTAGCTAGATATATAAGTCCATATTCATAATTATTACAGACCTTTTCCCTATCATCTTCTATTTTAATTGAATCTATAAATCTTTTGAATGGGGTCGACAAAAATGCGGTTTTTCTAAATGCCAAAAAATAAGATCCAATATAGAATGTTTTACTATTTCGATTTAAGAAATCTTTGTATGCCCCAGTTGTACTGATATTTTGTTCATCAGCTGCGACCAACCCCCATAAATCGCATGTCCTATCATCCATCTGATTAAATATAGGAGAAAAGCTATTTACGCATAAGCAACTATCATTAGCTAAAATTAATTCATCATATTTAGCAATGAAATCCAATTTTAAATCATTTATCAGAAGCTTCCATGAATAGAAATCATATCCTCCGTGTTTTTTAGCTATTATTTTTTTGACAAACGGAGCGATCTTGTTTGTTTCTTTTGATGCAATTATGTTATCGCAACAATAATAAATATCACAATATTGATTTAACTCTTCTAAGTATTTAACAACATAATTTGAAATGATGTTGTTATAATTATAACCAGCAAACAAACACAACCGCTTCAACTTAAAATCTCCAATCCATTAAAAAATCCAAACCATCAACGTCGAATGTCGGTATATTTAAAGTATTTTTAACTTCCGATCTTTCTGTAAATGAATTATCTATAAAAATAGATTCACGATTTTCAATGAAATCCGACTTAGCTTTGCCGTCGGGAACATTTATAATTCTCTTAAACAAAGTGTTAGGTATTCTATATTTATTAAGAGTGTCGAAGATTTTATTTTCATGGCGAGTCAATAAATTTACCGGTACTTTATTGTTAATGCACTGATATAAGAACCAAATTGCCTTTAAATAGACTTTCCCATTAATAATGATGGTATCGTCAAAGTCTATATATACCTCTTTATATTTTATATCTATGGAATAACGTCTAATTAAACTGCTGTCCATCCTAGAAATATAGTCATTTTTTTCGATTTTTACTTCGTATCCCAGCACAGCGTAAACGCTCAACAGCGGTAAATTAACCCCAAGAGAACGAGTCAGAGCCATCGTTCCTGCGCAGCGAGTAGATATCTCTAAAAGCTTTAATTTCCCATTTTTATCCCTTTTCACCTGGAACCACCAAAGCCCAAAAAAGTCCAGACTAGAATTAAGAACAGTTGCTATTGCTTTAAATTCATCTTTTAATGGAATAGTTTCACCAGCTACAGATATGCCTGCCATTGTTCTAGCTCTGGTACGAGGAGAAACAAATAGCAGTTTTCCATTTTTATCTGTAAAGCAGTCAACGGTATATTCATCTCCTGGTAGGTATTCTGTTACTACGAATTTACTCAAGTCAATATTTTCAATATCTGAGTAGCTATGTATTACCCGGGCCCCTACACTTCCTTGGCCTTCTCGTGGTTTAATAAATGCAGGATATGAAATAGCATTCTCATACAATGTTGGAACAAAATCCACATTCGAGAAAAAACGATATGTTAATAATTTATCCCTACATAGTTCCGTAGTTTTTTTACTGGCTACTATAATTTTAGCTTTAATTTTGTCTCGGTGCTCGGATAAGAAGAGAGCAACAGAATCATGTGTCGGGAAAATGACGCTAATATCTTTTAGCTGTATAAGATTATTTAGCTTTTCAATAAAATTCTCATCCGAAATGAACGGCAAACCGGAAACGTAATTTTTAAAAACATACGGACCATGGCGATCAATAGATGATGCACCCCAGACTTCAACATTAACGCATGTTGATAAAGCATCATGCAGTTCAATTGAATTAACTTCACCAGCCGGGAAAATTAGAACTTTAATTTTATTCATTCGCTATCTCTACTATTTTGGTCATATCCAAAAGACTATACCTTTGATCAATAGGCAAAGGTATAATCTCTGACGCTAATAATACCGATTTTTGACTCGACATACATGCAGAGCTTTGGCTTTTGGGCCAAAAAATAGGTGTATAGACTTTATTATCTATAAATTTCGTCCTCAAGCTTTTCCTTTTAGTTCTATAAGGATATATCATGGGGACATCATCAGCATCTAATTCAATTTTCATTATATTATTTTTTTCAAGATTTTCATGTAAAAATTGAAAGTTCGCAATTCTTCTTTCTATTGCCGCATCATGATCGTAGTTTTTATAAATATACCAACTGAGATTAGATATTTGTTCTACCGGCAACTCATTTAAATACTGCTCATTTACCTTAAAGTCAGAATATGCATTTGACGCGCCTAAATCTATTCGTTTAAATAGAAATTGGCATCTTTCCCATGAAGTGCCCTTAGGTAAATCACTATACGTATCATAAAAAGGCCAAAATAATCCTCCATCTGGAGTCCCAATAAATTTCCTGAGGCTCCAAAAGGCAGGCCTATTAAAATTAGAAGAATATAAAGCTTGCGAATTGTCGATGATTAATATTTTAAACTTCTCATTTAATGATTTAATTTTTTTGCCACAGATCCCATAATAGTTTGTGTATAAAAGAGGCTGATCCGGATCACAATTAATTGGGTAGAAATCATCATCCACATCATATGGGATTATTTTGACTTTTTCTTGTTGTGCTGCTTCCCAAACTACTGGACATGTGTAATAAGGCAACTGCAAAACATGAAGTTTTAATTGTCTCAATATAATTTTTAAAGCATTACGGCCAGTATTTACTCCTTGCACCTCTTTGATTACACGCGGACTTGAACCTTGTAGAGACAAGTCCATAAAACCGCCAATTTCGTTTTTACTTTCCATTTTCAACTATAACATTAATATGTTGAGAGGGATCAGCCATTAACGCCTGCTGCGTACTAGAGCTAGGGAACTTACAAATAACTGTTCCTATCGTGGAATTGGCGCCATTGAAGCTACTAATTTTATCTCCTGATTTTACCCATAAATCGATTTCATGGATATAAGGTTTAATATCATCATTAAGATATAAATGTGAAAAAGTTCCGGTTGTATTGCTGTGTAAAATAATCTCTGACCAGTAGAAATCATTTCTTTTAGTAACAAAAGGAATTAGCGGCAATCCTAATGATGACCTTACCGTATTTTCAATGAGGTCGGTACCCTGGGATAGCTTCAACATTTCAGACAAACGATTTCCACCTCCTCTCGGAGAGCATTCCATGATGTATGCTTTGCCTTCTTTGGACACTCTACATTCAATATTATAAATCGATGTTTTTAAATTTAATAAACTAACGAGACGTTGAATTTCATTACTTAATTCAATTTGTATTTCCGGCTTGAATGAAGTTGGAAAACTATAGGCACTAGGTACATAGGGATTGGGGGAAGTTTTGTCGAAAAGTTGACTTGAAAACGAAATTATCTTCATTTCTCCATTTTCTGAAAAACTATCACTGTCAGATGTTCCTCCATAACTGTCAATGAATTCTTCGACAATGCAACATTTTTCGAATGAGAAATGAATAGCTTGAGAAATTGCATGGTGTAGCTGCTCTTTGTGATCGACGCGAGAAACACCTTTACTACCAGCACTATCTGTTGGTTTTACAATTACTGGGAAATTAATGTCCCTAAGCTTATCGTCAATTACATCCCCTTCCTCAACTGCTACAGCTCTAGGAACATTGAAATGATTTTCCGTCAAAAATGCTCTAAATTTTTTCTTGTTTTGGAGCAACAAAATGGACTCCAAGGGTCCGGCGGAAGGCAGACCTAAAGAATGCGCTATTCTTGCAGCAATTGTTACGCCAGGATCACACGCAAAAGAACATATGCCGTCAATCGATTCTCGTTTAGCATAGTTCAATAAAGCATCATAATCCAAAATACTGATATTTTCGTAGTGATTAGAATATTTATGAGCTATATTATCCGGAAGATAGTCAGCAGTAATTGTATATACGCCTAGTTTCTTCGCCGATTTTATTACCGGGACCAAGTATCTCGATCCGCCTAAGAGAAGTAGTTTCTTTCGATTCATCATGTTTTAAATTGAGTGACAAATTAAATTCAATTGTTCTTCCGAAAGATCAGGATATAAAGGAAGACAAGCTATGCGAGAGCAAATATCCTCTGAAACAGGGCACCTTACGCTTTCATTTAAATATGGCAACTTATTTAAACTAGGATAGAAATATCGTCTGGGGAAAATTCCAGCCTTATGCAAACGATCAAATGACTTTAACAATTCATTTTCATTTTCATAAAGCACAGGAAAATAAGCATAATTGTAATTCAATTCTTCTTGCGTTTTAGGATATTCCAAACAACCGGGCAAATTCTCGTGATAGTAGGTAGAAACTTTCTTCCTAAGATTAATTATTTCATTTAAGTATGGGAATAAAGAATTCCCCATAGCGGCATTGAATTCATCTTGCTTCCCATTGATTCCGAGCATGAAGTGTTCATCGCTAAAATGTCCGAACCTCTTAATCAGATCCAAGCGATGATTTAGCTCCGAGTTATGAACTATGCACGCGCCGCCTTCAATAGTGTGGAATAATTTAGTAGCATGAAAAGACAAAGTCGCTGCGTCACCATAATCTACCAAAGCTCTCCCTTTGAAGAAACTGCCAAAGGCATGAGCTGCGTCATAAATAACAGGTAAATTATATTTTTCCCCAATTTCATTTATCTTATCGACGGCACAGGCATATCCAAAAACATGCACTGGCATTATTGCACGAGTCTTACTCGTAATTGCTTGTTCGATTTTATCTGGATCAATTGTAAAATTGTCAGGTTCAATATCTACGAATACAGGCTTGCATCTTTCCCACAGGATTGAGGATGTCGTTGCTACATAACTAAATGGCGTTGTAATAACTTCTCCATCGTCGATGTCAAATGCTTTCAACGCTAATTGAAGCGCTATGGTTCCATTGGTTAAATAGTGAAAATAATCAACACCCAGATATTTCTTACATAAGCTTTCAAACTCCTGAACTTCAGGTCCTTGGTTAGTAAGGATATCTCTGTCCAGAATATTATTTACTCTTGCCAGGAATTCTTTGCGATTTCTGAGAAATGGCTTAGTTACATAAACATTCATTTTATTTCACCAGCTTTTCGATGTAATTCCTAAAACTAATTGCCTCACTATCCTTTTTAGATAGCTGAATATTCTTATCCGTAGTTGGCCAATTAATATTAAGTTCGGGATCATCCCATTTTATTGCGCCCTCAAATTGAGGATAATAAAAGTCTGTGCATTTATAGTTGAATAATGCCTGATCACTTAATACTAGGAAGCCATGCGCAAGTCCTGGCGGAATCCATAGCTGATGCATATTCGATTGACTCAACAATGCCCCAAACCATTTCCCAAATGTAGGAGATTCTGGTCTTATATCTACAGCCACATCGAACACTTCACCGTACGTAACCATTACGAGCTTACCTTGCTGATGCTGGGATTGATAATGCAATCCCCGTAATATTCCCTTTTTGGACATTGAATGGTTATCTTGTACGAACGGCAATTTAATCCCTAACTCCTCATAACGTTTAGCTTGCCAAGTTTCGACAAAATAACCTCTTTCGTCTCCAAATACTTTAGGTTTGATTAAAAGAACATCATCGATTGTTGTCTTTTCAACCTCCATTTCAGCGTTCTCCATTCATTACCTGCTGAAGATATTTCCCATAATGATTCTTAGCCATAGGTTTAGCTAGTTCATGCAATTCATCAGTACTGATAAATCCCTTACGCCACGCTATTTCATCCACGCAAGCCACCATCAAGCCCTGGCGTTCTTCTACAGCATGAATAAAAGATGCTGCTTCTAACAGTGATTCATGGGTCCCGGTATCAAGCCATGCAATACCACGAGATATCAGCTCTACATTAAGACTGCCCTCTTCCAGGTAAATCTTATTCAGATCAGTGATTTCCAATTCGCCTCGTCCAGAAGGCTTGACCTGCTTTGCCTTCTCAACAACTGTGTCGTCGTAGAAATACAATCCAGTAACCGCATAATTTGACTTCGGCTTAACTGGCTTTTCTTCCAAACTAAGGACCCTTTGGTTCTTATCGAACTCCACAACGCCATAACGTTCGGGATCCTGGACATGGTAGCCAAAGACTGTAGCGCCCTTACCCCGGGTCATTGCTCTTTCTGTCATATCAGACAGGCCGTGACCAAAATAAAGGTTGTCGCCCAAAATTAAGGCGGTGTTGTAGCCCTTAATGAAATCCTCACAAAGGAGGAAAGCCTGAGCCAAGCCCTCAGGCTTAGGCTGCTTAACATAATGGAAGCTGCATCCCCACTGGCTGCCATCTTTCAGAAGCTCTTTGAAAAGCGGCTGCTGATCTGGAGTAGTAATGATGGCGATCTCACGAATGCCTGCCTTCATCAACACCGCCAGAGGGTAATAAATCATCGGTTTATCGTAAACCGGCATCAGCTGCTTGCTGATGCTGCGAGTAAGCGGGAATAAGCGGGTACCAGACCCGCCTGCCAGAATAATTCCTCTCCATGCTTTCATTACAGCCTCTCCTTATAGTTCTTTTCAATCCATTTCTGATATTCGCCTGATCGAACATGGTCGACCCACTCAGTGTTTGTGAGATACCATTTAACGGTTTCTTCGAGACCTTCCTCGAACTTATGCTTAGGCGTCCAGCCTAATTCGCATTCGATTTTTGAAATATCGATGGCGTATCGGAAATCGTGTCCTTGGCGATCCGTTACATATTTAATTTGATCGTTATATGAAGCGCCGTCCGCCCTGGGTTTAATACGGTCCAAAATCTCGCAGATCTTATGGACAATGGTTAAATTAGCGCGCTCCGACCTGCCGCCGATGTTATAAGTCTGGCCTGGATTCGCCCGGGTCAGTACCTCATAGATGGCTTCGCAGTGATCTTCAACGTGCAGCCAATCACGAATGTTCTGGCCGGATCCGTAAATCGGCAGCGGCTTTCCCTCCAGCGCATTAAGCGTCATCAGAGGAATCAGCTTTTCCGGAAACTGTCTCGGACCATAGTTGTTCGAGCAATTGGTGATCAGAACAGGCAATCCGTAAGTCTCATGGAAAGCCCTTGCGAAGTGATCGCTTGACGCCTTTGAAGCCGAATACGGAGAGTTCGGGCTGTATGGCGTTTCTTCGGTGAAAGCGGGGTCATTCAGATGAAGCGATCCATACACTTCATCGGTCGAAACATGATGGAAGCGGAAAGCATCTTTCTTTTCACCCGGAAGCTTCAGCCACCAGTCCTTGACAGTGCGAAGAAGTACTTCAGTCCCGAGAACGTTTGTCTTTACAAAAATATCAGGATCAAGGATCGAACGATCAACGTGACTTTCGGCTGCGAAGTTCACGACAGCATCCGGCTGCTCTTCTTCTAGAATTTTTTTAACGCACTCGGAATCACCTATATCGCCATGAACAAAACGATAATTTGGCTTATCCTCAACTTCACGGAGATTGTCAGGGTTCCCGGAATAAGTGAGCTTATCGAGATTAATAACGCGATCGCCAGCTGCAATGCGCTGCAGCACAAAGCAGCTCCCGATAAACCCGGAACCACCTGTCACTAATAATGTTTTAGACATAGTCATTGAGAAACAAGGGTTAGTTATTAATGTAGAAAAGGGGAATCTTTCCAAAAAGATAAATGCGCGTGTCGCAGGCGCCGCGTTCTCTGATCCAGAGAAATGGAAGGACTCCGAAAAGCTTGACCCAACGGCTCCGTCTCCTTAGATAGGGAAACTGTCGTTGAGCTATGCATCTGACTAAAGCTGAGGCGTCCTTCATCTTTTCCTTGAAGGAATCGCTTGTTGGGTGCTCTCTATAAAGAACGAGAGGCTCAGCGATATTTGCGAACATCGTTACGCCCATCAGCCGAATCCAGAGCATGAAGTCCTCACTGGGCGTGTATTGCTCTTCCCAACGAATGTTGTATTTGTCGAGAACAGCGCGCCTGATCATGGAAGCCGTATGTGCTACCACGTACTCGGAAAGCAGCGCTTTTTTGATATCAATGTTCTCCGTCGGCCATTTTGTAACCTTCCCGGACTTCATCATTTTGAGCTGACTGCTCACCACCCCGATGGACTTGTCAGCGTCAAGAAGCTCTGCTTCTTTCTGCAGGCGTTGAGGGAGAGAGACATCGTCGTGATCAAAAATGGCAATGTATTCGCCCCTAGCGCGTGCAAGGAGAACATTGCGGCTCGCAGAGATGCCGAGGTTCTTCGGGTTGTCCCAAAAAATAATTCTGGGGTCGCTGTAAGACCGGACCACCTTCCCTATCTCCTTGTTGTCAGGAGAGTCGTTCAGCAGAAGGAACTCAAAATCATGGAAGGTTTGATTGAGAATCGATTCAATCATTTCCCGCAGGATAGGTTCCGGCGTGTTGTAAAGAGGGGTCAGAATGGATATCTTGGGAGACATTTGAGGTCAGCTAAGAAACTATTGGTTTGTTGCTTTCTTTTGATGCCATTCTCTGTCTATAAAGCGCTTCAGCGTTTCTTCCCAAGGCGGCATTGGAGGAAGTCCCAGGAGTCGAAGCATTAGCTTATCGAGCCGGGAATTGGCTGGTCTCGGGGCAGGTCGCGGAAATTCAGCAGAAGAACAAGGCTCGATCTTCTGAGCAAGACCTGAGAATTCAACGATCTTCCGTGCGAAGTCGAACCAGGTTGCTTCACCTTCGCAGGTGAGATGAATGGTCCCGGTTACGAGCGGGCGGCGAATAATGGGAATCAGCGCTTCAGCTACTGCATCAGTACTCGTCGGATTGCCGATTTGGTCATTCACTACCTTGAGCAGCGGACGCGTTCCGTCAGAAAGTTTGCGGATGGTGTGAACAAAACTGGGACCGCCGCTTCCATAGAGCCAGGAAACGCGGGCAATCACATGATTAGGGCACTCTTCATGCACAGCCAGTTCGCCAGCATACTTTGAGAGCCCATAAATGCTTTCGGCGCCTCCAGCCTGGTCAAATTCCGTGTAGGGCCTGCAGGCATCTCCTCCGAAAACGTAATCCGTGGAAACAGCAATCAGCCGGACGTTGTGACGTCGGCATGCTCCAGCGACGTTTCTAGTCCCTAGTGCGTTCACTGCGTAAGCGCGATCCTGCTCACTCTCACATTTATCAACCTGAGTCATCGCCGCAAGATGAAGAAGAACGTCTGGCTGGTGCTGAGCAATGAATGCTTCCACCGCTTCCGGTGAGGTGATGTCCATATCATCATGGCTTGCCGGAATTAAGACAAAATCTTTCTCTGCAGCGAACCTTTTCATGACGGTACGCCCAAGCATCCCGCCAGCGCCGTCGATCATGACTTTGATCACATTAGAAGGATCGTTCATTGTTTTTCCTCTGCATAGGGTGAATGAACAGACCGTACCCGACGAGAACTCTGTACTGATACAGATTGAGAAGCAGAGTTATAGGCAAAGGCCCCCCTCCTTAAGTTCAATTTGAACTCATGGATAGTCGAAAAAGCCTGCCTATTGCTGATTGGAAGCTTTTTGCTGATTTGTTTTGAGACTCTCCTGCACCCGTTCGTCAGGTCGAGCCTCATAAGATTTCTCCCAAATAAAGAGAATCTTGAGAGCTTAGTTTTGCAGAGGGAGAGAGAGGGG
>ENA-OPSJ01002045-OPSJ01002045.1-human-gut-metagenome-genome-assembly--contig:-NODE-2045-length-13743-cov-2.794126_pt1 | contig 13743 bp, 20 predicted proteins | sample MGYA00241801_ERZ501893 | MGnify/ENA primary metagenome ERZ501893 (study PRJEB25962, sample SAMEA2042219) | human gut metagenome | biome: human gut; feature: human-associated habitat; material: faeces...
TCCCTGCCCGTCCCAGACCCCGTTGTCTCAGGACAGCTACTCTTAGCCTTCGCGCCTCTATTGCCGAATATGTATATTGACAGGTATTATCATATGTTTCTTTTCGCCACTTGTCAATCGTTTTTTCGACATTATTTTACAAAAATTTTATATTTTCGAAATTTGTCCCGATTTATTTGAGATTCTCCCAGTCGATTTTTTCGTCCCGGTAAAAATACTCGCGGTCGTGTTCGCCGATTGTGACGCCTGGAACGATGGTGACTTCTGGCTCTTTGGCCAGATCTTCCACATTCGGGTTGTAAATGATTCCTTTTACCATTCATTCTCTGTCTGTCATACCGTCCTCCTGTCTGCTGTAGGATCTAAATAAGTATCCCTTCCAGATGATCCATCTCATGCTGGCAGATCTGGGCTGGCCAGCCGGTGAATTTTTGGCGTTGTTTTTTCCAGTTCCAGTCGTAGTATTCGATTTCGATGTTCTGGTACCGCTTTGTTTTCCGCACGCCTGGCAGGGAGAGGCAACCTTCTTCTGTTTCGTAGGGGCCGCTTTTGCGGACGATCACCGGGTTGAACATGATGATGTCGCGGAATCCGGCGTTTACGATGATGATGCGTTTTTTCACGCCGATCATATTTGCCGCCATTCCAACGCATATTTCTCGATTGGCACGCAATGTATCTAAAAGATCTGTTACAATTTCCTGGTCTGCTTCCGTTGCCGGTTTTGCTTTTCTCCCAAAAATCTTTTTGCCCTTTATAATATTTCTAACCATGACTTTTCTCCTGTGAACTTATTTATTCGTATTCTCTTGTATTATTTTATTCTTGCTTCCCATCTATATCTGGGGTTTTTATGATTTGGTTTTCTTCTTATCAATTGTTCTGATTCTATTAAATACTCCAGTTCAATTTCTATATCCAATGATAAATCCTTAGTCACAAGTTCTTTATAGCCTAGATATGGATTATGCGCTATTTCTTTTTTTATTATTTCTTTTACTGGTTTCCAGTTAACACGGTTCATTTCACTCGCATATCTGCTGCAGCAAATCATTTTATAATCCATAACCTTGCATATACCCGCAATTTCCCCAAGCCATTCCCTATAAATAAAATCTATTGATCGACAACCCTGTTCCAGCTCGTTATCAACATGATCAACATATTTCATAACATCTAAAGAAATTTTTTTCTCTATTTCTTGCATAAATGAGTTATCAATTATTTCTTGCCTTAAAAGAACTAACTCCTTCATTTTCAAACAGATAAATCTTTCAATATAATTACAATAATCTCTTTTGAAATAGTCGTCAAATAGTTCCATATTCATTATCTCTCCCAGCAAAAATGCTACAACAAGTTAAAACTTAGAAATTTCTTCCATTTTTAACTACCATACATTTTTACATCATTCTCAAACATTTTCATATTCATCAATCTGTTCAGCCACGTTTGAGTACCATACATTTTTACATCATTCTCAAACGCATATCCTGCATGGCCATCTACCGTCAGGCCAAGCGGTGTAATATTTACCGCAATCAAACTGCATCACCTCCTAAAAAAGAGTATAAAAATACCACCGACCATTTTTGAGCAGTGGTATCACTCTTTAATTATTTTGGATTTTCCATCTCTTAAATCTACCTCGACCGTTAATATCCTATCCGGGAAATTGTCTTCATTCACCGTAATCCCATCACTTGTATCAGTTACTGGCACTGAATTTATTTCTTTATGGTATTTGTCAAAATCAACTATTAATTTTCCACACTTTTTCTCCCACATAATTCCAATATGGTTCTTGTATTTTTCAACATAAGCACGTCCATATTTTTCAATCAGCCTTTGGCCAGCTATATTCGTTGCCTTTTTCTCGCTTATCATAACCTGTCACTCCTAATATCTCATTGATCCAATCCTGGGTGCTTGCAGTAAACTCTTTTGTATTACCTTTCAAATCTATTATAATACTTTTTTCTTGCCAGGTAAATAGCTTTAACGTCTCTCGATCTTCCGGTGACGCAATTATTTTCGTCATTGTCGGATGGGAATGAGCTGTCCACTCGTAATGATTTTCTTTTATAATTTTCCATGCATCATGCGGAATATGCCACGTTTTTGAAGTTCCATGTATAAGAATCTTTGATGATTTCCCTGTGCTTAGTTTGAGTACCATACATTTTTACATCATTCTCAAACTTACACTGCTGCCCGATATCTGCCACCGCAGTTTGAGTACCATACATTTTTACATCATTCTCAAACAGAAAATATGTCAAGAGATGCAAAGATTGGTTTGAGTACCATACATTTTTACATCATTCTCAAACACGGTCATCGAACGAGTAGCCACTGCCGAAGTTTGAGTACCATACATTTTTACATCATTCTCAAACGGCGAAAGAATGTCCAGGACCATGCATCCAGTTTGAGTACCATACATTTTTACATCATTCTCAAACCGCTGGTTTAAAATTCCCGAGAATTTTGTGTTTGAGTACCATACATTTTTACATCATTCTCAAACTCTCTATCAGATCTTGAAAGTTTTAGCGTCGTTTGAGTACCATACATTTTTACATCATTCTCAAACTAACGCCATGTTTTGTTCCTTCTTCTTTCGTTTGAGTACCATACATTTTTACATCATTCTCAAACCTCCCTTGCGGTCTTTCAATCCCTCTCTTAGTTTGAGTACCATACATTTTTACATCATTCTCAAACAATAAAAACCAACATTCTTATTGTTCTTAGTTTGAGTACCATACATTTTTACATCATTCTCAAACGGATTCAGAAAGAGAAAGAAAGCCCGATGCGTTTGAGTACCATACATTTTTACATCATTCTCAAACGCTTTTCGGGTGCAGTCGAAATGTCACAGGTTTGAGTACCATACATTTTTACATCATTCTCAAACTGCGCCTGCTGCTCCAAATCTCCCAGTTTGGTTTGAGTACCATACATTTTTACATCATTCTCAAACAATCCATCAGACTTTTTGCTCCCGTCGTACGTTTGAGTACCATACATTTTTACATCATTCTCAAACACTCCTGAATAGTTTTCTCATTTCCTTCAGTTTGAGTACCATACATTTTTACATCATTCTCAAACCCACAGACTGTGTTCAGCATCGGGAATAAAGTTTGAGTACCATACATTTTTACATCATTCTCAAACGCTTACAGTATCAATGATCGTTGCATTCTTGTTTGAGTACCATACATTTTTACATCATTCTCAAACAAACCTTCTGAACGGATTTTTTTTACCCATGTTTGAGTACCATACATTTTTACATCATTCTCAAACACCCTCATTTCACCCTGTTTTCACTCCGTTGTTTGAGTACCATACATTTTTACATCATTCTCAAACGATGTTCTGGTATCCATCGAAAGTAAACCAGTTTGAGTACCATACATTTTTACATCATTCTCAAACGAAGCGTTTGACAGGGAAAACAAATCACTCGTTTGAGTACCATACATTTTTACATCATTCTCAAACAACCGTTGGAAGTAGATGCAAATGCATTCGGTTTGAGTACCATACATTTTTACATCATTCTCAAACACACCCCATGAGATAACATTTGTCACAACAGTTTGAGTACCATACATTTTTACATCATTCTCAAACTGCTTCACTGATTCAGGGTCTTGGCGGTGGTTTGAGTACCATACATTTTTACATCATTCTCAAACTGTTCAACGGGTATCTTTTTCACCATGTAGTTTGAGTACCATACATTTTTACATCATTCTCAAACAATCTGAAGGTAGTAAATCAGACAGGAGTGGTTTGAGTACCATACATTTTTACATCATTCTCAAACAAAAAAAAGTTCGCTCAGATGTAATATGGTTTGAGTACCATACATTTTTACATCATTCTCAAACACCACCCATACGGAAGAAACGAGATAAAAGTTTGAGTACCATACATTTTTACATCATTCTCAAACTGCAGACCGGAACGCTTAACGGAAAAGGACGTTTGAGTACCATACATTTTTACATCATTCTCAAACCATGACCGGACAACCATCCGGAAATCAAACGTTTGAGTACCATACATTTTTACATCATTCTCAAACAATACATGAAAGCAAAAGAGTAACAGGAGGGTTTGAGTACCATACATTTTTACATCATTCTCAAACCTCAAATTCAAAAATGAAATGCCATCATTCGCATAAAATACAGGTACTCAAACTGTTAGGATGTTATATTTCACATCCATCTTTATCTATAATATACCTTGTTACACCCTCAATGCAATCTCTCGCACAGGTTTCAATCAATAAAAGCTGAATTTCCTGATACGTCGCTTCTTTTATTAATTCATCAATCTGCTGATTTGATAAATAACTTCGCAAATTAACAAATACAAAAAGCTTTTTCTTTAATAATCGTTCCACTATTCGCATATATCTCACAAGACGTTCTAAGAAGTTTTCTTCCAGTACCTCATATTTAATACCAAAAGCTTTAAATAATGAGGCAAAATCTATTTCATCCGCAAGATCAAGGATATAGTCTGTCTCCTGTTCAAGCTGTAATAAATACTCTTGCAGATATTGCTTCATTTCCTGGGTTTTCACATAGAATCGTTCGTCCGCAGTAAGCTTTTCCAATTCCATATAAAGTTTGCTGATCAGTTTTCTTTCATTTATATCTAATGCAAAAATATTAAAGATCAGCTCTACATTTTTAGAAATATCAACTTCTTTTTCATTATCTGATAATACGAATCTGCCTTCTTTTCCTTCCACCTGCCCTGCTAATTCCATTACATATTCTGAAAAGTATTCGGGTGATTCTATTACCCATTCTGTGCAATTAATTGCATCGACAAGAATACCTTCATTCAGGTTGATATGTACCAGCTTCATAGAATCACCAGCCTTTCATCTGTATCTAATACTTCACTTTTTGTCTCACCTATTACAATATCCATCTTTGCATACTGCTTTTCAGTTACCGTCAGCAGCTGGATCAAACCTTCTTCCGGTTTGTTCTTATGGACATTATCTACAATCGCCTTAACTGCAGTTCCATTTAATGCAAGTTTACAGTACACTGATTCCTGCAGCATAAGAAATCCATTCTTTAGAAGATATTTTCTGAATTTTCTATAGGCTCTTTTATTTTCACCCGTTATTACCGGAAGATCAAAAAATACTAATACCCTCATAAATCTATAACTCAATTTTATAAAATCGAACCAATGCACTGTCATCCTCATTCAATGCGTCAAATACACTTTTGCAATAAATTTTTATTGCATTACTCACATACTGGATTTTTCCGTCAATCTGTACTTCCTGATTCAGGATATCAACCAGCCACATTTTTTCTTCATGTTCAAACTGCTCCAGTTTCATTCCCAGAACACATTTATCCACTAGCGGTCTGAACGGTTCCATCAGATCTGAAGCCAGATTAAACTGATTAAACATATTATCATGAAAAAGTCCCAGTTGAGTTATATATCCATTTGCTACAATTTCCCTTGTAAAGGACGATAAAATAATTGAATATCCATAATTCAAAGCTGCATTGATAAGATTATCCTCTGTTCTGGTGAAATCAAGCCCGAATAATGCATTAAAATATACTTTTGCGGCATGTCCTTCCCTGTTGGTTTCATCATTCCATGCGATCTGCTGTAAATAAGATGACAGAAGCTCAGCTTCTTCCTTTCCCAATAATTCTAATAATTCTTTTTGCTTTCTGATTTTTTCAGATACAATTTCCGTCCAGACAGCTTCTTTTGTATTTTGTCTCCACGCAATCTGCTTACGAATCTTATTACTGGTATCATGACTTCCATAATAGCTGACCAGTTCTGATGACGGATTTCTTTTTTCATCACAAAAGATAACTTTAACCTTTCTTTTCGTCAGTTCTGCCAACAGACTGGTCGTGAGCGAGACTGCTGTAGATTCTATCAATACTACAGCAATCTCATTCAACGCTACTTTCGTCGTATGTTCCCCTCTCACCACCATAAATCCAAGTTGTAAATCTAATTTAGCTCTTTTGGTAATGACGATCGTCCGCCAGCTCATACTCTTAAAAGATCAATCTCTTTTTCATAAATTCCTGTAGGAGACTGATTGACAATAGAAATATTTTTACATTTACTGATATTATTATTCATGACCAGGATTCCTGCACTTGCCGGACCTCCGATCATTTTCAGATTTGATGCTCCACTCTGACACTGGAATAAATGCAGAATTTCATACAACACCTGACACTTTGCTTCAACGGAGAGATCAATAAATTTCTCTTTTCCATTGACCAGCGTTTTTTCCTGTGAAGAGAGTCGCACCCCATAAATACTGTGCCGGATCTTATCTAAAAATGTCTCATAAAGCTTTAGCAACTCTTCTTCTGTTATTCCATCACGCACACTGATCTTTACATTCTTATCTTCTTTCTGTCTCTGAATATATTTCACTACTTTTTTTAAAGTTTTCATATCCTCTTTTGATAAAATCAGTTGATTTGCACCTTTAAAAATCAACTGATTACTAGTTCTTCCAGAAAGCCACATATAAAATCCATCGACTTTAAATAAAGTATCAATTTTAATCTTTTTGATCAGTATTTTCGGCTCTCTCAATCCACGTTCTTCCATCAGATAGTTTCTGGCACTTTCCATATCTTTTTCCACTCTGTCTTTTAGATAAATTGGTACGAACTCAATCGTTCTCTGCTCTTTTCCTTTCTTATCTTTTGAGCTTACAAGCATAAAATAAGCTCCTGCTGCCTTATTATATCCTCCGTATTTTCCGATATCCCGCAATCGTTCATCACTTTCTTTGACCGGCACCTGCCCCTTTCCTTTTTTCAGAATCTGCTGATCAAATAATCCACCTTTTACTTCATAGGATCGACGCGTCACAAGAATATGATTCTTCTCCATCATGGCTCTGACCTGAACAATAGAGCCACTCTTTCCCGCTTTCCAGGCGATTTCTCCATCTCTCGCGACATCCCATATAAACATTTTTTCAAGATTATATGTTCGCCCCGGATTCTCTTTCACAAACCAGCCTGCATTTTTTGTGAATTTTACAAAATAAACATTTCCTACAACAATATTCAGGTAAGCATCTTTTGCATGATGAAGATCATTCATGTCCCTCACTTTAATAAAATCAAAATCCTGCCTGAATTTTGAAACTGTCTTTGCCTTCACATAAACAATTTCCGTATCAGGAAGAATTTTCTTTAAAATTTCAGCAACAGCTTTTGTACTCTGTCGCGTTTCAACGATCTGACGCTCAATAAATCCTGCCAGTTCATTGGCATCCAGAGGATTATTCCGAATCAGGCGGTCATATTTTTCTTTTGGAACAAATCCTCCTGTCAAAAGGGATTTCCAAAATGGCATCATTTTCTTTTGAATGTCTGCTGCGATCGGATAAGTATCTGATTTTTTCGCATTGTATTCTTTTTTTACCAGTACCCGGTTCTTCAGACTATCATCCATCGTTTTAGACTGTGGGTAAATATGATCAATATCATACTTTGTATTATCCCATAAATCTTCCAGATCGATCGGCTCACCGGAATACATACATCTGCCTTTCTGTGTATAATATAAATATAATTTATCACTTCTTAACTGGTGTTCTTCATGCTTCTCAAGACTTGTACATAAAGCTTCTATCCATTCCGGCTCTTCCTTTTTACATTTTTTGTACAAATCTGACAGCGTCTTTTTTCTTGATTCCGTCCTCTTATTTTCCTGCTTTTCTCTTGCCATCTCAACAAAGACTCTTTTTGGCTTTTCTCCCATAACTTTTTCAATTTCCTGAATGATCTGTAATGTCTGCCAGATCTGTCTTTTCACAGCAGGTGAAACATACAGATCTTCTATTGTCTGATACGACACTTCCGGATCCGCCTTTTCCTCATTAAACTCCTCTATCCTGTCGGAAAATTGATATTCTTTGCTCAACAGTTGCATGAAATTATCATTCGTCTCCCACAATGCCGTTATGATATTCCATACCTCTCCAGTTTCTGGTGCAGGCACAGTCACTTCTTCCAATAGTTTTTTTGACAATCTTCCCCACCCTTTATATGAAAGTGCAGTGACTGTATTAATCTGCTTTTCGGTAAGTTGCGGAAATTTTTTCTTTAGTCTTTGCTTTAAAAGCTTCTTATCATCACCAAACAGCACAATATTTAATATGATCTCTTCTTTTTCTTTCTGCGTAAGTTCCACATCTGTCAGCTTTTCTTTAAAATCATGATACGCTGTCAATGAGCCTTTAAAATCTCCATCTATCCCCGTCAGTTCTACATTTTTCCCGGCGATTCCCTCTCTGATCAGATAAGATTTCAGTTTTTTCTGAGTCACTTTACGGCTTCTGCAAAAAACGTCTCTATAAATCTTCTGCTTCAATTCTACAGATATTTTCTGTCCATCCAGCCGAAGATTATTTAACTCGTTCAGAACCATAAATTTACTGTAAAGCAATGAATCTTTCGGCAATACATCTTCTCCGATCAGATAAGTGCATTTATTCGTCATACGACGGATAAAATTTTCTGCACTCTGCTCCACATCAATTACATTTTCAAAATTCCACGGATAGATTTTCTCAGTACTTTTTCGCTCTGCCCACGCAAATTTGGAATTTTCTCCATTGCCTGTCCTAAGTGGTCCCACATAATATGGAATCCTGAAACTAAATAATTTTTCTATTTTTTCTGCATTTTCTTTTAAAAATGGAATTTTATCGCTCAGATTATCTAAAATCTTCTTCAATTCATATTTATGCACCTGGTACGGAATAACACCATTATCCTTATTTACCTGCTTTGGCAGAAAAGAATCCTTTTCAAGCTCACTTTGCAGATACATTTTAGCTTCTTCATCCGGCAGCTTTACAACAATATTCTTTTTCAAGAAATCCATAAATTCTTCCCTGCTGCACCGTTTCCCCTCAAGCGATACCTTTTTTCCGTTCTTCTTCGTCATGCCAATATACGCCGGATAATTGTTCAACTTATCCGAACTTTCCACAAATACAGCATTATAAACTTCTTTCGAAAAATACTCTTTTACGACAGCTTTCAAATACTTCAGATCTGCTTTGTGCTTTTCATACGCTCTGACTTTCGCATCAGAAATAGACGTACTTCCTCCCAAAATATCTGAAAGAATCGCCCAGTCATACACGGCTTTTGCAGACTCCACGATATAGTACAGCTCACCAAGTTCCATTTCAACGACAGCCGCATATTCCTCATATCCATTATCCGCAAAAGAAATCTTTGGCCTCTCTCCTTCATTCAGTTCTTCCATTCCAAACAGATCACTCAGTTTTACTGTTCCACCTGAAAGTAATGTCAAAAACGCTTTATCCCGGACATTTTTTGCATTTAATCCTTTTACCAGTTTCGACTTTTTCGCTGAACGGGTAAGATTTTTATCTTTTAACGTTTCCTCAATCATCTGAACCGCACTTTCATCCAGTTCAATTTCAAAATCCATCTCTTCATTTCTGATATTCTCAATAAACTGATTGAATGTATTTTTAAATTCCGTGACCTGACTGATATCACCGGAAAGAAGAAAATGTCCCCGATGCTTCATCATATGATGCAGTGCCAGATACACAAGTCGTATATCCAAAGTATCTTCCGTCTCCATCAGCATCTTTCTTAAATGATAAATTGTCGGATACTTTTTATGAAAATCCTTATCCGTAAAAGTCTTGTCCACAAAAAGCGTATACGGAAGTTCCGGGCAATTTCCCTCTATATCTCTTTTATCTTCCGGATAATATTTACTCTCTTTCATTCTCAGAAAAAATCCAGGATCAACCCGGCTGATCTCTTCTGCAAAAATCTCCTGCAAAATCTCGATCCTCCATCCCCGTCTGTCCAGTCTTCTCCTTCCTGTTCTGAACATTCTCCGCTCTTCCGCAGTCTTAGCACTTTCAAAAAGTCTTACACCCCACATTGCTTTTCCATGACGTCTGAGAATCTGATAGCTTTCATCCGTTACAGCCCATCCAACAGATCCAGTTCCCATATCAAGCCCTACATAATACCCTTTTCCCATAAACATCCTCCTTCGTTCCTTTTTCTTTCTTTTCTTTGGCTTCTTTTTCTTTGCACTCTTTTCTTTAATCTAACTATTGACATTTATCTTTTTCACTCTTATACTAAGGTTGTGTTAGTACCATACTAATTTACATCATAAGTTCAAATAAGAATTTTTTCAAATCGTCACATATGTGACCCACAGAGTGTGGATGAGCCTGCTATACAGGCTCTTTTTTTATCCATTTTATTTTCACTTACTAAAAAAGGCAATAAAATCCCTGAAAGAAAATCGTTCAAAAATCTTATCACCACTTTTTTATTTTATCATAAACGTCTCTTTTATATCAACCGTGAAAAGATTCCTGCCACCATTCTGCTGTTTCTGTCCTTATTTTACAACAAATGCTGTACAATAAAGTTCCCTTCTGCATGATAATTGATTTTATGGTTACTGTTCGCTGAACAGTAACTCAGGATCAGATTTTTCGCCTTTCTCTCCCTGCATCACTTTATATTTACTTAGATATTATGCAGGAATCTCGCAATAGGTAGCAAAAAGACCCTGCTTAAAAAAGCAGGATCTCATTTTTAATCTTATTTTCTTTCTATTCTTTTCATCTGTAGAATACAGTCTGCATCTGACTACAGATAAAATTCCATCGGATAGGTCGGATATGCAATTTCCTCCAGCTGATCCATCGTTACCAGTCCTGCCGGAGCAAGAAGCACTGCCGGGATTCTGTTAACGATCGTTGCACAGGTATGTTCCACTGTTGCCGGTTTTACAACATGAAACTCTGTGTCCGGTTCTCCCGTAATCTTCCAGTCACACATATCTCCATCGTCTGCTCCGTACACCTTTCCGATACACTGCGTCTCGATGACCGGTCCCTGGAATGTCTCCGTTGTAACAACTGCTGCCATACCGATACAATTTCCCTTTGGAATCGTCGCATCCAAAGTAGATGAATACAGATCTGTATCATGAAAATATGGCACGCATTTCTGCGTCTGGCTCTTGATCGTCCATCCCATCTTTGAAGCAAGTGCCTCATTGGAATTCCATACATAAGATGGCTCTATCTCTTCCGGATGTGCAATCTGCTTTTCAAACTCTTCCGGCGTCAGACCTACACCATGTGCTTTGGCAAGTGCCAGTCCATAATCCTCTACATTATAACTTACTGCACCTTCAATCTTCTCGATCTTATGGCATCCACCGGCTACCATGCCAACCATATTTACCCAGAAAATATCTTCCATACCACTTCCGACAAATGTACAGCCATTCTCTTTCGCCGTCACATCCAGAATATTCGCTCTGACAGGATCTGTCGTCCAACAGTAAGTTGCCTCCTCACAAGTTGTGATAACGCTGATTCCTCTGCTCAGGCACTTCATATAGTGAGGGAAACATTCACTTACAAGACTAAATAAAGTAACAACTGCAATGTCTGCATCTGTATTGTCCAGAACTTCATCGGCATTATCACTTATCAAGATTCCGGTCTTTACACCCAGCCCTGCATAATCACCAATGTCCATTCCAACGATTGCAGGATTACAGTCAATCGCACCAACAATCTGGCATCCGGTTTCATAAAGATAACGTAATGTATACTTACTCATCTTGCCGCATCCATACTGAATTACTTTAATTTTCTCCATACTGACCTTCCTCTCTGTACTGCTTTCATCGCCCTGACAGACACCGGATCAAGCAGTACCGAAATACCAGTTTCTGTCTTAACAAATTCCTTTTATCTTCCTTTTCATTTGTTAAATTTTTATCTAAGTTCAGTATAAAGTCTGAAGTAACTTGAGAGTCAATCATCTTTTGTCACAGAAATCCGACAAATTATTTGTTCATTTTTACAGGAATCTGGAGCCGCAAATACATGGCTCTTTTCCGTTCATTAAAAATATGCATTTCCATGATCTCTTCACAGATATAATCTCCACAGATTTCATAGTGGTTCTTTTTACAATATTCCAACAGCCTTGCAGCACACTCCTGTTCTTCATCAAAATCTTCCGTATAAATACATGCATACATTCCATTTTCAATCTTCTGTACCCTGTCCTGAAGCGGAAAATTATCATCTACGAAAATAAAAATCTCATTAGAATAAAAAATCTGCTCTTCAAACCTTCTCCGGCTCATCAACGTTCCCGCATTACAATAGTAGACCTGTGGAATATCGCATTCCATCAGCTTATTTTTCAGTTGCTTCAGAATCAGTTCGTATGTATCAATATTGTAATCATAAAAATTCTTATCCACCGTCATGGAATAAATGGTACGATCCGGAATGTACTCCAACGTAATAGTTCCACTTGCAGGGGATTTTTTGTAACGCTTGATCGATGCCACAGTCCGGTCGATCGCCTCCATTTTAAATTTCAGCTCCTCCATCTCCTGCAGTGTCTGCTCTCTTTTCTGCATCAGTACATCTTCTATCAGATCCAGATCTTTCCGGTCAAGGATACTCTTAATCTCTTTTAATTCTATTCCCAGCTCTTTCATATACTGAATCATGTCCAATCTGGCATTCTGCTTGATATCATAATACCGATAATGCGTCTTTTCATCCACATAACATGGGGTAAGCAGCTTCATTGAGTCATACAGCCTCAATGTCGGCACAGTTGTCCGGTTCATCTTCGCCATCTCTCCGATGCTGATATACCCTGTCCTTTTTTCGTCCATTTCTGCCTCCTGAAAATCCTCATACTCTTTTTAGCTTATGTATAACTCATCAGGAACTCTAATGTAACATGAGAGTTTAAATCCAGCTTTCATCCCCTCCGGTGATCGCAAGGCTTAAAAGGGTATCCATCTTTTCAACCTCTTCTTCTCCTTCGATCTTCTCCAGCAATTCTGCTGTATCAATGACATTTTCCATTGATTCATCCGGTCCGATTTCATAATCAATCTCTGACTCACAATCAGGACACGCAATCTTTTTCATCGTCTGCAAAGACAGAAAACGATAACCACACTTTTTACATTCATAATAACCGCACTCTTTCGTGCCGTTCGGTACAAAATACATAATTTTTCTCCTTACTCTTACATTATTCGTTTAGGCGTTTGCGAAACGCCAAAAGCCGCATAAATACGGCATTTTTTGTTGTTAAAATAAAATATCTCCTCAAGATTTATGGTAAAATAGAGTTGCGAGAAACTATCAACCAATCCTGATATGCCTTTTCTCTCGCAGCACTTGCTTCTTTGTCTGTCTTTAACAACTGCTGCTTGGTATCTTCCGTCAATTCCACCTCTTTACCATTGACCGTAACATATCCTCTTGCAACTGCCCTGCTGACCATTGCAGAATCAGAGAAATGCACAATATAAGAATTTTCTTTATCTCCTTTTGTGATACCCAATACATCCTTTCCAGATGTTGCTGTGATTTTTTCTTGTTCGCATACCTTTTTACTTTCTGCATTCTGTTGGCTATAATGCGGATATTTACTATATAAATTTTTCTGTCGGTCATAGATGGAATCAATCTGTTTATTTAAAATGTTCATAGTCCACTGCCCTCCCTTGCTTTTTCCTTATTATTTCAATATTTCTCAAACATTTTAATACCCGCATTAAACAATAAAACCAATTTTTTCAAACAGAAATTCACAATATTTATGC
>ENA-OPSJ01002046-OPSJ01002046.1-human-gut-metagenome-genome-assembly--contig:-NODE-2046-length-13735-cov-1.944006_pt1 | contig 13735 bp, 12 predicted proteins | sample MGYA00241801_ERZ501893 | MGnify/ENA primary metagenome ERZ501893 (study PRJEB25962, sample SAMEA2042219) | human gut metagenome | biome: human gut; feature: human-associated habitat; material: faeces...
GGTCCAGCCGGTTGCAGATGCCGGGCTTGAAGCGATTCTCACCGCCCGCATCATACTCGCCCTTCTGGGCCAGATACTGGGTGAACGCGTCCACAAGGTTGGCATCGCCGGTGCGGTCGCTGTGGCAGAGCAGGTGGGTGGGCTTGTAGAGGACGGCGATGTTCTCATCCTCGTAGATGACCGTCACCTTGGGCTGGTTCTGCTGTTTCTTGGGGGCAGGCTTATGGGCAGGCTTTGCACCCTCCGGCGGAAAGAACTCGTCGTTGATGTACAGCTCGATGAGGTCGCCGGCCTTGATACGGTCTTCGGGCGCACCCTTTTTGCCGTTGACCTTGATGCGCTTGTTGCGGAAGCTCTTGTATAAGAGGCTGGTAGGGAAGTCGCGGGTCACGCTCTGGACAAAGCGGGAGAGGCGGACGCCCTCGTCGTTGGCGGTGGCAGTGTATTGTTTCATAAAAGCATATCCTTTTTCTTTCAGTTCGTCAATCTGTTCTGCCGTGCGCCGGCACTGCCAGACGATCGCATTGTATACGGGTTCCCCGGTCTTTTTATCCCAGACGATTGTGGTTTCGCGCTGGTTTGTGATGCCAATGGCACGGATATTTTTGGATGATGCCCCGATATTCGCCATTGCCTCTATGGCAACCGACATCTGGGAGGACCAGATTTCCCTCGGATTCTGCTCTACCCAGCCCGGCTGCGGGTAAATCTGTGTAAATTCTTTCTGTGCCATCGTGACGATTTTTCCTGCATGATCAAACAGGATACAGCGGGAACTTGTCGTTCCCTGATCCAGTGCCATAATATATTCTTTCATAATCTGTAATCCCCCCATATAATTTTCCTGTAGCTTTTCTTTTTCCTATTTTACTGCATATTCCCATTTATCACCAGTTCATTTTCTCGTCAATTGTGGTTTTAACAACATATTTTCCATTTGCTTTCTGATAAATTACTTCTTGCTTACAAAATAAAATCAAAGGAGTATCTTATTATGGAACATAAAATGTTTTGCTATCAGTGTCAGGAAACCGCAGGATGCAGCGGCTGTACCCAGATGGGTGTCTGCGGCAAAAAGCCGGAAGTAGCAGCTATGCAGGATCTGCTCGTCTATGTGAGCAAGGGATTATCCGCGGTCACAACCCAGCTGCGCAAAGAAGGAACAAAGGTTTCAGAAGAAACCAACCACCTGATCACCTGGAATCTGTTTACCACCATCACAAATGCCAACTTCGACAATGAGGCGATCATCGCACGGATTCATAACACTCTGTCCGTGCGCCGCACACTCATTTTACAGGTAAAAGATACCTCAGGTCTGCCGGAAGCTGCTTTCTGGGATATAAAAACAAAAGATGGCTCTGACGCATCGGATGATGTGCTCTTTGCCAAGGCAAAAGAGGCAGGGGTTCTCTCCACAAAAGACGAGGACATCCGCAGTCTGCGTGAACTGATCACTTACGGATTAAAAGGTTTGTCCGCTTACTCCAAGCACGCCAATGTACTGCTTTCGGATGATCCGGAAATCGATGCCTTCCTGCAGCGGGCACTCGCTGCAACACTGGATGATTCCCTCACAGCCGATGACCTGATCGCACTCACACTGGAAACTGGAAACTATGGTGTCAGAGGCATGGCGATGCTCGATACTGCAAATACCGGTGCCTATGGCAATCCTGAAATTACCAGAGTGAATATCGGTGTTGGAAAAAATCCGGGAATTCTTGTCTCCGGTCATGATTTAAAAGATCTGGAAATGCTTCTGGAACAGACACAGGGAACCGGTGTAGATGTGTATACACACTCAGAAATGCTTCCTGCCCACTACTACCCGGCATTCAAAAAATATCCGAACTTTGTCGGAAATTACGGAAATGCATGGTGGAAACAAAAAGAAGAATTTGAACGTTTCCACGGACCAATTCTGATGACGACCAACTGTATTGTTCCACCAAAGGACAGCTACAAAGACCGGCTGTACACCACCGGTGCTGCCGGCTATCCGGGATGCACACACATTGATGGCGAAATCGGTGCACAGAAGGATTTCTCGGCACTGATCGAACAGGCGAAACACTGTTCTGCTCCGGAAGAACTCGAGCACGGTGAAATCATTGGTGGCTTTGCCCACAATCAGGTACTTGCACTTGCCAGTCAGATTGTTGAGGCCGTCAACTCTGGCGCGATCAAAAAATTTGTCGTCATGGCAGGATGCGATGGACGGGCAAACTCCCGCAATTACTATACGGATTTTGCCAGAGCACTTCCAAAAGATGCGGTTATTTTAACTGCCGGCTGTGCCAAATACAAATATAATAAACTGAATCTCGGCGATATCAACGGAATACCGCGTGTCCTTGATGCCGGACAGTGTAACGATTCCTACTCTCTGGCTGTGATTGCCCTGAAACTGAAGGAAGTATTCGGTCTCGATGATATCAACGATCTGCCGATTGTCTACAACATTGCATGGTATGAGCAAAAAGCAGTGATTGTGCTGCTGACACTGTTGGCACTGGGTGTAAAAAATATCCACCTGGGACCGACCCTTCCGGCATTCCTTTCCCCGGATGTGGCAAAGATCCTCACGGACACGTTTGGCATTGCCGGAATTGGTACCGTAGAAGATGATTTAAAACTGTTTTTTGGCAAATAATCCACAAAGTCTGTTTTTTGTCTGTTTTCCTTTGACAAACGGTATTTATGAGAGGTATGATTATTATACAATTTAACGATTTTGCATATTTGGCAGAAGGAGAACATTACATGAACGAAAAACAGTATTTACGAGCCAACAAGCGGGTATTTCTCGCTGTCACCATTATCTTTTCCTATATCACGCTGACCATGCTTGCTGCACTGGCGGCCAACCACGGTGACCACTTTGTCCGGATTGTGATCCAGTGTCTGGTTTCGGTCGGTGTGATTATCCTTTCCGCACTGGGCTATCTGACCCGAAAGAAAACGCACACCTGTGCCATCATCCTGACAACCGCCATGATGGTCGGTTATGCAGCTGTTGCTTTACTAAATACCACGGAAGGGACATGGGCTTACGCGCTTCCCCTCATTATTGCCGCCATGGTTTATCTGAATGAACGGCTTATGAAAATAATAAACAGCGTATTTCTGCTGGTAAATATCGTTCGTCTGATGCTCAGTTTTGCCCCACACGCATCTGCTGCACTGGCCAACAAGGTGCTGGCACTGTTTGTCCTGCTTCTTGTTGCATACGCTTCTATCAGTATTACACGGATGCTTGTGCTTTTCTTTGATGAAAACATGACGGAAATTACAGAAGCTGCGGATAAGCAGAAGAAAAACCACGATCAGATGCTTCTCGTTGCCGAAAATATTTCCCGGCATTTTGAAGAAGCAATGACTGTGCTTGACAGTTTGGAAAACAGTATTGAGGTCAGCCACAGTTCTATTCAGGAAATTGCAGACAGCACCGAAAGCACCGCTGAAGCCATCCAGAAACAGGCGGTTATGTGTTCCAATATTCAGGGCAACACCGATGCGGCAGAAGCCGGCATCCACCAGATGATTGAAGCCGCACATGAAACGGATGCTACTGTAAAATCCGGTGCACAGGTCGTCCTGGAATTAAAGGAACAGGCACAGAACGTGGAAGAAGCCAGCAATATCACGGTACAGGTCATCCAGAGCCTGACTTCAAAAGTCGAGGATGTCCAGAGCTTTGTCGGATCCATTATTGAAATTTCCAACCAGACAAATCTGCTTGCCTTAAATGCTTCCATTGAGGCTGCGCGTGCCGGGGAAGCCGGAAAAGGGTTTGCTGTGGTGGCCGATGAAATCCGCCAGCTTTCCGAACAGACAAAAAATGCCTCTGCCAACATTACAGAAATTATCGACAAATTAAACGATGACACAAAACGTGCCAACGAAAGTATCGAAAACTCAGTTGCTTCCGTAGAAAAGCAGAACGAACTGATTGAGAATACACGGGAGAAATTCGGCAATGTCGGTGAAACCGTTGAACACCTGATGGAAGATATCCATACGGCAGAAGAAAATATCCAGAAAATCCTTGATGCCACGAATGTTATTTCCGATAATATTACCCACCTCTCCGCCACCGGTGAGGAAGTGGCTGCCTCTTCCACCGAAGGGCTGCGTATGGCAGATTCCACGGTGGACAATATGAAGGGCTGTAAAAAAGTTCTGGAGAATATTTACATGCTTGCAGAAGATATGAAAGATTCCGTAGAGCACAAAGAACTCGGATAACTCTGTCTGCCAAAAAGCCGGACGCTGTTTACACAACGTCCGGCTTTTTATTGTTTACAGAAAATACAAAAGTGACAGGCAAACGGCCATGCCAAGGCTTCCCGCACAGACACTCTCGGTCTGCGCAGAATTCGGGCTGGCATGTTTCCGGCTGTCCCTTCTCCAGATCTTCCATGCCCCGGTCCCGCTAAAACGCTTCCCTGGAAGGAAGCTTGCCACGATCATAAGCAGTGCCGCCACGCGGGATGGGATGAAATTTACCACATCATCCAGTTTTGCCGCAAACCTTCCAAAATACAGGTTCTTTTCATTCTTATATCCCACCATGGAATCCATGGTATTCACCGCTTTATAGGCAAAGCCGAGCACCGGTCCACCGATTGCCAGATAAATCATCGGCGCAATCACACCGTCGGATGCATTTTCCGCAACGGTCTCAATCGCTGCCTTTGCCACACCTGTTTCATCCAGTTGTTCCGTATCACGCCCAACGATCATGGAGACTGCCTTTCGCGCTGCCGGCAGATCCTGCTTTTGCAGCTGCTCATATACCTTCATGCTTTCCACTTTCAGACACTTTGTAGCAAGAATCTGCCACGTCATGACAGCCTCTGCTATTAGCCCGGCATATAAATTTATACTGTATGCTGCCACAATAATAATTACCGACATTGCAAAAGTTGCAAAAATTACAGTAAAAGCAAGAAGCATGCCTCTTTTATATTTTATTAGATTTAATTTTTTTTCAGAGCTATTATATCCGGCATCACAATTAAGCCTCTTATCGAGAAAAGAAATGAGTGAGCCGATAAGCCTGACCGGATGCGGTATAAAATGCGGATCTCCTATTAATAAATCAAGCACAAAGCCTGCTATAAATGCAAAAATATGATAACACATATGTTAGTCCTTCTTAAATAAATCATAGCGATATGGGCACTATTTCATTAAACACAATCTCATTGCCCTCAACCGCCACCTCACACGAGTAGCCACAGCCGTTTTTCACCTGGTAATCATAGTAATCCATATCACAGTAATGGCTCATTATCGCCATGATAGTCCCTCCATGAACAAAAAATACTATTTGTATCTCTTTATCAGGCATAGCCCTCTTAAGCTCTAATGCCTGTGTGAGTGCCCTCTCAAAGCCACATATACTTCTTTTGCAAAACTCTTTTCTGCTCTCTCCGTTTGGAAAGGCAAGTGTTCCACCACTGTCAATCCACGCCTGATATGAGTCCCTGAAACGGATATCTGTGCTAAGTTCCTTATAGCTTTTTAGCTCCCATTCACCGAAATCCATCTCTGCAAACTCTTTTACGGTATGAATTTTATGATGCTGTGTGACCGGCAAAATAATCTCTGCCGTCTGTTTACAGCGCCTCATTGGACTGGTAATAATTATCTGCTCCTTTAAGCTATTTTCCTCCAAAGCCTTGTATACACCATTATTTAGCGCATTTTTAAGCTCAAAAACTCCGGCTTCATCGAGTGGCTCATCTGTCCTGCCCAGATATCTGTGCTCTCTGTTTGAGACAGTGCAGCCGTGTCTTATAAAAATACAGTTTATTTTATTTTCTGACCGATTCCACATATTACGCGAACTACCTCGTCTGCTTTTTTTGCAAGCAGTATCTCTGCTCTGCCTGTCTGCTCCCTGTACTCTCTCTCAAACGCATAAAGAGGCACTATGCCGTTTCCAATCTCATCAGCAATGACTATTGTATCCTTATTTTCCTCTGCAAATTGCATAAATTTCAAAATATATTCCTGCAGTGGAAGATTTTTCTCAAGCGCAGCCCTGATAAAATAATGGAATTTATCTATTATGAGTATACTCTCATCATCGACGGCAAAATCCCATGGCCATTCCATGTTTGATGCCTTATCATTGCAGGCATTATCTTTTAGAAAAAAGCAGTCGTACACATCATATTTTTCTGATTCTTCTATCATATTTTCGAGCACATAATCAAGCTTTCCCTGTGCCACTCCGCCTATCACAAGCTTCATATTTTCTCCAATTCCAAAGTTTAAAATTCATAGTACAACTTTTATCAAAATTCTTATCCGTACCATTCCTATATTAAAAACAAATATACTAAATAATAAAAGAGACACCACCCAGAGCCACTGCCATGGCGCACTCACATATACACACAAAATACCCTGCCGTATCGCCTGTGATGCCGCCAAGCTCCTTTTTTGTTTTCACATAATAATACCAAAAGCTAAGTGCTGCCGCAATGATCATAGCCACCGCATAAGGCAGTGACACAATGAGTAAAACAGCCATACACAGTGCAAGCTGGATGTATAGTGCTGCCCTCACAATCGTTCTGTGTGCAGTGTCTGCAAACATAAATAACAGTCCATCACTTTTTGCAGATTTAAATGACACAACCGCTATTCCGCTTAAGCACCTTGAGATGAAAAAGCCTGCACCAAAAACAATAAATGCCTTATCATTCATTATCTGAGAAAAAGCTCCCATGAATAATAATCCGTAGGCTGCAAGCATTATAACGGCAAACGCTCCTATATGTGAATCCTTAAGTATTGCAAGCTTTTCCTCCCGCGGTTTGTATGAATGAAATGCATCCATTGTATCCATAAAACCATCTATGTGAAAGCCTCCCGTAACCGCTATCGGAATGAGTGCGCCTATGCATACATAGCAGATATCCGCCACTCCAAAATGAGAGTATATATATCTCCAAAGCATAAGAAGCAGTCCAATCACAGCTCCTATCCACGGAAAGAATACCAGCATGTACTTCATGTCATCATCATTCCATTTAAATTGTGGCATAGGTATCTTTGAATACATGGAAAAAGATACTATGCACGACCTTATTAACTTCATAATACACCTAACCTCCACACTGCTTCACTTAACCGCAACAGGAATGCCTGCAACCACCTCAACGACACGCTCTGCCATCGCAGCAAGCCCTCTGTTTACAATTCCCATTGCCTTTATGTAATTCATCGTTGATTCATCATAGCAGACTCCGTCTTCAAATACATTGTTTGTCACAATTACAAGCTCAGCAACATTTTCACTTAAGATACTTACCTCTTTTAACACCTTTTTACTCACATGGCTGATTTGAGCAGTCTCATAATCCTTCATATTTTCAAGGTCATCCAAAGCCTCTTTTTCAGCTTCGGCAGCCTGTATACCGGAAGCATCTACAGGTGGAAACATCTCATTTGCAACAAGGTTTGACATACACTCAAGCAGTGCTGACCGTCCGTTTTTTAAGCAGTTTTCAGATTGCAGCTTAGAAACCGCATTTTGGATATCACGAGGCTGCTCGATGGTAATAAAGCCTTTTCCGGCACGAAGTCTTCTGTGCCTGTCTATCTTCCGCTGCCCCTCATCATCAAATACCTGCATAGTGGCAATGTAATATTTTTCTTTGTATCCCTTTTCATTTGACACGTGACAAATATACTTTTCTGCATATGCTGATTTGCCACTGCCGCTGCCGCCTGTTATAAGTGTAATCATCTATACGTACCTCTCATACTGTGATACCGAGATATCGTCGAAGGTTGTCCGGCCTTTGTATACGCTAAGTGCCATATCCAAAAGCGCAAACATCATCACGGCACCTGTTCCCTCTCCAAGCGCAAGAGATGCTCTTATGACAGGCCTTACGGAAAGTGCCTCACACAAAAGCGCCACGGCAGGCTCCCTGCCCTCATGTGATGGAATGATAAAATCAGTAACTCCGGAAAGAAGCCTTTCTGCTGCCAACGCTGAAACCATGCTTATCACTCCGTCAAGCACAACAGGAATATGGTATAATGCACCACCTATACATACTCCGACAAGTCCTGCAATATCGAGTCCTCCGACTGTCATAAGTATCTCAAAGGTGTCCTTATTATATAAATCATACTTTTCTATTGCGCTCTCAATTACACGGATTTTTTTCTCAAGCCCACTGTCGTTTAGGCCTGCTCCTCTTCCTGTCACTGTGGCCACATCGCACCTTAGCATGGCGGCTGCCATTGCCGCGCTGGTGGTGGTGTTTCCTATACCCATCTCACCGGTTGCAATAATTCTGCAGCCGTCTGCCTTACACCCACGCACTATTTCTATACCTGCTGCAATCGCTTCAAGTGTCTCAGCCATTGTCATGGCAGGCTCTTTTGCAAAGTTTCTCGTGCCCATGCGCACTTTTCTTTGAAGCAGCCCTTTAACACTCTCGTCACTGTTTATTCCTATATCCACAGGAATTGTATCAGCCCCTGCAGTCATTGCCATGCGTCCGACAGATGAAGCCTTCCTTGCCATGGATTTTGCAACTGCAAGTGTCACATCCTGTCCGGACTGGCTGATGCCCTCAGCTACCACACCATTATCCGCACACATCATTATGACCGCCTTTTTTGAGATATCTATATTTTCATCTCCCAAAACAGCGCCGATCTTAGCCGTTAAAAGCTCAAAATCACCCATGCCATCGAGCGGCTTTGCCACCGAATCCCAGTTTGAACGGATTTTTTTGTACATTTTTGCATCAGGTGGCGTTATTTTTAATTTTTTTAATTCTTCAACTGTAAAATGGTCAGAAATAATATTATTTTCAATCATATTTTGCCTCACGAAGCATGCCATACACTGCATCCATATCCAGATACTCCCTCAGTGTATCCGCAAGCCTGTCATACTGTTTTTCCTTAAAGCTCTTATAGCTTACAATAGCGCTGTCATTCACATCAATGCCCTTTTTATCGGCTATATAATCCACTATCACTTTTGCGGCCTCTGCAGTATCAAAAATACCGTGGATATACGAGCCATACACATTTCTGCCATCAGATATGACATTATTTAACTCATTTTTCCTGTCAGCACAAGCCCCCTGCTCATCTGAAGCTGCACTATATGCGCTCTTACCCATATGTATCTCATAGCCCAGAAAGTGACAGCCTGAAAGCCTGCTCAATACACCATCTACATGTGCTATTTCACCGCTTGTCTGAAGCCGTGTCTTGCTGTCTTTTAGAACGGTATCTATAGGAAGAAGCTCCATGCCACGCATATATCCCCCCTCCTCAACACCGTCGGGGTCGGCTATTGAAGCCCCAAGCATCTGATAGCCTCCGCATATTCCAAAAACCGGAATCTCACAGGAGAGTTTTTTGATAGCGGCCTCAAGTCCGTTTTGTCTCATCCACAAAAGATCCCCCATCGTATTCTTACTTCCCGGCAGAAATACTATATCCGGATGACGCAGCTCATTTACTGTTGACACATACCGCACTGTTACCTCGGACATCTGTTCAAAGACATTGAAATCCGTGAAATTTGATATTCTCGGATATCTGATGACCGCTATATCAATAAGCCCATCTGTCTTTTTGTCAAAGCGCTCTGTCAGGCTGTCCTCATCCTCAAGCTGTACATCCATATATGGCACCACTCCGGTGACAGGCACCCCGCCTCTCTCCTCAAGCATCTGTATCCCCGGGTCAAGGATCGTCTTGTCTCCACGGAATTTATTGATAATAAGCCCGCAGACGCGATTCTTTTCCTCATCGGTTAAAAGCATAAGTGTACCAAGCAGCTGCGCAAAAACACCACCTCTGTCGATATCACCCACGAGCAGCACCGGTGCATCCACCATATGCGCAAGCCCCATGTTTACAATATCATTTTCCTTCAGATTTATCTCCGCCGGGCTTCCGGCGCCCTCAATCACTATGATATCCGCATACTCCTCAAGCTTTTTAAACGCCTTTTTTATATCCGGTATGAGAGTTTTCTTGTATGCAAAATACTCTCTCGCCGGCATGTTCTTAAGCACCCTTCCGTTTACAATCACCTGTGAGCCTGTGTTATTTGTGGGCTTTAAAAGAATAGGATTCATACACACCATAGGCTTAATGCCTGCTGCCTCAGCCTGCATCACCTGGGCCCGTCCCATCTCAAGTCCTTCGTCTGTTATATAAGAGTTGAGCGCCATGTTCTGTGATTTAAACGGTGCCACCCTGTATCCGTCCTGTCTGAAAATACGGCACAAGCCCGCGACAAGAAAGCTCTTGCCTGAATTGGACATTGTACCCTGTACCATAATTACCTTTGCCATATCTATACCTGCTGTCTGAATTTATGTGGTAGTCTGTTGCTTAATCATTGAATACTAAACTGTAATGTGAACAGTAACTTCCTTAGAGCTGTGCCAATTGTTCCTCAAGAAAAGGAATTTTTATAATTTTTCCTGTAGAGACTGCATACTCATAAAGCCTGCTGTTAAACTGCTCATACGTGCCAAACTCTGTTCTGTCACATATAACGCCCTCGCATGCATCAATAAGCTCCTTTGCCTTTTCAATAAGGGCATCGTCTACAGGCTCAAAGCTTCTTGCACTGACAATCTCAGCAGAAAGTGCCTTTGCCACAGGATAATCCAGATCATTTTCATAGATGATTCCTGTCGCAAACGGGATACCCTTTCGCTGTAAGCTCCTGAAGCTTTTTCTGCCCAGGCCCCCTCCTGCTATGACAAATACCCTCGCCATTCCATCCGGTTTTTCCAGCTCTAAATCCTCTCCTGTTTCGTCAAAGCTTCCTGCCGTAATTCCAAAAAGCCCTGAAACATATTGGTCAGTAAATACCTCCTCGGGAGTTCCGTATCTGTCCACATATCTGCCATCTATACACAAAATATGGTCTGACACACGCTTTGCCATATCAAGCTCATGGAGCGACATGATAACCGTAAGATTCTTCTGTCTTTTAAGCCTTTGAAGTATTGATAAAAACTCAAGCTTGTACTTTATATCAAGATATGAGGTAGGCTCGTCTAACACTATAATCTCAGGCTGCTGACATATAGCCCGTGACAGCATGACCCGCTGCCTTTGTCCATCGCTTATCTTTGTAAAATCCTTATCTTTTATCTGTGATACATTGACCAGCTCCATCGCCTCATCCACAGCCTTTTTGTCCTCATCCGAAAGTACTCCGAACCGGCCTGTGTATGGATATCTGCCGGTCGAAACCACATCATAGCAGGTCATAAGCTCCGTCTTTAGCTTATCGGTGAGCACAACAGCCATTTTCTTTGCAAATTCATTGCCATTCATCGTCACTACATCACTTTTATCAAGATATATCGTGCCGCTCACAAGAGAAAGCTGTCTTGCAATACTTTTTAAAATAGTCGATTTACCGGCACCGTTTGGCCCGATTAATGTGAGAATTTCCCCCCTTTTCAGGGAAAAATCAATATTTTCAATAAGCGGCCTGTTATCATATCCAACGGCCATCTTTTGAGCAGTAAAATAATATTCCATCAGACATTTTTCTCCTTGCTGCGTCTTATCATAATAAACAGCACTACCGGTGCACCAAATACTGCCGTAACCGTGCTGATACTAAGCTCCGTAGGCGCAAACATCATCCTCGCAAGCAAATCACAAAACAGGCAGAACACCGCTCCCCCAAGGAAGCAGGCCGGTATCATATATATAGGCTTTGTGCTCTTTAGCATGCTTTTTACTATGTGTGGCACGGCTATTCCGACAAACGATATCGGTCCCGCAAACGCCACTATACATGCGGAAAGCAGACTTGAAAGCAGAACCAAAAGCACCCGGATACGCTTTATGTTTACACCTAGATTTACGGCATATGACTCTCCGAGCTGATATGCCATAAGAGGCTTTGACATGAGAAAAACAAAGATAAATGTGATTCCCACCACAATGCTCATCACCCCGACGCTGTCCCATGTCATGCCCGAAAAGCTTCCCCTTGACCAGTTATGCAGATTTACTATGTCGGAATCATCTGCAAATGTCACCACAAACTCAGTCACCGCAGAGCATATGTAGCCAATCATGACACCGCTCACAACAAGCATTGACATGCTGCTTACCTTTCTTGAAATGATAAGCACAAAACCCATTGAAAGCATTGCTCCCAAAAACGCTGCTGCAATCATGGCTAGTGAGCTCACACGTATAGCATTTCCAAGTAAAAATACCATAACAAGTGCCACAATCATCTTAGCCCCCGATGATATGCCAAGTACAAAAGGTCCCGCGATTGGATTATGAAAAAAAGTCTGCAGCAGATACCCGGACAATGCCAGCGCACCACCGAGCAGGATTGCCGCAAACGTTCTCGGGATACGGATCTGAAAGAGAATGGCTGCATAAAGTTCATCCTGTTCCCCTCTGAACTGTCTCCAGATATCTGAGAGCGGAATCTGCACACTTCCGGCACATACACTGATGATAAAAAAGAGTACTGATAATGTGATCAGAATGACAAAACAGACCGTATATCTTATTTTTCTATTTGAGCTTATACATGTAGGTAAGTTCATCCGTATCCTCCGAGTTCAGCATCTCATGAAAATCATGGATAATGCTTCCGGTATCCATGGTATCCTGATAAAGATTTTTCCCGATACACCATACATTTCCATTCTGGACTGCTTTAAAATCTGCAAAAAGACTGTTTTTCGCCAGCAGATCATCAATGGAAGCAAGATTGCCGTCGATCGTGCTGTTATAGACAAGATAGTCCGCATCTTTTGCCTGCGCATAAAATTCTTCCATCTGCATATTGACACTGGAAGCTGCGTTATCTTCCCCCTTTAAATTCCGGAACACATACTCCCCACCGGCAATGTCTATCATTTTCGGAACATAGTCATTGCTCTTTCGCACACTGACCGTTCCCGCTGTTGTAACATAAAAAAATGCAACTGTCTTTCCGGTCGTTTCCACATCGGAAAGTTCCTGTACATACTGTTTCTGTTCCTCAAATGCGCTCACCGCCGCATCCTCATTTCCGGTCAGCACTCCATAAAGCTTTACCCACTCGGTCCTGCCGAGCGGATCAGACTCATAGCTGGAATGATCGACTAAAACCGGAATGCCAAACGATTCCAGATTCTCCTTTACCTCCGGTGAATGTCCGATCATCGTTGACTCAATGGCAAGCCCGCACTCTTTCGAACAGATCAGTTCATAATCAGGTGCATTATACTTTCCGGCATATACGATCTGTCCGCTCTCCATTGCCGCCTTTGCCTCCGGGATCTCCCATTTTTCCTCAGGCAGTCCGGACAGGCAGATGTGATCCAGTGCACCGATACTGCAAAACATATCCATAGTCGCCGAGGCAACCAGATAAATATTGGACACCGGGGCATTTAAGACTGTGATACCCTTCTCTAAATCCTCCGGTACCTGTTCCCCTTCGGTATTCAGTAAAAATCTGCTTCCATCAGTGTAAAACCATTCTCATAATAATCCACTGCAAACTCTGTGGCATAATCTAAATCCATACTCTTTTCATAAGTCAGCTCACTGCTGATCTCATGATCCTCACTCTTCCAGGAGGTCTGGCCGTCTCCACAGCCCGATATCTGGATGCAGGCAAAAAGCAATATACACCACAGACCGATTTTTTTTATCTGCTTCATTCTTTTTTTCCTTTTCTCTT
>ENA-OPSJ01002047-OPSJ01002047.1-human-gut-metagenome-genome-assembly--contig:-NODE-2047-length-13727-cov-2.318534_pt1 | contig 13727 bp, 10 predicted proteins | sample MGYA00241801_ERZ501893 | MGnify/ENA primary metagenome ERZ501893 (study PRJEB25962, sample SAMEA2042219) | human gut metagenome | biome: human gut; feature: human-associated habitat; material: faeces...
CGCGGCGAAATCACAATATGATATGGCGGTGAACGGCACACGTCATGAAGACATCAATGCTGCCGAGGCCCAGGTGTCGCGTGCTGAAGGAGCCATCAGCGAAGTGTCCTCATATGTTGATGAGACAGTGCTTGTCGCATCAGCCGATGGCGTGGTGACCGAAATTTTCCCTGAACAGGGAGAAGATTTTGTATCGTTATGTAAAAATGCAGATGCTGCCCTCTACGATATAAAACAGAATGGAAAAACTGCATTTAAGATGAAATAAGATAAAAAATAAAAAGTCTGATAGAGCAGAGCTCCTTATATCTGATCTATCGGACTTTTTACATAATGAATCAAAGTTATAAAAGCAATTCTCTTACCATTTCTCCGGTAAAAACGACCTGTTTTAAATGATCCACTTCAATCTGATATAATGCATTCGCTACGATATGCTCTGCAGCCTGTTCTAAGTCACGAATACCTGTAGTATCGGAAAAGATGTCAATTACGGTATCTAATGCCTCATCCGTCATGATACATTCCCCTTCATGTAAGCCGATTCGTTTGAGAACTTTAGGAAGAGCAAATTTAGAGAAGATTGCCTTCTTTTCTTCTGGTGTATAATCTGGAATATCAATGACAGCAAAGCGGGACATTAAAGGACTGCTGATCTGACTCTTATCATTGGCAGTTGCGATCGGATAAACTCCAACAGTAGGAATCATACATTCCATGTAGTTGTCTGTGAATCCCAGGTTATCGAGAAGTGTCAGAAGCACGTCTGCCGGATTTCCGTTTCCTTTACCTGATGCAGCCTTGTCAAGCTCGTTGATGATAAATACCAAATTGGATTCTCCTGCCATGGAAAAAGCCTCCATGATGATTCCTGGCTTGGCATTTGCGTAGACACGGGAACTTCCGGTCAGCTGTTCCGGATCGTTAATGGAACTCATATCCAGAGTTGTCCACGGCATTTTCAGGATCCTTGCAACTGCATAGGCGATCTGAGATTTACCGGTACCTGCCGGTCCTACAAGAAGCAGTCCGTAAGCAGGAAGTGTATGGGTACGGTTGATCTGGATGATCGTTTCAATGATCCTCTGTTTTACACGTTCCATTCCATAAAGTTCCTCATCCAGGATACGACGTGCTTCCTTGGGATCAATAGACTCAAAATAATTATGTTTCCACTGAATGTTCATCATAATAGAAAGTGCTCTCTGAGCATGGCGTCTTTCCTCCTGGGAAACTTCATGGGAGCGGGCAACTGCCAGGTTTCTTCTCGCCCAGAGACGGATATTATCCGGCATAGTCTTTCCGGCACAGGTCATAAAGTCGGTGATACTCTGAATACTGGTAAGTTTCATATCGTCACCGTCTTCTTCCTCCTCATCGTCCTCATTTACTTCTGCAGGTGCACTGCTTGCAAACAGACGCTCGATCATAAACTGAAGAAATCCATCTTCTGCAGAAAGCTTGGTGCCACCGCCAAAAGCGATCTCCCGGATTTTGTAAACAGCATATCCTTCTTCCGTATTCTGTCCGGAAAGGCGGATGTTGATATGATTTTCTCCAAGCCATCTGATCAGACTTGTAAAACGGGAATCAATCTTCAGAATATCTGCTGGAAAAACACCGTCCTCTTCCTTGAACTCAAATGCCGTCTGCTTTGCAGGGTTGGAAAAATATCCACAGGAATGATGCTTCCATTCTCTTTTGCTGTTATCCAGGATCAGCACTGGTTTCTCCGGTGTGGCTTTTGTCTCATTGGAACGAAATGTTGTATATGTGCACTGGCTCTTTGTCTTATTTTCGTCTGCCGGTGCTGCGCTGAAATCAAAAACTGGCATATTTTTTACTCCTCTTTCTCTGAAAAATATCTTTTGTAAAGCAGACTTCGCATCCTGTTCTGACGCATATTTCTGAGCATAGTCTCTTTACAGCCGTCTGCGTTCAGTGTATCACGGATTAAAGATCTCAACAACCGCTGATATGATTTTTTATACATTTTTTGCATAAAAATCAATGAAATATTCTTCTTATTGCATTCTGTCATCATCGTCAAACGGATATTCGCAATTCGCCTTTACCACATAACTCTACACCAAATAACTGTTTCGTCATTTTCCCATAAGTTGTTTAAACAATTTTACAGTTTACCGATTGACACTGTCTGTAAACTGTGTTATTGTGCAACTATGTCTACTTTTACTATTCTTTTACAAAAGCCGACACAGTTACAGTTCCTGTGGATTTTTAATTTCCGTGGTGCTGTGATCGTATATTTTTTGGAGGAGGAAATGAAAAATCAACTTTCGCAGCGGGATGACTTTTATCCACAGATCGTTAAGCTTGTCATCCCTATCATCATTCAGAACCTGCTCAGTGCAGCGGTCAATTCTGCTGACGTTATCATGCTGAACTTTGTAGGTCAGTCATCCATCTCCGCAGTTTCCCTGGCAGCAAATTATTCCAATGTCCTGTTCATGGTATACTACGGTCTTGGTACAGGTGCTACCCTGCTTTGTGCCCAGTATTACGGAAAAGGGGATTACAAAGCCATTCAGATCATTGAGGGAATTGCACTTCGTTTTTCCATGATCATCTCTGTTCTCGTGGCACTCGTTGCATTTACCATGCCACAGATGATGATGAAACTGTTCACCAATGACCCGGAACTTCTGGCCATAGGTTCTTCTTATATCCGCATTATGGGTATCACCTATATCTGCTGGGGTATGACGGAGGTTTATCTGGCTGTCCTTCGAAGTATCGGGCGGGTGACTGTCAGCATGGCCATGAATATGCTGGCTTTCGGGCTGAATATCCTTTTGAACGCAACATTTATCTTCGGCCTTTTCGGAGCTCCAAAACTTGGAGCCACTGGTGTTGCCATTGCTACCGCGCTTTCCAGAACCGTGGAGCTGATCGCATGTTTTATCGTTTCCGCCTTCAGTAAAAATGTACGGCTGGATCTTCGGTATATGTTTATTAAAAATAAGCTGCTGTTCAGCGATTTTGTACGGCTTTCCCTGCCGGCTCTTGGCAATGATATTTCCTGGAGTGTTGGTTTTTCCATGTATTCGGTGATCCTCGGGCATCTTGGCACAGATGCAGTTGCTGCCAATTCTCTGGTTGTGGTTGTCCGTAATATTGGTACAGTTTTCTGTTTTGGTATTGCAAGCGCAGGTGGTATCCTTCTTGGAAATGTGATGGGCCAGGGAGATCTGGAGCGTTCCAAGCATTATGCTTCCAAAACTTTGAAACTTACAGTGATCGCCGGTGCTTTTGGCGGCCTGATCGTTCTTGCTATTACGCCTTTTATCATGAAGTTTGCTTCCCTGACTCCTACGGCTATGCATTATCTGAAGTATATGCTTCTGATCAACTGTTATTACATTATGGGAACTGCAGTAAATACAACCCTGATCGCCGGTGTATTCCGTGCAGGCGGTGATACGAAGTTTGGCCTGATCTGTGATACCATTGATATGTGGGTATATGCAGTACCACTTGGATTCTTCGCCGCATTTGTACTGAAGCTACCGGTTATGTGGGTGTATTTTCTGCTCTGTACGGATGAATTTGTGAAGTGGCCTTGGGTTATTAAGAGGTATCTTAGTGGAAAATGGGCTAAGAATATTACCCGTGAGGATATATTTGAGAATAATAAATAGAATATTGAGTGGATGTGGAGTATTGACTTTTACTGACAAACGGACGCAGGAGAGCGCAGATCAAGCTGCGCTCTCCTGCTGTGTTTTCATTGGATGAAATTTCCAGTCAATTCAACAGGACAGAACGTTCACGTTCGTCTCCGTCCCTTCCGGTTTGAAATGCCAGCCTGGGAGACAGTATCTGGCTCCCGGGCGTCCGTTCAGCACCAACACCTTCCGCCCGACTCCCTCCCCGGTACACCAGACCGAACCCGCAAACTACACCTGCAATCTTCTTATCACACACTCTGTCAAACGTCCAACACTCTCCTGCACCTCCCGGATCTCCTCCGCCGAAATCCCATCTTTATGAAATCCCCCGGTACAAATAACTCTCCTGTTCAATTCTCCGGAAACTTTCTCCGCCATCCATCTGCAGATCACCTCATCCTTATGCCCCGGAAAATTCAAAACCGAAGAAGTCGCACTCACCGAACCATCCCCTGACAGAGACACCCTCGGTTCCGTCTGCACCACACACCCCAGATGCGGTCGCTCCCCGCCCTGCAGGCAAAGAAGCACATCCTCACCGATCAATGCAGCACTGACCTCCAACTGACATCCCGCAGCCACCATACATTCCGTCACAATCCATTCCATCTACGATACTCCTTCGCTTCAATCCCAAACGGCTCCAGAAGCTTCGCCGCAATATGATATACCATATCATCAATACTTTCCGGCTTATGATAAAACGTCATCATCGGCGGAATGATCCGCACTCCCGGAAGCATGGAAAGCTCATAAAGATTCCGGAGATGGATCCCGCTTAACGGCGTTTCCCTGGCAGCCAGCACCAGCGTTCTCTGCTCCTTGATCGTCACATCTGCCGCACGCAGGATCAGATTATCCGCATAGCCGCTGTGGATACCCGCAATCGTCTTCATGCTGCAGGGTACGATCAGCATTCCCTCTGTTTTAAAAGAACCACTGGCCGGTTTTGCCCCAATTTCCTCCGGTGCACATACATGATCAGCCAGTCGTTTCACATCATTCACTTCCAGTTCCGTCTCCTGCCGAAGAGTCAGTTCTGCACTGGAACTCATGATCAGATAAGACTCAAAATCCGGATCCTCCCGGATAATCTCCAGACATTTTACAAGGAGCGGCAGGCCACTTGCACCTGTCGCACCGACTACAATTCTCTTTTTCATTTTTTCAGCCATTTCTCCGGATCCAGTTCCATAAAACGCGCTCTGTGGAAATGATCTTTCAGATCATAAGGTACCGTACAGTCAAAAATCGTTTTGCATGCAATTCCATGATCCCGGATACTTGGAGAAAATGCCGGATCATTGGACGGATCCAGCGGATGGCATCGAACACCCGGAATGGTGATCACATCCACATCCCCCTGGAACCTTGTGTTCATTGCCCAGAGAACATCATTCATGTCAAAGCAGTCCACATCTTCATCTACGAGGAATACATTTTTCAGCTCACTGAACGCGGAAAAGGCAAGAAGTGCAGCCTGACGCTGTCTGCCCTCATCACTTGGAGAAAGTTTCTTAAACTGAAGAACAGCCATATATTTTCCACCGCCGGCACTGCTGCAATATACATTCTGAAGTCTTCCCGGCATCGCCTTCTCCACCATTCCATAGATACTAGCCTCTGTAGGAATTCCTGCCATGGAAACATGTTCTTCACTTGGTCCGATACAGGTCTGCATGATCGGTTTCTCCCGATGCGTTACCGCAGTTACCTTGATCAGCCAGCACTGGTCACTTGCAGGACCAGTATATCCCGGAAACTCCGGCATCGCATAGCCGGTATTGCTGTTCTGATCTTCCTTTACACGTACTCCAGGGATCACTTCTCCCTCGATCACATATTCCGCATTTGCAATAGCACGCTCATTTACCGTCACACATTTACAAAGCTCCACCGGTTCTCCACGCAAAGCCCCTGCCACAGAAAGCTCATCATATCCCAGCGGTGTTGTAGGCGGCTCAAAGCAGGAACCGATCTCAATGGCGGGATCAACTCCGATACTGATAGAGATCGGAAGCTTCTGTCCCAGTTCCTCAGCACGCTCCGCCATTGCTCCGATATGTCTGGCCCCAGGTGTAAAGAAAATCGAAAGCTCATCTTTTCCCTGAATACAGAGACGGTGAATCGTCACATCATGTACACCAGTATCCGGATGTGTGGCATAACACATACCAAGTGTAATGTACGGTCCAGCATCATCCGGTGTATTGGTCGGTGCCGGAACCAGCTTGTACAGATCAAAATCCGGATCTGTTGCTTTATGGATCACCTGCTGACACGGTGCATCCCCTTCAAAATCTATCGGTGGAACAGGATTCTCCACACTTTTACAAAGCATCTTTCCAAGATTTTCCGGCTGGGTATCAAGTAAAGCAGCAACTCTTTTCCTGCTTGCGAGAAGACCGATGGCTACTTTTGCATCCGGATGTCCTTTCACATGATTAAAGATCATGGCCGGTCCCTCTTTTGTAGGACGCTTTACTGTTCCACCGGCTCCTACATAACGGTATACACCTGCAAGCTCTGCCATCGGATCTACTTCCACATCTGTTTCGATCAGCTGATCCGGCATCCGTTCCAGAAGTGCCAGGGCACTTCTTAAATCTCTTACTTTCTCTGCCATAAAAACCTCCTGCATTCTCTTTATTTCCTGATGTTATTTTATCTCTTTTTCACGTGGTCAATCAATTCTTTCTATGGTATAATTGTTTCCAATATGGAATGATTCGGTTAAAAATCAATATCCTATGAAAGGCAGGTGTTATCATGACTCTCGAACAGATCGACTATTTTATCTGCACGGTCCAGTCCCGGACTTTTTTTGATGCAGCGGAAACCATGCATATCTCCCAGTCCTCTCTTTCCAAACAGATCATGAAACTGGAAAAAGAACTGGACCTCACCTTATGGGATCGTAGTAAACGGACTGCTGTGCTTACTCCTGCAGGGGAATTTTTTTATAAAGAAGCACTTAAGATTTCCAGACAGTATCATCGTTCCATGGAATCAGTGTCCCATTTTAAGGACTGTGAATCCCAGACCCTTCATATCGGAACCCTTCCTTTTCTCTCCCAGTACCATCTCACTTCTGTGATCCACAGTTTCTGTGCCGCACATCCGGAGCTTTCTTTCTCTCTGAAGGAGGTGGAAGATCAGGATCTTCTCTCCGGCCTCGAAAAAAATCTTTTCGATCTGATTTTTGTACGGAAGCACATGCTGGATCTGAAACTTTATACTTTTCACGTTCTCACAGAAGACCGGTTGGTTGCCGTACTTCCCAAAAATCATCCTTCTGCGTCCAAAAAAACGGTCTCTCTTACTGAACTGAAAAGGGAAATTTTTATCCTGATGCCCCCACACACTTCCATTTACCGTTTCTGCATGCAAAGTTTTCATGATGCAGGGATCCATCCTCAGATCCTGCGTACTGCCCGTGCAGAATCCATCGTCAGCGCAGTGGAAATTGGTGAAGGAATCAGTCTTCTTACAGAAAGCAGCTTTCAGTTCTTTCGTCAGCCTTCGCTTGTTGCTGTCCCGGTTAACGGACTGGAAAAGCTATCTGTTGGAATTGCCCATAAAAAAAATATGGCTCTCACAACCTCTGCAGAATGTTTTCTGCAGTTTGTGAAAAGCCATATGTAAGGTATTTTTTCTATAATCCAAGCATCATTCCCACACCATGTACAACAAATGCAACGATCCATGCAGTGGCACACTGCATCAGTGCAATACCTGCTGCGGCCCTTACGGTTCCCATCTCTCTCCGCACAGTTGCAATAGCTGCAACACAAGGTGTATAGAGCAAAGTAAAGATCAAAAATACGTAAGCAGTAAACGGTGTAAATAAAGTCTGAAGCAACGCCGTATTTCCGCCCAGAAGGACTGTCAGCGTAGACACAACACTCTCTTTTGCCATAAAGCCGGTAATCAATGCTGTGGATACTCTCCAGTCACCAAAGCCCAGTGGGGCAAAAAGTGGTGCCACAATACTTCCGATCTTTGCCAGAAGGCTCTGATCTGCACTGGAAACCAGATGCAGGCCTGCATCAAAGTTCTGCAGGAACCATACGATCAGCGTTGCCGCAAAAATAATGGTAAATGCTTTCTGAATGAAACCCTTTGCTTTCTCCCAGATCAGCTGTCCCACGCTTTTTGCAGAGGGAAGACGATAGTTTGGGAGCTCCATGACAAATGGTACCGGCTCACCTTTATATTTGGTTTTCTTCAGGATCAGCGCATACAGAATACCACAAAGGATACCTGCAAAATAAAGACTGATCATCACAACGCCTCTCCACTGTTTCGGGAAAAAAGCACTGGTAAGAAGTCCGTAAATTGGAAGCTTGGCACTGCAGCTCATAAAAGGAGTCAGCAAAATCGTCATCTTCCGGTCACGTTCACTGGACAGTGTTCTTGTTGCCATAATAGCAGGTACGGAACATCCAAATCCGATCAGCATCGGCACAAAACTTCTTCCGGAAAGTCCGATCTTTCGAAGAAGTTTGTCCATAACAAAAGCCACCCTGGCCATATATCCGGTATCTTCCAGAATTGACAGGAAAAAAAACAAAGTAACAATGGTGGGAAGAAATCCAATTACACTTCCGATACCACTTAAAATTCCATCTACAACCAGGGACTGCAGTACTGAGCTGACACCTGCTGCTGCCAGTCCCTTGCCGATAAGAGCAATTACCCAGTCCACAGCCATGGTCATTCCATCCGAAAGCCAGGCTCCCAGATAATTAAACGTCATCACAAATACAAAAGCCATAATTCCCACGAAACAGGGAATCGCTGTATATTTTCCGGTGAGGATACGATCTATGGCTACACTTCGTTTATGTTCCCGGCTTTCTGCCGGTTTTACCACAGTTTTTTCACAGAGCTTTTCAATAAAATCAAAGCGCATGTTCGCAAGCGCTGCCTCACGGTCCAGGCCCCCATCTTTTTCCATGACATGTACCAGCTCACCAAGGACCTTTTTTTCCCCTTCAGGCAAAGCCAGACGTTCTTCGATGAGCGGATCTTTCTCCACGATCTTTGTAGCTGCAAAACGCACAGGGAGTCCTGCTTTTTTTGCATAGGGTTCGATCAGATGAACGGTTGCATGGATACATCTGTGAAGCGCACCTACCGGATCCTTCGGTGACTGATTGTCCGTACAGAAATCAATTCTTCCCGGTGCTTCTCTATATCTTGCAACATGAATCGCATGATCGATCAGCTCATCGATTCCCTCATTCTTTACTGCTGAGATTGGAACAACCGGTATACCCAGGATCTCCTCCAACTCATTGATCCGGACAGAGCCTCCATTTGCCCTTACCTCATCCATCATATTTAACGCCAGCACCATTGGAATTCCGAGTTCCATCAGCTGCATGGTAAGATAAAGATTTCTTTCAATATTGGAAGCATCTACTATATTAATGATTCCTGTAGGTTTCTCATTCAGCAGAAAATCCCTTGTTACGATCTCCTCGCTGGAATACGGAGAAAGTGAATAAATTCCGGGAAGATCCGTCACTGTCGCCTCCGGATGTCTCCGGATACTGCCTTCTTTCTTGTCAACAGTTACACCTGGAAAGTTTCCAACATGCTGATTGGAACCAGTCAGCTGATTAAAAAGTGTTGTCTTTCCACAGTTCTGATTACCTGCCAGGGCAAACGTGATCGGTTCTCCCTTGGGGATCGTGTCCCCAATCCGGTTCTTACGGTAATCACGGGCCTTTCCAAGCTCTCCAACGCCAGGATGGGCAATTGGCTGATGCCGTTCGCTCTCTTTCTTCGTTTCTGTCATCGATTCGATCCCAACGATCTCAATCTTTGCAGCTTCTGCCAGCCGCAATGTCAGCTCATATCCACGCAGCACAAGCTGTACCGGATCTCCCATAGGAGCGGTTTTACGAAGGGACACCTCTGTCCCTGGTGTAAGCCCCATGTCCAGAAGATGATGTCTCAGCTCCCCCTCGCCACGAACACTGATAATTCTGCCACATTCTCCAGTCTTTAATTTGTCCAGTGTCATATCGTCACCTCATCATAAGTACAATTTATATGGTAATACAGCTGTCTGTATTATCCACTGGTATAAATGTAACACACTTCAAGTTGTTTGACAATAACTGATTAATCTGATAAGTTTTATATAAATAACATTAATTTATGAGTTATTTATCATTAACATTTTTATTTTTTCTCATTTTAATTTAATTTAAATTTAACAGACAAGAAACTGTATCTTTTCAGCAAACATCTTCTAACATATTCTCCTCACTAAAAAAGCACAAACGACATATTACCTGTCGTCTGTGCTCTCTTATTACTTTGAATTTGTTTCAAAAAATTCTTACTCACCAATCAGCCAGTTATACATCTCTTCATACTGACGTGCGGAATTATTCCAGGAGAAATCTGCTGCCATTGCACGATCTACCAGTTTATTCCATTCACGCTTCTTATCATAATATACACTCTCTGCATAACGGATCGTAGCAAGCATTTCATGTGCATTGTAATTTGCGAATGAGAAGCCGGTTCCTTTGGATTCGTATTCGTTATATGGTTCTACGGTATCTTTCAGACCGCCTGTTTCTCTTACAATCGGTACGGTTCCGTATCTTAAGCTGATTAACTGGGATAAACCACATGGCTCAAATAAGGATGGCATGAGGAATGCGTCACATGCGGCATATACCCTGTGGGATAATTCTTCGGAATAGTAAATATTTGCGGACACCGTATTATTGTATTTCCAGTCATAATGACGGAACATATTTTCATACTGCTCTTCACCGGTTCCAAGAATTACGAACTGGATGCCGTCGGAACAGATTTCGTCCATGACACACTGAATCAAATCAAGCCCCTTCTGGCTGGTAAGACGTGATACAATTCCTATCATGAACCGCTTGTCATCCTGTTCCAGTCCAAGCTGCTGCTGTAAGGCCCGCTTGTTTTTAATCTTTTCCTTCCGGAAATTCTGTGCGGAATAATTCTGTACGATATACGGATCCGTCTCCGGATTGTATACATCATAATCAATTCCGTTTACAATACCAAACAGGCTGTTGCTTCTTGCACACATCAGTCCGTCCAGAGTTTCCCCATAAAATGGCTGTTTTATTTCTTCCGCATAGGTGTCGCTGACCGTCGTGACATAATCTGCATAAACGATACCACCCTTTAAAAAATTGGCATCTTTGTAATGCAGCAGTTTATCCGGTGTGAAATAATAGTCCGCAAGTCCGACCATGTCTTTTACGGTTTTTGCATCCCAGATTCCCTGGAATTTGAGATTATGTATGGTCATAATGGTCTTAATTCCCTGATAGAACTGCCCCTGTGAAAATGTATCCTTTAAGAATACCGGTATCAGTCCTGTCTGCCAGTCATGGCAGTGTATAATATCCGGACGGAAATCAATTACCGGTAATGCGGAAAGGGCCGCTCTTGAAAAGAATGCAAATTTCTCCATATCATAACAGATATCACCATATGGCTTCGGACCGCTGAAATAATATTCATTATCAATGAAATAATATGTAATTCCGTCATATTCCATTTTTAAAATTCCCACATACTGGGAACGCCATGCCAGATCCATGTAGAAATGTGTTACATACTGTAACTGGTTTTTAAAGTTTTCATTCATACACTGATATTTTGGTATAATTACCCTGCAATCATATTCATCTTTGTTGAAATTTTTTGGTAAAGAGCCTACTACATCTGCTAATCCTCCGGTTTTAATAAAAGGTACAGACTCCGAAGCTACAAATAGAATTTTCTTCATAAGTTTCCTCCATAATCATAATAGAATTTATCCGTATACACGAAACTTTTATTTTTATATTATACATCAATTTCCGGAATATGAAAAGACTTTTCTGATATTTTATAGTAAAATTTCTCTATTTTATCCCTTTACCTGATTGAGCCGGATTCTGTCTGCAATCAGTGCGATGAACTCGGAATTGGTCGGTTTTCCTTTTCCCTCGTTAATGGTATAACCGAATAATTCATCGATGGTTTCGATTCTGCCCCTGCTCCATGCCACTTCGATGGCATGTCTGATCGCACGCTCCACTCTGCTTGATGTTGTATTATGTTTCTTCGCAATCGCCGGATACAGAATCTTTGTTACCGCCCCGAGCATTTCCATATCATTTACGGACATAATTATGGCATCTCTTAAATAGTGATATCCTTTAATATGTGCCGGCACACCTACTTCATGAATGACGGAAGTGACCTCGTTCTCCAGTTTTCTTTCTGCATCCGCCTGCGTTTCTTCTTCCGGCTCCATCTCTTCTAATTTATCCTCGTATACTTTAAATTCCTGTTTTTCTTTCAGATTGTCATCCTTCGGAATAATTACTTCAAATACAAATTTATCCTGTTTTTCTTTTCTGCGGATTTCGCAGGTCTGTTCTCCACTCTGGATTCGTGCGATAAAATTTATGCTTTCGTTATTGTTGAGCATTTTGCTTAAAATGCCTAATACTTTTACCTGATCTTCTTTCCTTACGTTTACACTGCTATCCATTCTGATACCTCCATAATCAAACACTGTTAATGTCGTTTTACTTCGAAAAATATTGTAAAATTTTCAGATAGATTTGCAGTAAAAGAAGTGTAAATTTCATGTAAAACTAATTCCCTGTCATTTCATTGAACATAACATCCGCAAATATGCCATATCCCATGGTGGAATCGTTGACAAAGACATGGGTTACCGCCCCGATCCATTTTCCGTTCTGGATAATTGGTGTTCCTGACATTCCCTGTACAATTCCATTGGTAAGCTTTAACAGCCGCTCATCCGTTACTTTTAATACAATGCCTTTATTTTTGCTGCTGTTCTCATTTATTTTCTCTATTTCCACCTCATAGTCACAGGCTTCCCCGGATACATAAGAACGGATATATGCCTTTCCCTTTTCTATGTTGTCATGGGATTCCATTTCCAGCGGTTCTAATCCATATTTAGCTATTAATTCCTGCTTCTGTTCTTCACTTTTTAAAGTCCCATAAATTCCAATGGAAGTATTTTTTGAGATATCGCCTAACATTTTCTGGTTTTCATATGATATCATCCCGTACAATGCTCCCGGACTTCCGGATTCCCCTTTTTTGATTCCCCAGACATGTGCCTGATATAAGATACCGCCCTCACTGTTTAATAATTCCCCGGTGTCAATGTCACTGATGCCATGGCCGAGTGCCGCATAATTTCCTTCTCTGGTCAGACAGGTCATAGTTCCGATTCCCTGTGTATCATCCCTTACCCATATGCCCATTTTGTATTCATTATCCCCTGTTTTTACCGGTGTTACTTTTACCTGTATCTCTTTCCCATTGCGGTCCAGTGTCAATACCATGCTTTTTTCCCCGTATTTATTAATCAGAAATAAAAGCTGGCTTTTGGAACTGACATCGATATCATTTACCTTTGTAATATAATCCCCCGCCTGCACTTTATTTAACGCAGGATTATAATTCAATCCGTTTTCTCCCTTTACTCCGTCCGTACCGATAATCATAACCCCCTTTGTCTGTAGGTATATGCCAATCGGAAATCCGCATGGGTAAATCTGTGCATTTCCCGTCGTATTTACCGATACAATATCTTTTTGTATCTTTCTTCCGTCCGTATTTTTATTTTCTACAGAATAAAGCGGGTATTTATTGATAAAATAAATACCAAAGATGATTGCTGCCGTCAGAATAGAAAGGAGAATTCTTCTGTAAATGATTTTCCTTTTCATGCCCGTTCCTCCATCATAATTATTAAACAAGTTTTTTATGGAACTCATTTAATAGTAGTATGGATAAATACGGCATTTTTAAACTGTCTCTTTTTTCCTTTTTTCATGCTGTGCTGCGGATTCCCAGAAAAAAAGGAATGCCCTTTACAGACATTCCTTTATATATGCATTAAATAGGTAATTGCGAAACTCATAATTTATCTCTATTGTATATGCAAATTAAACAATTACTAAGAAGGTACTATGAGGCGGTCGGCAC
>ENA-OPSJ01002051-OPSJ01002051.1-human-gut-metagenome-genome-assembly--contig:-NODE-2051-length-13707-cov-7.904996_pt1 | contig 13707 bp, 18 predicted proteins | sample MGYA00241801_ERZ501893 | MGnify/ENA primary metagenome ERZ501893 (study PRJEB25962, sample SAMEA2042219) | human gut metagenome | biome: human gut; feature: human-associated habitat; material: faeces...
CTCTGCATGATTTTAACAGAAAGGTTTATTTAATGATAGGAGCAGCTTATGAATCGTAAAAATTTGATCAGTGCGGCGTTTTTCCTGGTACTATTGACCGCTACCATTGTGGTTATTTTTCAGGGAAATGATATGAATACCGTAGTTGCTGCCATGCAGACTTTAAGCCCGGTTTATCTGGTGGCTGCAGCTCTTACGGCTTTGTTCTTTACATCCGCGGAAGGCATTATGATCTGGTATCTTCTTGGCAGTCTGGAGGGGAAAACCCCTCTTTTTTCCTGCATCAAATATTCGTTTGTGGGATTTTTTTATTCCGGTATCACACCGTCTGCAACAGGCGGACAGCCGGTACAGTTATATGTGATGAATAAGGATAATATCCATGTGGCACATGGAACGATGGCTCTTCTGACAGAACTCACCAGTTTTCAGATTGCAGCATTTCTGATGGAAAACATTGCAGCGTTCTGGATTCTGACAGGAAGAATACACCTGAATAAAATTATGCTGATACTGGCATTGGTTGGTTATATTATGAATCTGGTTTTTATTGCCGCACTGATGATCGTGATCGTATCTGACAGACTGAAAAGAAAAATCGTAAAAGGGATTCGCTTTTTGGTTATGAAACTTCCATTTAGACATAAAGAGAAAATGGAAAGTAAAATCAATGATATATTACACGATTTTGAAAATTGTAAAGATTTTTTAAAAAAAGATCCAAACCTTACATTACAGGTAATTGGGGTGAGCCTGGTACAGATTATCTGCTGGTTCAGCGTTCCGTGGGCAGTATATCATGCAATGGGAGAAGCAGGCAGTACATTTGGAAGTCTTTTTTTACATCAGATTATATTATATATGACAACAGCGCTTCTTCCGTTTCCGGGAGCGGAAGGAATCAGTGAATTTTCTTTTGTAAAATTATTTGCCGGTATGTTTTCTTCGGCACCGGTTGCTGCTGTAGTATTGGTGAATCGCGGGATCAGTTTTTACTTCCTGTTGATCTTAAGTGGAATACTTGGTGTGGTGTTAGGACGTTTTAATGGAAGAAGTGCAGATCAAAGTGGAACGAAATACAAACTGCAACAGGAAACAGAAAATGGAACTGGAAAAATATTGACATAACAGAAAGAATAGGATATGATGATTGCACATTTAACGAAGATGAGTGATCAAGTACAGACTATTCTTTTTCGTTTTCTAATTGAATGATTCGCTCAAGCATTTCAAAAAATACGTTCTCATACATGGATAAAACTTTTTTGTCATAGCCTTTGTGTTCTGTAATTCCGTTTTTAGACCAGGTACTTACTTTATTACTTCGCTTGATAATATTTTGGAAAACCAAGTTATCTTCTTTATGTTGCTTGTACAGTTCTTCCAGGTTTGATTTTATCGTTGCGCTGTCCGTATCAACTAAATAAGGAACAAAACCGATCATATCTAGTCCAGGGTTAAACTGTTCTTGTAAATCAATCAAATAGGAAATATAGTTTTGAATGTTGTTTGTACTTTCTTCTTCTGCTTGTAAAGGGATCATAACGTAATCACTTGCCACGATTGCATTATTTGTATAAACGCTTGGCGTTGGTACAGTATCAATAATAATGAGATCATAGTCACTTTTTAAAGGTGCTAAAAGAGTAGCAAGCAATCTACTTTCATTTTCAAAAGTCCATGAGCGAGTTAATTTTGGCAGTAACATCAAATCAAACGTGCCAGGGATCAAGTCTAAATTATCAGTCAAATGAACAATAGAAGAAGCCAAGTTTCCATTTTTCAGTCCTTCATAAAAATTAACACGTGGCAATTCTACCTTAAATGTTTTTGCTAAGTCTTTTGTCAATGTTGCTTGTAAGTCCTTATCGATCATTAAAACTTTTAAATTAAATTTGTCTGTCAAGTAAGCAAACATAGTCGATAATTTTGACTTTCCAACACCACCTTTAAAATAATTGTTTAAGATAACAATCGCTTCATTTTTACTGTTTAAAATACGTCTTAATTCTTCAAGTATTTTGAGTTCTTCCTTCTCCATAACTACGCCCCATTCTTTTTTTGTATAGTAATATTGTATCATTAGGAATCACAAATCACAAGTGATTTGTGATTAATCACTTGTGATTTGTGATAAGTGATTTGTGATTAATATATAAAAGCCCTCTTTAAAGGGCTTTTATGCTTATTTTGAAAAAGAGATAAAATCAATATATCCCTTTTCTCCGATTTTTACAACGGCATTGTAGGACTTTCTATCTTTCGTTTTGATTCCTTTTACCAGGGTTTCTTTTCCCTCTAGTAATTCTTTTACATTTGTTTTGGTGAGTTTTTTCTTTCTAAAATGTTCAGCTAAAGTGAAGGTACATTCAGGATAATTTGAACAACCATAAAACGATTTTTTTAATACAATATTGTTGCCACACTTAGGACATTTTCCTACAAGGGGTCCCGAGCGCTTAGTGGGAATTTGTACCCCTTATCGATACAAATTCCCCGTAGGCGCTAGGGACCTCTTTAGCTCCTTGGAAGCTGTCAGTAGTATACCTAATAATTTATCTACATTCCCTTTAGTAACGTGTAACTTTCCAAATTTACAAAAGCGACTCATAGAATTATTTCCTCCCGTTAAATAATAGATAACTATTAAAAATAGACAATACTTGCTCATAAGTAACGGTACTTAAATTGTTTACTTTGGCGTGTTTCATTGCTTGATGAAACTGATTTTTAGTAAACAGTTGACGATATTCTCGATTGACCCATTTTGAAACAAAGTACGTATATAGCTTCCAATATTTATCTGGAACATCTGTGGTATGGCGGGTAAGTTTTATTAAGACACTGTTTACTTTTGGTTTAGGATGAAAGCATTCCGCTGGCAGCTTAAGCAATTGCTGAATCGAGACTTGAGTGTGCAAGAGCAACCCTAGTGTTCGGTGAATATCCAAGGTACGCTTGTAGAATCCTTCTTCAACAATCAGATAGATGTCAGACGCATGGCTTTCAAAAACCACTTTTTTAATAATTTGTGTGCTTAAATGGTAAGGAATACTCCCAACAATTTTATACCTCTGTTTGTTAGGGAATTGAAACTGTAGAATATCTTGGTGAATTAAAGTGACACGAGTATTCAGTTTTAATTTTTCTGACGATAAGTTGAATAGATGACTGTCTAATTCAATAGACGTTACCTGTTTACTTATTTTAGCCAGTTTCGTCGTTAAATGCCCTTTACCTGTTCCAATTTCGTAAACGGTATCGGTTTCTTTTAAATTCAATTGTTTTATTATTTGGTTGAGTACTTTTTCACTCGTTAAAAAGTTTTGAGAATATTTTATATTTTTGTTCATGTAATCACTCCTTCTTAATTACAAATTTTTAGCATCTAATTTAACTTCAATTCCTATTATACAAAATTTTAAGATACTGCACTATCAACACACTCTTAAGTTTGCTTCTAAGTCTTATTTCCATAACTTCTTTCATTTGGGAATAATTCAAGCTGGCGAATCATATAATGTGTACTTGGAATGTAATCAAAATAAAACAATAGTGCTAGATATAAACTCCATGGAATTGGGCGTGTCCGATTTTCGTAGGCACTATAAGTTTGTCGTGAAATACCAACAGCCGAAGCAATTTCTTCTTGTGATGCACCAACTTTTCCTCTGAGTGCGGGTAACTCAATCGCCAATTGAGTGGCCAAGTTCTCTTTCTCATCTTTACTAAAATTCCAAAACTGCTTATAAGCATCTCGCCCTACAAATTGAATCAATAAATCTCCTCCTGGGTATACTCTTTCGTAGAGTACATTACTCCACGAAAAAACACCGCCAAACACTGAAAACTCAGCATTATTTGACGGTGTTGACAATTTATTTGACGGCTAATAAATCAGAAAGCCGTTGCATATTTTCTCTTTTTAAATCCATGGATGGGTGTACATAGCGATTCATTGTAATATTCACGCTGGCATGACCCAATATTTCGCTGAGACTTTTTACATCGAATCCAAGCTCTATGCACCTTGTAGCAAATGTATGACGTAACGAGTGATAATTTGCGGAGGTGATTCCGCTGTTTTTCAATACCTTCTTAAAATGATTTTGCATGGTTCTTGGTTCTAATGGATTCTGATCGCTATTGGTTAGGATGTAGCCAGTAGAAGAAGCTTTGTGTGCTGTAAGAATAGTCATTAAGCCATGGGGTACTGGAATAGTACGGATGGAGCAAGCACTTTTTGGTGTGGTAACAACAATCCTTGTCTTGTATTCACTGTTGGTTCTATCTTGGATTCTCTGGAGCGTTTGATGCACGTGGATTGTGTAATCTGAGAATGAAACATCTTCCCATCGTAACGCACAAATTTCACCTACTCTGAGACCAGTGAATAAACATACTAATATACCAATATTGCAGGAATCAAGATTAGAATACAAGTATTGGCATAATTTTTCCTGTTCAGCACGACTCAAAACTCTCATTTCCTTCGTTTGACGTTTTATCTGTATAGATCGTGCGTCACAAGAAATGGCTTTCCCGTTTCGGGTGGCAAATTGTAAGACATTTCGAATTAGAGATAAAATATCTGAAACAGTTTTAGAGGAAAGTCCATTCTCCTTTAATCCACCAGAAACAAGGAAAAAATTACACTGCGTTTCAATAAACTCGTGTGTTATATCACGCAATTGTTTGCTTCCGAACACAGGAAGTATATACGAGCTGAGAAGATTCCTATATTTGTTGCTTGTAGATTCCTTCACTTTAGGACATATAGCTTGAAACCATTCCATAGCAACCTGTTCAAATTGATCTGAGCTAATTTCTGGATCGACAGTGACAGAATTACTCGTGCACGAACTTTGACTGATAAGTTTTGCCTTGACTTCTCGATATGACTTTGCATAAACATAACCGTAATTGGCTTTGCCTGTAGAAGATCGGGACTTAATGTATCTTCCTTCCCATCTGCCGTCTTTCCTTTTGTAAATATTTTCTCCTTTTCGTGCCATAAGGTACACCTCCTTCAATATGACTATAATTCTGACGGCAAATTGTGACTTTGGAACTTTCTAAGATGGATTTTTGTGCAAAACCTCGTGTTTTATGTCCCTAACATATTGACAAACAGTGCGACAATTTGTAAAATAAAGATATAAACTAAAAAAAACAGAGAAGAATGCGATTCGTGGAGTAATGTACTCTACGAATTTTTTATTTTAAAGAACCTCAAGATAGCTCATATTGTCGTCTTGGGGTTCTTTTCATTCTATCATTTAATGCAATCTGCCTATAAAATTTTATCATATTGCATTTATAAATGCAACTTGCACCCGATGTTGGTTGTTGAGATTTTTGGTACATTTTATAATGTATAGCAGAATCATACACAGCATGGAGGTGATTGAAACGCAACCGGAAATTGATTACGTTAAGATTGGTCAGCGCATTAGAGCTGCCCGACTGGAAAAGGGTTATAGTCAGGCTGATTTGGGTGCGTTGGTTGGTTGCTCGAACAATCATATGAGCCATGTTGAAGTTGGACAGACGAAAGTTTCTTTGGCAATGCTTCTAAAACTGGCATTCGTCTTGGAAAAGAACTTTGACTATTTTTTACTGGATACCCCATATGCAAAATGCGACAGCATCATTGATAATGAGATTGCTGCAAAACTGAAAAAGTGTAATGTAACAACATTGATAACCGTAGGAAAGTTGATTGATGTCTTGATTGACCAGCAAGAGATGATAAAAAAAGCGGAGCTTGATTGATATAATGAAAAAGAAGCCCATTGACGGTACAGAGTGAACTGCTATGGGGTTCTTTTTTGCAGCACAATATACTGATTCTTTAAGAAGCAAAAAGTCCACCAGTCATGATGCACTACGCATCGTACTGGTGGACTTTTTCTGTAAAGATATAAAAATAGATATTCATATATCGCCATAACCAATGTCGTTATCGTAGGCATGAAGATCTTCTTTCAGGAAATCTGCTTTACGAATATACATCGAATTTACCAGCTCTCCTTTTTCGTGGAGCAGGCTGAATTTGTAGTCTAATAATGCTGCCGGTACATAGAGCATTTTAGCCGTTTCAAAAAATGTGTGTTCCGAAAGGCATTCCAGGACTTTCCCATCTTCTAACAGAAGCTCCGCCGCAAAGAAGTTTGCTTCATTTTCTTCGATTGATCTATCATCAAAAACTTCCATTTCTTGAAAGCCGTGCATCATAGCGATTTTTGTATGCAGGACAGCGTGTCCTAATTCATGTGCGACTAATATACGCTCCAGGATACCGTTCACATTGTGATCTATCACGATATTCTTTTGTCTGGACTGGTAATAGAAGAAGCCCTTCAATTTCTTCTGTAAATCGTAATAGTGGATTTTGATACCTAACAGCTGACATAGCTCGTAAGGGTCTCTGGTGTGATATTTTCGCACAAGCTTATCGACAGTTTCAATGATATGCTCTGCCGTTTTCATTTGCTTCACCTCCGAATCGCACACAGAAAACATATTCTGTGCTTGAGGATTTTACTCTTTATCTTTATGCTTTCTGTATTTCTTCGGAGTGTACTTTTCCCGTGCTGTTTTCTTAGAGTCCATATAAACTGACATAATCGCCTGGAAGAATACATCTTTTGCGTCCTCGTCCAATTCTCCACCGGCAAACAGAGAATTTACACGACCCAACACTTCCTGAGCTTCTTTTGCTCCTTTTGAACCGAAGTTTTCCTTTGCCTCTAAAATAAACATATCCTGATCTATATGGCTCTGGCTATCCGTTTCAGATTCGTCCAAAAGATAGGACACAGAGATATGCAGTGCTTCAGCAAGTTTTCTGATGTTGCTTTTTCTGGGGAGTGTTCCGAGCTGCTCATAGGTGTAAAGGGATCTTTCGGAAATGCCGGTCATCTGGGCAAGCTCCGTTTGAGATAGGTTCATAGCCAAACGAGCTTCTTTAATTTTTTCTCCAAATGTCATGGTAGTATCCTTCCTTTCAAAAAATATTTATTCGTAACTTCCGATTATTTGTTGACAAACTTCTGGAAAATGCTATAATAAGAATCATAACAGAAGTTTTAATTCCACTTAATTATATATCGGAACTTTTATAAAGTCAAGAACTTCCGATTTCACTTCTGTTATTTTAATCAAATATCGGAAGTTATAGTCATTCTTGTCCCATGGTATTTGTTTCCCTTTAGCCAAGTGACAGGAGTTAGAAAGGAATTCTTATTTTATGGATTAGGCTGAAAGGAGATTCTGAATGAGCAGATATAATACACAGGTATTAAGCAGTATTCGAATGCTTTGCCGGATGCAGAACATTGACGAGAAGGTTCTGTATGAAAGAGCAAAGCTGATTTTATCCATATATCGAGAGGTGTGCTGGTCTACCATTGATCGTGCGAATGATGTATGTGATACCCTTATTTGTACTTACGGTGACAGCTTAGATGGTGCATTGATTTATCTGGAGAACTTTGCTCCGGATGAAGCGAGAGAACGATTTGAAGAACGCATTCGCAGCTTATTTGAGACAAAGTGGATCATTGAACTGGTAGATATGGCTATGTTGAAAATCAGAGAATATCCAGATAAAGGCGCTCTGTACTGTGAGATTATCTCAAAGGCATATCTCAACCGCTTCAAGTACAGGGAATCAGAAATGCTGGAGGTTTTGAATATGGAACGCAGCACCTACTATGACCGAAAGAAAGAAGCGATACTGTTATTTGGTCTGTCACTTTGGGGAACAGCCATTCCTAAATTGAAAGATTTCCTGGAAAGTGCCCGGGAGGAAGAAGCATTGTGTTATTGTGAATGCTAAGACAGGATTTTAGTCCGACTAAAATCCGATGAAAATACGACGGTTCCCCTACTGAAAGTCCGACTTGTCCAGTGTTAAAATGGCTATGCTGGGAGATAGCGGCATAAAATTGAATAGAGAGAGTTACGCCTCGTGCCTGTAATGGGTACGGGGCTTTTTTTATACCTGCCTATTTTCCCCCATAATTAACACAAAGGCATGAACGAGAGCTTGGAGTAATTTACTCCGGCTCTTTTTTTATGCCTGCAAGGAGGACAGGCAGATGGCAAAGGGTATTGAGAATCGGGCACGATCTCCTCCCGCTGTTTTTGATTTTGCAACTTCACAAATTCAAAAACACGGAGGAACGAAAATGTATTACGACTTGGTTGAAAGCGGAAAAAGAATTAAAGCCTTGAGAAAGGAACATGGGCTTACACAGGAACAGCTTGCGGAGCAGTTAGGTGTTGCCGCAAACACCATTGCACGAATTGAAACCGGCAACAGAGGTATCTCTATTGATTTGGCAATCGAACTGGTTGTGCGCTTTGAGACAACCCTTGATTACATATTTTTAGGTCGTGAATAACCTCAAAACTATACCTACGAGGCAATAAAAACTTGCATGAGGAACAGGTACAATTTAGATACAGCCAAAGAAAATCGGCTGCTTGATCCTTGAAAACTGAATACACAGTCATCGAATACGTTCCTGTTGCCGGTGCGAGAGCATCAGCCACATCAGCGGTACGCCGAGACGTATCGGATAGAGAAACAGAACGACTTTCTTCTATAAATTAAGCGCTTGTCTCTCTCCCGATGCCAGCGATCAATACTGGCTTGTAAATATTGGGTTGCTCCCAATACGGCCATGAAAGCAACAGGATTAAAGATACTTCTCTACGGAGCTGGCGGAGAACCCGGCAGAGGTTAGATTCCTATGGAACTGATTCGCAATCAGTCGTTCGGTGATTCCCTGAGGGCGTAAGCCCTCTTTCCCAGGGGTGCGTGGCAAATATGGGACACATAGACTTTTGGACTGACTGCCTGATTCCTTTCTGGCAGTCAGTTATTACATAGCCAACGAAAGGAGGTCATGGCACATGATGAAAGAAAATTGGGTATATTGCCGTGGTGATATTTATTGCGCCAAGCTGGACCCGGTAGTTGGGTCGGAACAAGGCGGCATCCGTCCGGTTATCGTCATTCAGAACGATACCGGTAATAAACACGCTCCCACATTGATTGTGGCAACGGTCACCACCAGAATCCATAAGAAAGCGAATATGCCGACGCACTTTGTTATTTACGACAATCCTGCATTCAAAGAAGCGTCCGTTGTTCAGCTGGAACAGATTCGTACCATTGATAAAAGCAGGATTGATAATTACTTAGGTAAGGTAACGCCCCGTGAAATGGTAGCGATTGAGAAAGCCTTATCTGTCAGCCTGGCAATGGAACAGCTGAAAAAGCGTTCCCCAAAACATAAAGCAAAGAGAGCGAAGGAGTGAACATAAATGTTTGAAGAAAGAATCGCTGCCATGAATCAGCGCACCGAAGAAGCGATGGCTGCTAACGCAGTTCAGTTTGATAAGAGAACCTATACGGTTGATGAGATTCAGGATATTCTGGGCATCAGCAGAACCAGCGCATACAACCTTGTGAAAAAGAAAGTTTTCCATAGCGTCCGCATCGGTGGCAGTATCAGAATCTCCAAAAAGAGTTTTGATGAGTGGTTGGATCATCAAATGTAAGATTTGTCAAGGGCGTCGTACAACCCGGCGACAAACTTCAAAACATATTGAGAGTTCGATAAAATGTAGCCATGACAAGAAACACATGGCTACATTTTTTACATAGGAGGTTGTACGATGGCGGAAATGAGAAAACGCACGAGTATGTCTGTTCTGGAAATGGGCAGGATGCTCGGTCTTGGTAAAACGGAGTCATACTGGCTCATTAAGAAGAATTACTTCAAAACCATTCTTGTCGGCAACACCATGAGGGTGATGATCGACAGCTTTGAAGAATGGTATGCCAATCAGTTCAAATACCAGAAGGTCGATGGAACCCCTCCCGGCGAGGAATTGAAGAAAACTACATATTCAATGGAGGAGCTTGGACAGCGCCTTGGGCTGAAAGAAGCGACTGCTTACGAACTGGTTGCCAAAGGGCATTTTGATGTGGTCGATGTCCTGGGCAAGCGCAGAGTGACAAAGGAGAGCTTTGAAAGATGGTATGCTTCTCAAACCGATTACCGCACGGTAGAGGATCAGGAACTGGATGCAGATATTATGGCATCCACCTACGGTCTGCCGGAAATGGCAAGAATGCTTGGGGTACATCGTCAGACCATTTACTATATCGTTGCCAATGAAGATTTTGAGCTTATCAAGGTTGGCAGGTATAAGCGAGCTACCAAAGAGAGCTTTGAAAAATGGTATCACAATCAGACCCGCTACCAGTTAGCGGAAGATAGACAGGAAAGGAGCTGATTACATGGCATCTATCGTTAAGAGAAAAAAGAAGTATTCTGTGGTTTATACATACACCGATGAGAACGGCAACAAGCGTCAGAAGTGGGAAACCTTTGAAACGAATGCCGAAGCAAAGAAAAGGAAGTTGCAGGTTGAATATGAGCAGGAGTCCGGAACCTTTATTCCCCCTTCTGCTAAAACCGTCAATGATCTTTTGGATGAGTATATGTCAATCTATGGTGTGAACACCTGGGCGATGTCTACCTATGAAAGCAGAAAGAGCCTGATTGCAAACTATATTCGTCCCCTCATCGGTGATATGAAGCTGGAGGATGTCACGCCGAGAATCATGGACAAGTATTACCGAGATTTGCTTTCTGTCAAAGCGGTTTCTTCTAAGTATGTAAAAGCCCGTACAGAATATCTGACTCCGCATACTGTCCGAGAGGTTCACAAGACATTGCGAAATGCTTTCAATCAAGCGGTCAAGTGGGAATTGATGACCAGAAACCCTGTGGAGCACGCTACGCTGCCGAAAGAAGAACACAAGACCAGGGATATCTGGACAGCAGAAGTGCTCCAGAAGGCTCTGGAAGCCTGTGACGATGATATTCTTCGTCTGGCTATTAACCTTGCCTTCTCCTGTTCCCTGCGAATGGGCGAGCTTCTGGGGCTTACCTGGGACTGTATTGACATTTCCCCCACCAGTATTGAACTTGGTCAGGCAAGCATCTTCGTTGAAAAGGAGTTGCAGAGAGTAAATCGTGAAGCGATGGCAGATCTGGACGGTAAGGACATCATGTTCAAGTTCCCACCGACCTTCGCCAGTACGCATACCGCATTGGTTCTCAAAACTCCTAAGACCAAAACAAGTGTCCGCAAGGTGTTCTTACCGAAAACCGTAGCGGAAATGTTGGTACAGCGAAAGGCTGACATCGAAGAACTGAAAGACCTTTTCGGTGACGAGTTCGTAGACTTCAATCTGGTTTTCTGTTCTTCCAATGGCAAGCCGATTGAGGGGCAGGTTATCAACCGTGCTTTCAATAAGCTGATTGAGGAGAAGGGACTGCCGAAAGTGGTTTTCCATAGTCTCCGACATTCCAGTATCACTTACAAGCTGAAGCTGAACGGCGGCGATATGAAATCCGTTCAAGGCGATTCCGGTCATGCACAGGTCAAGATGGTAGCGGATGTTTACTCCCATATCATCGACGATGACCGCAGACTGAACGCTGAAAGAATGGAAGCTGCGTTCTACTCAGGCAGACAGGCAACGCCTGAGCCGGTTCAACCAGCCGCAACGGAAAGCTCCGCTGATGATAAAGAACTTCTTCTGAAGCTTCTGCAAAATCCGGAAATGGCAGCACTCCTGAAGTCGCTGGCAAAAACATTATAGTAACTGCAAGGGCAGATCCTTTTACATAGCTACAATAGCTGTAAAAGGGTCTGCCCTTATTTTTTTGTTATGGAGGTCAACGAGTATGGATAGAATCTTTATGGACGAGTATTACGAGCATCTGAGAGCTGACAATATCGAGGCATTTTCCAAGGAAAGGAACGACGAATATGTTGGCAGAGCTGAGGAATACAAAGCAGCAAAGTCGGCATTGCTTGAAGGATTGGGACTTGAGCATTTGTTTGACCATAGCCATGAACTGACTCCGAAAGAGAAAGAAATATGGATGCTGTTCGATAGGGTTGATGTAGCAGAGCTTCTTGCAAGGGATGCTTTTGCCAAGGGTGCTTATATGCTCGGCGCTGAGGATAGAGAGATTATGCTGAAATAAAAAAAGACCTGCTTCGGCGGGTCTAAATTACATAGAATCATTGAGTCTGAAAAACCTTTGAAATTCTTAATAATTCTGGTTGAAAAATTCATTTTGAAATGATATATAAAACAGACTGAAATCTGTGTCTAAGGACACCCGCACCCTCACACGAGAATGAATAGGATTTCCTATCATTTCGCATCACGAGAAGTTACATAGTGACATTTACTTGCACTTGCAACGTCCACCAAAAATCGAAAGACTTGCTAATTTCGAGCCAATCGGACGGTGTAAAATCCCTCTGAATTAGCTATCACAGCGTAGTATCAGATGGGATTTGAAATGCTGAAAAACCTTGTATTTCCAAGCATTTTTAAGCATTAGATGCCACTTCCCGATGTCGTATCGGGTCTACTCCTAAGCGGTAGGCCGGAGGTTCAAATCCTCTTAGCGACGCCAGCAAACAACGCCGAAAGCCTTTGTTTTCAAGGACTTTCGGCTTTTTTTAACAAATTCCTGTGTGATTGCGGAGACGAAATAATGTTTTCAAATTTTACTTCAAATTCTGATTTTTGACAAGCCCTAAAAAATCGAACTGCTGTGATAAGACAAAAATTTCTGCTAATCATTAGCAGAAAAAGGGCCGATTTTGCTAATGAAAATGCCCTTCCAGCTAATTAGGCGAAAAATCGTGCTAAAAACCTTGCTAATACAAAAGGCGGATGTTCCGAGTGCTAAGCCGTTATAAGAAATAAAATTGAATATTACCATGTACATAGAGCGTCTATTTGCCCCTGTATCGGGGATGGATAGACGCTCTTTTTTTATGCCCAAAATTCATGGGTAAATCTGAAAGATTGGAGGTTTGATTTTTGAGTAAGATCGTCTATTCCCCAGACAAGCCAAACGACTGCCGTTACTGCCATTTCTGGAAAAACAATAAAACGGGCTGCTGTCTGGGCGAAGAAAATTGTTACTACTTAATCTCCGTACCCCCAAAGCCGAAGTCGGAATGTGATGGTTGTCCTTATGGTCGAGATCATCCCTGCATCGGTTGGTGTACCAAGAAGATTTTGAAGGAAGTGGGGGTGCGTTGATATGTATGAGTATGAGCGTGTCCGTTGCCCAAAGCCCAAAGGCTGTCGAGATTGTGAGTATCATCAACCTCGCTGGAGGTATCGTTCCTGTTATTTCGTCCGTTGTCCGTATGGATTAAGAGACACGACATTCCGCAGCTCCTCTCTGGAAAAAGAAAATTTCCCGCGAATGGGATAATATCGAGTTAGTCGGATTGGACCTGCCCAATCGTTCCAAACAGATCATCGCTTTGGGGAAATCTTATTACGGAGAGGTGAAACTCGAGATCGGCGAACTCAGTATGCATGAAGTAGGAGTTGAATTGGTGGCTGCCGAACAGAAAGACGGACGCCAGGTTATCCGCGAAAAACACGATTTTATCCCTGTTGAACAAGTGGGTAGTGTGGCCAGATACCGCATCGATGTGACTGCCGACTCTCCGGGATTGCTGATGCTGGCCATCCGTATCTACCCGAAAAGCGAATTACTGCCCCATCGCCAGGACTTTGCTTTGGTAAAATGGCTGTAAGCTGATCGTTCTTTTTTCAGTTATTAAAGTTAA
>ENA-OPSJ01002054-OPSJ01002054.1-human-gut-metagenome-genome-assembly--contig:-NODE-2054-length-13698-cov-2.874368_pt1 | contig 13698 bp, 10 predicted proteins | sample MGYA00241801_ERZ501893 | MGnify/ENA primary metagenome ERZ501893 (study PRJEB25962, sample SAMEA2042219) | human gut metagenome | biome: human gut; feature: human-associated habitat; material: faeces...
TTGAAAGGGGGCATCATCATGTTGAAGTTTCAAAATAATGATACCACGATTATCGCAACTTTTGAAGACTTTATTTTAACCACTTACGTTATTATTGACGAATTGTATCACCGTTTTGCGCCTTCGGAAGTCAAGAGGCGTCGCCATGTTTTGGACGCAAAACTATCCGACTCCGAAATTATTACGATTGCTCTCTGTGGAGAGTTGGTCGGTATTGATTCTGAAAATGCCTGGTTTTCCTTTGTAAAAAAGAATTACCGGCATCTTTTCCCGCAGCTTTGCAGCAGAAGCCGTTTTAACAGAACACGACGTGCATTGATGCAGACAACAGAATTATTACGGCAAAAAATGCTTTCTACTTTCCCACTGCCCATCAGTCCTTATTGCATCGTTGACAATTTTCCTCTTGCGGTCTGTAAATTCGGACGTGCACGGTACTGCAAAGTATTTCGCGATCATGGTGCTGATTATGGAAAATGCCCTTCTAAAAAGGAAACCTATTTCGGTTACAAAGTACATGCATCGATTACCCTGGAAGGTTACATTACTGCATTTGAAATCACACCAGTCTCCACAGATGACCGCGAAGGGTTACGAGATTTGATGGACAATTGTTCAAAAAATATGTGTCAATGACACCGGGAAAATTCAGACAAACGGAACTGCAGGAGCGATCCGTCTCACGCTGTCCCTCTCCACAAACTTCCCAGGCAACATAAAGATACCTGTGGAATAATTGTCATTTCTCAGCTTATGGAGAATGATGTGAACGGTGCGCTTTGCCATTTCCTTGGTGTTGATCTCATAGGTCGTAATCCCGACACCGCCGAACTGATCCGGAATATAATTATCGAATCCGATCACGGAAACATCCTCCGGGACAGAATAGCCATTCTGTGCCAGTTTCCGGATCAGCATGCTGGCTGTTCTATCACAGTTGCAGAAAAACGCTGTCGGCATTTCCTCTGGAAGTTCAAATTTATTCTCCACATCTACAAAACCGGTCTCTCTGTCACGGTCATCCAGGATCCAGTCCTCATGGACCGTCATGCCATGCTCCATCATGGACTTGAGATAGCCAAAGAAACGGTCATCAATACTGGTCGTGAAAAGTCTCGTTCCCACGAATCCGATCTTGCTGTGTCCCATCTCAAACAGGTAGTTCGTCATCTCATATCCTCCCATCAGGTTGTTGGAAACCACGCAGTCGGTCACTTTGCCGCGTCCTGTAGTGTCCAGATTTACCGTCGGTACCGGAATATTTTCTGCGAGAAATTCCGCATAACCATGCTTGAACTCGCCCATCACGATCAGACCGTCTGCCTTCTTTTCAAGGATGACCTTCGGAAGTTCACTTCGCTTCTCCACTTCGTGGCTGATCACTTCCAGCATCGGGAAACAGTTTCGGGAGATTGCCCATTTGGAGATCTCCTGATAAAGTTTCCAGTAAAAGGACTGATTTTCTCCCAGATAACGGTCGGCAACAATAACGCCGATCGTGAAACTTTTTTCTTTGCTGCTCTCGATCTGGCTGTCACTCCGTTTGTATCCCATCTCATCTGCCAGGCGGACGATCTTCTCCCGCATTTCCTCGCTGACACCTTTCTGTCCTGAAAGTGCCTTGGAGACCGTAACCGCACTGACACCTAGTTTTTTTCCTATATCTATTAATCTGACTGTTTTTGCCATGTTTTTAACCTCTTTTTTAAGTATATTACTTAAAACTATCACAGATATATGGCAAAATCAAGGGGTTCCCCGCAAAAGCCTTATTACAGATTATTATTACGCTTCTTTTTCTGTCATGGCTTTCCTGAGGCCTTCAAGTTTCTCGGAAGCATCCTCGAGAGAAGTTCCCTTTACGCCAAAATAAAATTTGATCTTCGGCTCTGTACCGGATGGTCTCACACAGCACCATGCATTGTCTTCCAGTTCATAATAGAGAACGTTGGAAGCCGGAAGTCCGGTGGATTCTGTCTTGCCTGTTGCCAGATCTTTGCGTACATCTTCTTTGTAATCGCGGTATGCCAGGACTTCGAAATCTCCAAGCTTTTTCGGCAGATTCTGACGGAAATCGTCCATCATCGCCTGGATCTTCTGAAATCCGTCGATTCCTTTGAGGGTAACGGTTGCAAGTCCTTCTTTGTAATAGCCATATTTCTCATACATGTCAAGCATTGCATCCCAGAGGGTCTTGCCCTGTTTCTTGTAATAGGCAGCTACTTCACAGAGCATCATAACTGCAACCGGTGCATCCTTGTCACGGGCGTAGGTCCCTGCAAGACAGCCGTAGCTTTCTTCCAGACCAAATACATAGTGGTGTGCGCCTGTCTCGTCGAAATGATGGATCTGCTCGCCGATATACTTGAATCCTGTCAGAACTTCGATCAGAGCTGTATTATATTCTGCTGCCACTGCTTTTGCCATATCTGTAGTAACGATCGTCTCAACAAGGGCAGGATTCTCCGGCATGGTTCCTGTCTTTGTGCGTTCTCTCAGGATATATTCTGCAATCAGCATACCGGACATATTTCCTGTAAAGCTGATGTATTCGCCTGTCTTTGTATCTTTTGCATGTACGCCGAGACGGTCTGCATCCGGGTCTGTCGCAAGCACGATGTCTGCGTCGACTTCTTTTGCAAGTTTCATCGCAAGTATCCATGCATTCTCATCTTCCGGGTTCGGATACGGTACGGTCGGGAAAGTTCCATCCGGTTTCTTCTGCTCTTCCACCACATAAACCTGAGTAAAGCCAAGCTCGCGCAGAATGCGACGTACCGGGATGTTACCTGTTCCGTGAAGTGGTGTGTAGACGATCTTCATGTCTTTCGCCATCTCCGGGATGATTTCCGGATGGATGCTCTATTTCTTAAGCTGTGCGATATATTTATCATCAAAATCTGTTCCGATGATGTTAAAAAGGTCCTCTGCTCTTGCAGTATCTTCCTCCATTGTTTTTACCATGGAAAATTCTGTCACTTTAGCAACTTCTGCGAGGATGTTTTTGTCATGAGGCGGTGTGATCTGCGCGCCGTCCTCCCAGTATACCTTATATCCATTGTACTCTCTCGGGTTATGGCTTGCTGTGATCACGATACCGGAAATGCAGCCAAGTTCTCTTACTGCAAAAGAAAGCTCTGGTGTCGGACGCAGAGATTCAAACAGATAAGTTTTGATTCCGTTTGCATTCAGGCAGAGTGCTGCCTCTCTTGCAAACTCCGGTGACATGATACGGGAATCGTGTGCAATGGCAACGCCCTTGTCCTGTCCGTTCTGTGCCAGAATATAGTTTGCAAGTCCCTGTGTTGCCTGGCGGACTGTATAAATGTTCATACGGTTTGTTCCCGCACCGATCATTCCACGAAGACCGCCTGTTCCAAACTCAAGTTGACGGTAGAAACGATCCTCGATCTCCTTCTCGTTACCTGCAAGATTTCTTAATTCTTCTTTTGTTTTGTCATCGAAATATGGATCTGTACACCACATTTCATAAGTTTCGCGATATCCCATTGTCATATCCTCCTTTTTATGTAAACAACTTTCGTTGTTTTATCCTTATTCTTCAGCCTCAAGTCTGTCAAAGATCTTCCTTATAATTAATGAATTCACAAACAACTGTATTCCCATTCCGACAAAGACCCAGATCCAGAAAACAGCCGCAAATGTCTCTGCGGAGATCAGGAACCATTCCAGCGGAAACAGATAATAATCCAGAAAATACTGTTTTCTCTGTTCTTTATTCATTTCAATCCATTTTTGCTTCTCTGTTTTCTTCATATTTTACCTCTTTTGATTAATTTTAGCTTTTATTAACTTAAAAATCAATTAATTTAAGTAAATTAATCAACAAAAAAGAGACGCTAATATTGTGGAATATTAACATCTCTCTTGCGTTTATATATTATTTTATAAAGATAATTCCTGATTTATTTTCCATACAGATAAGAGCTGTACTTTGGATCATCCAGATTCGTGGTATCGATCCATACAGGATCATAGTATACAAATTTCTCCAGATCGCTGGAAACTTCCTCGTACGGAACGGTCAGCTGTACGGCAGCAAGGATCGTCTGGTATCCAAGCTGATACGGAGACTGTGAGACAATGCCTGTCTCTGAGCCATTGCGAACTGCGTCCTGCTGTTTGGTGGTCGCATCTACTCCGACCATGACCGGTGCTATACCTTCTGCTTTCTCAATATCAAGATAAAGATCAGATACATCCGCATTCGTACAGAACACGCCTGCCAGATCCGGGTAGTTCTGAAGTGCAGCTTCCATAGCAGTCTTCATATCCTCCACCTGGTCTGTATATAATTCCTGAATGATCGTAATATCCGGACATTCTGCGAGAGCTTCCTTGAATCCTTCTACGCGTTTCTTAGAACTCTCTGTCTTCTCCTGCGCGGAAAAAATTGCAACTTTACCGCTTTTTCCGATCGCATCGCTTAATTTCTCTCCCGCCATCTTTCCTACATAAACATTATCTGTTCCGCGGAAAACGGCGATCATATCACTGTCACTTACATTGGAGTCAAATGCTACTACTGCAATGCCATTCTCTCTGGCTGCCTCAAGCTGTGCCTGGCAGGAATCCTCGTCGCCTGCTGAAAGACATAATACCGTTGGATTCTCTGCAATAACTGCATCCAGTGTATTAACCTGCTTCTCCACATCCTGCTCATCACTTGCACCTTCAAAGGTCATCGTGATCTGGTCATCGGATGTAAAACCATATGCCGCATTGACATCCTTAATCGCATCTTCCATACCGGAATGAAGTGCCTTCCAGTACTCACCATCCACGCTCTTACTTACAACTGCAATTCTACTTCCCTTCGTTACGGATGCAGAAGTATCGATCTGTGCTGCCAGTGCAGCTTCTTCCTCTGATTCCGGATCTGAATCTGTCTCTTCCTCTGTCTGTGTTGTCTCGTCATTTGCCTGTACATCCGCTACAAAATTCTCAGAGCCGCTTTCTTTGTCGAGTCCCCCTGCCACCAGTATGACACCAGCAAGGATAATTCCGGCTGCAGCCGCTTTTCTCATTATTTTCCCTCTTTTCTTAATCTAAACTTCATACAAATGCGCTTCTTTTTTTACATTATACACATTTTCTTTTTTGCGTCCATAGATTTCATAGTTTTTTCATTATTTGAGCGGAAAATAATACATTCTTGCTGATATGCTTTACAGTGTCAAAAAGCCTTTGAATGTCTCACCTTTCGGTGTGACTTTAAATTCCATTTTCTTTCCGTTTGCCGGGTGGCGGAAAGCCAGATGGCAGGAGCATAATCCTAACGGAAGGCCAGACTTATCTGCGGCGTTATATTTCCGGTCTCCAAGGAGCGGCATGCCTTTGTGAGCCATCTGCACACGGATCTGATGATGTCGTCCTGTATCCAGGATGATCTTAACAAGGATTCTTTTTCCTGTTACGGTGCGTTCGTCTTTGATTTCTTCCTGAATACTGTAATCCAGGCTGGCTTTCTTTGCTCCGGGAGTCTTCGGAGTGACCACGGAGGAAGAATTTGTCCGGTTATCTTTTTTGAGGTAATCTTCCAGATGCCCCTGCTTTTCCTCTGGCATCTGTGCAGTTACTGCCAGATATTCTTTTGTGACAGTTTTAGACGCGATCTGTCGGTTCAGTTCGGCGGCAGCCTTTGGCGTTTTTGCAAATACCAGAACGCCCTCTACCGGCTGATCCAGTCTGTGTATGATCCCGAGATACGGCATCTTGCCCGGTGTCTTAAGTGCCAGATGATTCTTAAAGCTGCTTTCCATATCTGCCATTCCAAAGCGGGCACTCTGCACGGCAACGCCCGCCGGTTTATGGCACACCAGAATATCCTTATCTTCATAAAGAATACAATCCTGTATATTAAAACTTTGCATAAAAAATCTCTCCTTTTGAGGAGAGTATAACATACAACACGTAAGACGACCATCACTTCTATTTATTCTTCGCGAATTATTTATAAAAGGATGGTCGTCTTAACACTCTTCACTATTCAATTTTTAATAACCTCTTAGTTCTTTCAAAACTTATCGTCTTGTTTGCTAATTGAATTCCTATGATATATCTACATCATATATCTCTGATTCAATTCTCTGTATTTAGTTTTTATATTAATTTCGATATCATATTGATGTCTTGTTTTGTGGTTGCGATTGTTTTATTCCCTGCTCATAAACGATACGATTTTTATCACTTCGTCTATTTAGAAAGTTTATAGATTTTAAATTATAATCTACGAATTATAATTTATTGAGAAACTTAGGATATTCTTTTTCATTGGATTAGAGCAGCTCCAAACTTAACTTCTTAAATTCCAAACTGTTTTCCTTTGAAATAAGATTCCTTATAATCTCTTCTTAACATCTGTTGTGAGGAGATGTTCTTCTGATGCAAAGTTTCAATCCATATTAAAATAAATCTTATATGCATCTCAAAGTATCTTGCTTATTTATCTTCAAGCTTCTCTGGATCTCTGCTTCCAGACGATGCTCTAAAATAAGGAGTTATACTTTTTCAAAAATGTTTCTTTACACATTTTCGAAAGTCTCTGTATCAGGTGCGTGATAGTTATTCAATATAAGTAATCGATTCTATATACCTGTAATACTTATGATAAACGATCATTTCTTTTCATGAAGTCCTGTTCACCAGGCTGTAAATTTCATCTTTCTTCTCTAAGAATATGATTATTTCTTAAATTAATGGGCTAATATGTATCAGGTCTTTCTTGCAGGAAACTCGATTCCTATCACTTCTTATATTGATTGTGATTAGTAACTACTGTCCCAACGGTATCACCCTTGCCTTTCTTTTGATTTTCATTCCTTTCATGTTCTCTATACTATGAATTGAATGAGTTTCTTTTGTGTTTTGTTTTTGTTTTCTTTTGATGTCATTATAATAGCACTGTATAGTATATTTGTCAACACATTTTTCGATTATTTTTTAATTTATTGTATATTTTTCGTGTTTATAATATTATTCTTGTTTTATTTGTGCATATTTTTTATTATTTTCTGATAATTTAAACATATTATAAAACTCCTCTTCCATACAAAAAGCAGTCCCGCGGGAGGCTGTGGTAAGCCATCCTGCGGGACTGCACAAACAGGGGTTGGTTCTGTATGTGGGGTGCCAGAACCAGTCTTATTTTCTGTTGTAGTTGATCAGACATCCTTTGAGGATGATCTCACGTTCGTCATCGGTCAGTTCTCCGAGTGTTACCTGGAACTCCTTAAGTCCGTCTTCTTTGACTACATATCCGGTGATGCTGTCGGCTTTATCAGCAACAGCTTCTCTGATATGCGGGAAGAACAGGAAATCACCGTTGGTAAACGGAAGCTCTCCCTGCGGGATCAGGAATGGAAGCATGCCCCAGTTGATAAGGTTTGAGCGGTAACGTTTGGTAGCGTACTCGTTTGCGATGTTTGCCCATCCACCGAGAACCTTCTGGCAGGAAGCGGCCTGCTCACGTGCAGAGCCATCACCAGGTTTTACAGCGAAGATCGTACTTCCGACTCCGACGTTTTCTTTGCTGATATCTGCGAACTGTTTCTTAACAGCTTCCATAACCGGTTTCAGTTCCGGAACTGCCTCTGCCGGACATTCTCCTGCTTCGATCGCCTTCTGTGCCTTCTGGATCTCTTTGGCACGTCCAACGTACTCCGGATCTCTTCTGGAAAGAGTGAACTCTGCCAGTCCAAGCGGATTGGAACGGAAAGAGGAAGTCTCACCGGAAGGAATCAGCTCGTCTGTTGTTGTAACAGGATCATGGATCTCAGAAACAACTTTGAGAACAAGGTTCTCTGCCAGCGCAGGCATCTCCGGCCAGTCTTTGATGTTTGGTCCAAACTGGATCTCAACACTTGGATCTGCAACGCCCTTGCTGTCAAAGATACGGTTCTCATAAATTGTTTTGTCGAAGAAATATTTCTGATGTCTGTAGCTTCCGGTAAATTCTTCTGCGGAAGTCAGGAAGCCTTTGTTTGCTGCTGTTGCTGCGATGGATCTCGCATCCATAAGTGCAACGGAAGAAATCTGTCCGTTCTGGACCTTGGAACCTTCACGGTTCGGGAAGTTTCTCGTTGTATGACGGATACTGAACGCATTATTTGCAGGTGTGTCTCCGGCACCGAAGCACGGTCCGCAGAAAGCAGTCTTGACAACTGCCCCTGTTGCAAGGAGGTCAGCCAGGACACCGTTTCTTGCAAGTTCCATATAGATCGGTGTACTTGCCGGGTAAACGCTGAGTGTAAAGGCGTCTGCACCGATGCTTGCTCCGCGGAGGATGTCTGCTGCTGCACAGATATTCTCAAATCCGCCGCCTGCACATCCGGCGATGATTCCCTGCTCTACATAAAGTTTACCATCAACGACTTTGTCCTTGAGAGAATATGGAACTTTGCCGTCGAGACTGATCTGAGCCTTTTTCTCTACATCATCAAGGATGTCATAGAGGTTTTCTTTGAGTTCATCGATAGTATAGGTATTGCTTGGATGGAATGGCATTGCGATCATCGGTTTGATCTCACTTAAGTCAACCTCTACGCAGCCGTCATAGTATGCGACCTTGCCCGGTTTGAGTTCTTTGTAGTCTTCTTTTCTGCCATGGATCTCGTAGAATTCTTCGATGGTCTCATCTGTCTGCCAGATAGAAGAAAGACAGGTTGTCTCTGTTGTCATAACGTCAATTCCGATACGGAAGTCTGCACTTAAACCTGCAACTCCAGGTCCTACGAATTCCATAACTTTGTTCTTAACGTATCCATTGGCAAATACCTTGCCGATGATCGCCAGAGCAACGTCCTGCGGTCCTACGCCCGGTCTCGGCTGTCCCTTGAGGTAGATTGCAACTACGCCCGGCATATTGATGTCATAAGTCTGGGAAAGGAGCTGCTTAACCAGCTCACCGCCGCCCTCGCCCATAGCCATGGTACCAAGTGCACCATAACGGGTGTGGCTGTCAGAACCAAGAATCATCTTGCCGCCACCTGCCAGCATCTCACGTGCAAACTGATGGATGACTGCCTGATGAGGAGGTACATATACTCCGCCATATTTCTTTGCACAGGTAAGTCCGAACATGTGGTCATCTTCGTTGATTGTTCCGCCTACTGCACACAGAGAGTTGTGACAGTTTGTCAGCACATATGGGATCGGGAATTTCTCAAGTCCTGAAGCACGTGCTGTCTGGATGATTCCTACAAAAGTAATATCATGGGATGTTAACTTATCAAACTTGATCTGTAATTTCTGCATATTTCCGGAAGTATTGTGTGCTTCCAGGATATCATATGCCATGGTGTTCTTTGCTGCGTCTTCTCTGGATACCGGCTGATCAAACTTGCTTTCTTCAACAATGTCACTGCCATTTACAAGGTAAACGCCACCGTCGTATAGCTTCATAATAATCCTCCATTCATATAAATTATGCATTGCACGCTTCTGTGTTTTTGCAAAATGTATATTAATTATACTTTATCTCGCTAAAATCTGCAACGACATTTCACAAGAAGATATATAAAAATTCTTGACAAAATAATAACTGATAACTACAATGCCATTAGCAAACACCTACTATTGATGTAAAAAACAGGGGATAAATTTGAATCAGAGAGATAATACTTTTTTTGAAGCTTATAAACGTCTTGACCGGCTTTGCAGAGATATTCTCAACTGCCAAAATGGTGTTAGTGAATATATTCAGCAAATGGATAAAACTCCTCAGGCGCAGTATATAGTTACCAATTGGGAAAAAGATTATAAAATGTTGAAGCATATCCGCTGGGTCAGAAATCAAATAGCCCATGATACCTCAGACGCTCCATTCAGCACAGAAGCTGATTTGGAATTTACAAATGCATTTTATGATCGAATCATAAATCAAAATGATCCTTTCTCACATTTAAGAAAAGCAGAACAAAGAAAAACCTATGCCAATAACAATTATTATTTTCCGCCAAAGTCTTCAGATAACTCCTTTCATACTCAGTTACCTGACACTTCTAATGACAGTTCATCACATGGACCTCTGGCAGTTATCAGTATCATAGCTGGCATAATTATTATAATTTTAATCGTTTTTTCACTTATAAATATGAACTTATAACATCTTTACTTGCATATTAAAAGCCATTATACTTAAAATCACTTAGCACTCAAATATTTCTGTCACCTGTGGCAGTTTTGATAGGGAGGTAGGAACACTATGTTTCGTTTATGGGGAAAACTGTGGAAAGACAACCACATGATGAAAGATCTCGTCATTGATGACGACTCAGAAGATACCAGAACACACAAGATCTTCCGTGCACTGCAGGAGATCTGCTATGATTTTGACCTGGAAAATCCGATCTGGCTGGACAGCAATGTGACGGATTTCAAGCGCCATTCCAGAACACGATTCCGCCAGGACAGCTTTATTGAACATATTGAATTTGATTATCTGGAGATCCAGGTGATCGAAGAAGACTGAAAAACTGCCGCCACAGCTTGCGGTGAGCGGCAGTTTTGGTATCAGACGATCCATTTGCCCAGGACTGGTATTTTTTTGATAAGTATTACTGCAATACAGCTAGGTACAAAAATACACACCATGACCAGTGGAACTGCAATCACTGTATTTCCGATCATCAAACTGTCCACCCCTGCTCTGTGCAGGATATCACGGAAAAGTACATGGATCAGGTAAATTCCCAAGGTATAACTTCCAAGTCTGCAAATGACGGCTTCCTGCTTTTCTGTCCATTGGATTTTTGATACATGGTTTTTGAAAAACAGAAATATCGCACTTCCCCAGAAAAATACTGCCATCGAAAAGTTCCCGTAGTAATCCTGAATCGCTTCGCCCGCTTTCGGAGACATATACTGCCCTATCAGGATCGCGGCACCGATCAGACCAACTCCAAGAACATAAATAAGATATTCCAGCTTCCTGAAGACCTTATAATGCGATAGATAATGCCCCAGGACAAAATATCCGGCATAATTTATGATCAGTCCTGGTCTTAAAGTATTTATTACTTTCATAACATATTCTTTTTGTGGAAACGCGAAACAATTAATCGTATAAGGTACGATTCTGATAAACAGAAACAGCAGGATCAGATATTCTTCCCACTTCTTACCGTTCTCGCAGTTCACGATCTCCCACAGAAGCGGTGTTACCGTCAAAATTCCTACCAGCATCGGAAGATACCACAGATGAAAATACGATGAACTGCAGGAAGTAAGTATTTTCTTAAAAAATGCTGCAGAACCTATCGCCGGTTTTCCTGACATGCCGACCCTGTACACAGCATAAAATATCTGCCAGAACAAGTATAGTACAACAAGCTGAAAGATATTCTTGGTCCACAGTTTCTTTAAAGACCATTTTCTCTTGCTGTCCAGATACAGAGTCCCACTGATCATGATAAACACAGATACCGCAAATCGATTGATCCCGTGATAAAAGTTAGAGGCTCTCCATGCACTGGAATCCAGCGGTATATCCCGAAAGTGCTGTGATGCAGCATGTATCCCGATCACTCCGATGCAGGCAACTATCCGGAGCAGCTCTATCCAGGTAATTCTTTTTTTCTTCATATTGATTCTTATGAGTTTCTGACTCTTCTCCTTTGTTTTATGTCTTCATGCCCGGCTTTTAAATCCGGCACGATCTAATAAAGTATAGCAAACACGGTCTGTTTCTACAAGAAATATTTCTGTAACATTTTGTCATTCCATAAATTCCCGGATGATTTCACGCATGATCTCCTCTTCCTCCGGACTCAGCATTTTGCTGAAATGACTTCCGGTTGCCGCTGTCTGGCGGATGCTTGCCGTGATCTTCTCCACCATCTCTTCCTGGAGAACGGGGTCCATTTTGGGCGGCGGTGCGACCGGTTCTGCCTTTCGCGGTGTGACTGTCTCCTCTCTCCTTGTCCGTGCAGAAAGGATATAATCTGCAAGAGAATTCATTACCAGTTCCTCCCGGTAGGCAAAGTCCAGAGCTTGTCTCAGGATCGTCAGTGCGACCGGGATCACAGTTCCCAGATAGAGATACCGAAGCGGCAGCCCGCTCGTCCACTTGAGCTTTGTCACAAACAGGATCGCCAGCCCCAGGCACAATGTTGACAGAAGCGATGGTACCCAGACCAGAAGGTTCATCCTGTTCAGCAGTTTATCTCTCGTTTTCCAGAGGTTCAGCCATTTCTCCTTAAGACTTGTGACCGTGTTTGTTCTTCGCAGAGTTCTTCTGTAAGTAAGGTGTACTGCCAGCATGCCCACCGCTCCGAAAGCTCCGGCGGCTGCCATGATGCAAAGCAGTATCTGCAGGTTCATGATTCGCTCCAGCATAAGCTCCTCCTTGCTTTTACAATCTCTCCGACACCTTCTCGGCTTCTCTTCTGCTGTTAATTCCCATTCTACACCTACAAGAACCTGTAGGAAACAAAAATCGTTCGTCAAATTCTCCCTGGAAAATGCGAAAAACTCCTCTGAATGGCTGATTTATCTGCTTTTCGTGATAATTCAGCCTCCCATGAGGAGTTTCTGTCGTTTTATATTCTGGCAGGATCTTTATAACCTGAGATTCACATTTCTTCCAGTGCCTTGACAACCTCTTCAAACTGCATGAAGTGGGATGCTTTTACAAGGATCGTATCTCCCTCCTGGACAAGATCTCCAAGATGCTCAAGGAGAGATTCCCGGCTCTTTTCATAAATCACTTTAAATTCCGGGTCTGCTTTGCGTGCAGCTTCTGCCATATGCACAGAAAGCGCACCGACACAGATGCAGGCATCAATTCCGCACTGTGCTGCATGAGTTCCGACTTCTTCATGAAGTGCGATCTCATTCTCTCCAAGTTCACCCATATCTCCAAGGATCGCCACTCTTCGTCCTTCGCCGTCGTGAAGAACATCAAGAGAAGCTTTCATGGACATCGGGTTTGCGTTGTAGCAGTCATCCACTACCAGGAATTTGTCTGTCTCGATCATTTTGAAACGTCCGCGGATCGTTTCCAGGCTTTCGATGCCTCTCTTGATCTCCTCGATGGAAAGACCGTAAATGCGTCCTACAGCAGCTGCTGCCAGTGCATTATAGACCATATGGATCCCCGGTGTCGGAACAAGCACGTCAAAAGCATCCTCGACAAGATGAATGCGGCAGGCAACACCTTTGAGTCCTTTGCTCTCGATCTGGTCTGCATATACATCACGCTCTGCATTCAGCCCGAAAAATACTGGTTTAATGCCATTGTATTCACTTACTGTCGCCAGCTTGTCATCATCGCCATTCAGAACAATATGTCCTTCCGGGTTCATGGATTTAAAGATCTCTGTTTTTGCTTTGAGAACGCCATCGCGGTCTCCAAGATTTTCAAGATGGCAGGTTCCGATGTTTGTGATCACACACGTATCTGGTCTGGCGATCTTTGTCAGTCTGGTCATCTCTCCAAAATCACTGATTCCCATTTCCAGAACAGCAATCTGATCTTCCTCTCTCAGGCGAAAAACTGTGAGTGGAAGTCCCAGTTCGTTGTTAAAATTTCCCTGTGTCTTAAGAGTGCGGTATTTCTCCTTCAAAACAGACGCGATCACCTCTTTGGTACTGGTCTTTCCCACGCTTCCTGTAATCCCTACAACCGGTATCTGAAGCTGTTTCAGATAAAATTCTGCGATATCCTTCACTGCCTGA
>ENA-OPSJ01002072-OPSJ01002072.1-human-gut-metagenome-genome-assembly--contig:-NODE-2072-length-13615-cov-2.998378_pt1 | contig 13615 bp, 9 predicted proteins | sample MGYA00241801_ERZ501893 | MGnify/ENA primary metagenome ERZ501893 (study PRJEB25962, sample SAMEA2042219) | human gut metagenome | biome: human gut; feature: human-associated habitat; material: faeces...
GGAAAGGCAGCTTAAGAGACTACCGCCCTGCTGGTAACAGCAGGGGCACATGTAAACCCCATCCGAAGCAAGACCGAGCAGAGAACGATGCAGCGGCCCGTTGCGTTCTCAGGTAGGTTGCTTGAGCCTGCTGGCAACAGCAGGTCTAGATAGATGATCATTCAACGACATAACCCGGCTTACCGTCCTGCTTGCTTTTTTATAAAGTATTTAACAAAGGACAAGAACATGTTATTCAATTCACTGGCATTTGCCATATTTCTTCCGATTGTCTTTTTTTTATATTGGGCACTTCCAAGTAAATACCGTTCTTTTTTTCTGCTTATTGTCAGCTACTATTTTTATATGAGCTGGAATGTCAAATATGTCGTACTCATTCTGTTTACAACCGTGCTGTCTTATGGCTGTGCAAGGCTGCTTGAAAAACACCCTGCACACAAAAAGCTGTTTTTATGGCTGACGGTCGCAGCATGCATGAGTGTTTTGTTTTTTTTCAAATATTACAATTTCTTTGATCTGACGATCGTACGGATTCTCCAAAAATGTGCGATCCCGGTGCAGGCGCATACGCTTACCCTATTGTTACCCGTGGGTATTTCTTTTTATACTTTCCAGACGCTCAGCTATGTGATCGATGTATATCGGGGAGAAGTGGAAGCAGAGCGGAATTTCTTTACCTATGCTGCTTTTATTTCCTTTTTTCCACAGCTTGTGGCAGGACCTATTGAGCGTACATCGAATTTATTGCCGCAGATCAAGGGGGAACATACCTTTCACCGGGAAGATGCAGTATATGGACTGAAGCTGATGGCGTGGGGCTTTTTTAAGAAGCTTGTGATCGCTGATAATCTTGCAGTATATGTGGATCTGGTTTTTGACACGCCGCAGGACTATCCGGGCTTTGCCATGCTGCTTGCAGCCTTTTTCTTTACGATACAGATTTACTGCGATTTTTCGGGATATTCGGATATTGCGATCGGAACGGCAAAGCTGTTTGATATCAGGCTGATGCAGAATTTTAACAGTCCGTATTTTGCAGCCTCTGTCAAGGAGTTCTGGAGCAGATGGCATATTTCTTTATCCACCTGGTTCCGGGACTATGTCTATATCCCGCTTGGCGGTAACAGAGTCGGAAAGCTGCGGCACTGTGCAAATCTGCTTGTAACGTTTCTGGTGAGCGGACTCTGGCATGGCGCTGCCTTTACCTATATTATCTGGGGAGGACTTCATGGTATGCTGCAGATTCTGGAAAACAGTATTCCACTGTTTCGGGCACATATCAGACGCGTCAAAGAGGGGACAGAGAAGAAGGGCGTTCTGGTCATCAGCAGACTTGTGACATTTTTTCTCGTGATGCTGGCATGGGTCTTTTTCCGGGCCGGGTCGGTATCACAGGCAGTATATATCCTGTGGGATATGTGGACAGGCATAGGGCATCCGCTTTCTTACCTGCGAACAGGCTTTGTGGGACTCGGACTGACACTGCGGACGGCTCTGGAACTGGCTCTGCTGCTTGCTTTGCTGGCTGTTTATGACGCCTGTAGTCTGCATGCAGATCCGATCCGCAAGACAGAGACGTGGAAACCGGTGCTTCGCTGGAGCTTTTATTATGGATTTATGCTCCTCGTGATCCTGCTGGCATCGTTTAATGCACAGGAATTTGTATATTTCCAATTTTGAGGTAACAGAAATGATGTGGAAAGAAATCGGTAGTATTGTCAAAAAGTTAATATTGCTTTTGTTTCCTTTCTTTCTCCTTCTGCCGCTGTATTGCATGCTTTTTCCGGAAAACTATCTGGATGGGGAGTATGCGATGTACAGGCAGCAGCAGGATTATGTGCAGGGTAAAACGGGTACTGCTGCAAGGGTACTGATCGTTGGTGATTCCCGCACAAAGGCGGGCATGGATCCGGCGCTTCTCTGGGAAGGCAGCTATAATATTGCACTGGGCGGGACAACGCCGATCGAGGGCTATTATGCGCTGAAGGAATATATCGAAACACACGCGGATGATCTGCCGCAGACGGTTGTGATCGCGTATGCGCCGATGCATTATATGGATGTGGATACATTATGGACAAGATGCATTTATTTTCATACGCTGCGCAGTGCGGACTTTTCGGATCTGGTATCGCGTGCAAAAAGTTTTCAGGACACGGAGCATATTCTGATCGACCACTGCAGACTGGAATATTTGCAATATAAATTCTATATGCCGAATAAATATGCAACGGCTTTGAAAAAATCGGTATTCTGTGGACGCAGACAGGAAAATCTTCAGAAATATGCACAGGTGGAAGCAGACAGCGGGCATACCTATTATGGAACGGCAGACCATTCGGATGATGTGGACGGAGAAGCCAAGGTCAGTGACTTTAGTGCTTCCGATATCATTACAGCTTATCTGACGCAGATGTTTCTTCTGTGCAGGGAAAACAACATACAGGTGATCTTAGAGCAGACACCGGTCAATGAGACTTCTTATAAAATCTTTACACGGGAGTTGAAAGATCATTATCGCGGCTATATGGCGAATCTGGTGCAGGAGTTTCCGGATGTGCTGTTTTACCCTGATTTTTACTGTTATCCGAATGACTGCTTCGGGGATGCGGATCACCTGAATGAAAAGGGCGTGGAGGCTTTCTGCGGATACTTGAAAGAAAAGTATCCACAGCTATAGGGGCAGAATGCAATCGACAGGAATTCTGTCTATGATCTGTCGGAAAACAAAAAAGGACTTGCAGAATTTTGACAGGTGTGCTAGTATGTACTCACATGCTTTAAAGCGTTGAAGCATGAAAGAGAAAAGAAAGGAAGTAGATTACAATGGCACAGAAGGGAAACTTGATGACAGTTCGTACTGACGTCAAGGTATTAGATGCAACAATCAGAGACGGAGGACTGGTGAACGGCTTTTATTTTACGGATGAGTTTGTAAATGAACTGTATCGTACAAATGTAAAAGCGGGCGTTGACTATATGGAATTCGGCTATAAGGCATCTAAGGATATGTTCGATGTCAATAAATTCGGCAAGTGGAAATTCTGTGATGAAGACGATATCCGTGCGATCGTGGGAGATAACAATTCTGATCTGAAAATTTCGGTCATGGCAGATGTAGGCCGCTGCGATTACAAAAAAGATATCATTGATAGAAAAGATAGCGTGATCGATATGGTACGTGTGGCAACATACATCAATACAATGCCTGCAGCGATCCATATGATCGAGGATGCAAAGGAAAAAGGATACGAAGTTACCTGCAATATCATGGCGATCTCCAATGCGCAGGAGGCAGATCTGGATACTGCACTGAAGATGCTGGCAGAGACAAATGTAGATGGTGTATATCTGGTGGACAGTTACGGTTCTCTCTACCCGGAGCAGATCCGCGCTCTTTCCGACAAATATGTGGATGCAATGGATGCAGCAGGCAAATATGTCGGAATCCATGCACACAACAACCAGCAGCTTGCTTTTGCCAATACGATTGAATCTATGGCAAGAGGGGTAAGTCTGCTGGATGCTACGATGAGTTCCATGGGACGTGGTGCAGGTAACTGTGCAATGGAACTGTTACTTGGCTTTTTGAAAAATCCGAAATACAATTTATTCCCGGTACTGAAATTTGTGGAGACACAGATGATGGCACTGAAAGAGCAGGGAGTTGTCTGGGGCTATGATATCCCATACTTCCTGACAGGCAGATTAAATCTGCATCCGTCATCAGCGATCGACTGTATGAAAGCCGGCAGAACGGATTACACAGATTTCTATACAGAGCTTTTGGACAGAAGCTGATTTTGTAATAGAAGAAAGAGAGAAAGAGTGAAGAAGGGTAGTGTATGCTATCCTTCTTTTTTGTATAGGAAATTTCTTTGTCATTCCTATACAGTAAAAGCAAGCAAGCTTGCAAAAATACGCGCAGTTCACAGATTTTTTATTTGCGTAATGCCTCTAAACACATTAAAATGATGTCGGGGTCAAAATCCCCGATGTCTCATTACGTAAAATTGTGGAAGTACCTAGTACAGCGGTTTCAAAATAACCGGACCTAACTGCTTGTATATTTTCCCGATAGCACATGTCAAAAATCCTCAGCGTAGCCCGCTACGCCTACGTTTTTTGACATGCACTCTCAGAAAAATATACTTCGTATTTAGTCCAGTTATTTGTGAACCGCTATACTAGAAATAGGCACTTCCGCTTTTTTTATGCTTATAAAGTTTGATTGACTATTGATTGACTACAAACAAGCACACATGATTAAAAAGCAAGGGGAATTGAAACTACCTATATTACGATTAAGAAGAAAGAGTAAAAGTATTTGCTCATGTTGGAAAGAATGATATAATGATAGACAAAGACAAATTTGAATTTTTGCATGAATTTGGAGAGAACATCGTGGGAAGAAATTTTGATTTGATAAAGAAAAACTTGATTTCATTAGGCTATATTGTTAATTGCTTTGAAACTGCTTCCGAAGCAGCTAACTATATAAATTCCCAAATTGATAATCAAACTGTAGGATTTGCAGGTTCTATGACATTAGAAAAGATGGGACTTTTTGAAAGTCTAAGTACACATAATCAAGTGTTTTGGCATCATAGGATACCGGAAGGAAAAACAAGTAAAGAGGTTCGTCTAGAGGCAAACGCAGCATCCATATATATTACGTCAGTAAATGGAATTGCTGAAAGTGGTGAAATTGTCAACATAGATGGAAATTGTAATCGTGTTGCATCCATATTTTATGGGCATGAAAAGGTTTATTTTGTCATAGGTGAGAACAAGATTGAGAAGGATTATGACAGTGCATTGTACAGGGCAAGAAATATTGCAGCTCCGTTAAATGCCCAAAGGCTAGGAGTCAAAACGCCTTGTGCAATAAAAGCGGACAAATGTTATGATTGTAAAAGCCCGGAAAGAATATGTAGAGGACTTTCGGTATTATGGGAAAAACCTATGACTGGCGAATTTGAAATAATTCTAATACATGAAAACTTGGGATATTAATAAACATTCAGTAATACTGAGAGACGAATTTGAATTTTTATTTCAGTTAATCCAGTCGTTTAGACTTGATTATATAAAGCAAAGATAAAAACGCAACGTATGTAGCATGCATGCCAGAGCCGGTAGGTAGCCCGGCCGTCCTGATTATTCAGGGTAAGTAACCTGCCCCTCCGGGTTGTCCGTTCTTTGCTCATCTCAATCAATAAGGAGGGATTGTCATGGGCGAAGTAACAGGCAAGCTGACGGTGTTCTTTGAAGAACCATTTTGGGTAGGCGTATTTGAAAGGTACGAGGACGGGAAATTGTCTGTAGCTAAGGTAACCTTTGGTTCAGAACCAAAGGACTACGATATCAACAAGTTTATCTTAGGGCATTATTATAGTTTGCAATTCAGTCCAGCTGTGGCAGCTGTTGTTATGGAGACGAAAAAGAATCCAAAGAGAATGCAGCGTGATGTAAGAAAACAGATGCAGGAAAAAGGCATTGGAACAAAATCACAGCAGGCTCTGAAAATGCAACAGGAGCAGAACAAGCATGAGCGCAAAGCCAAATGCCGTGAACAGAAACTGGCTGAGACAGAGCGAATGTTTGAACTGAAACAGCAAAAGAAAAAAGAGAAGCACCGAGGTCATTAAGACCTCGGTGTGTTCTCGCACAAATTTCAGTTTGTATTATAGTGTAATATAGCCACCGAATCTTAATGAAGGAGACCAGCTATGATGAATCATATAAAACCAAGAACTGGGATTACCTGTATTTCAATTGCTGCCTGCGTCTTCCTGAGCGCCTGCCAGCTAGCTGATCCGCAGGCAGATACCCCTGCAGCAGATACAACAGGCACAACAGGGCAGTTGGAGTTTCAGCCGGATACGGTCGAAAACATTCCGCAGGCTGAAAGCATTGACAACGCGCGGATTTCCATTGATCTGAGTCAATACTACATCACCAATACCGGTGATCCGACTAATCTATATCATGTTGATGAGAATCAGGTCTTGTGGGGATGCGGAAGCAATCATTACGGCCAACTCGGACAGGGCATTCAGGACGAGGACTTTCATAATGAATATGTGAAAATCGCTGATAATGTCATTCATACCGATTACTCCCAGTCTGGGTTTTCCATCTATCTGACTTCAGATCATAAGCTTTATGGATTTGGAAATGCAGGAAGCGGCGCATTGCAGCAATATGATTCGTTTGACTGGGATCGGTATATAAATGCAGAGCACTACGTAATCACCCGTCCTGTCTTAATGATGGAGAATGTCGCCTATGCCCGATGTGGCAGGGATGACATTGTCTGTCTTGCCGAGAATGGTGAAGTGTGGACCTGGGGAACCATTGCAATCGAAGGCGGTTATCAGTCAACAGATGTGCTGTTCTATCCGGAACCAAGAAAAATCTTTGACGATGCGGCATTTATTACCGGAGGCTGGTTTAATCACGCGATTCTGAAATCAGATGGGACTGTATGGACCTGGGGTTATAATGCGGCCTGGAACTGCGGCGTCGATCATCCTGAGGTCGTTGATACACCCGTACGGGTGGCGGAAGATGCCTGCATGGTCTGGACAGGCAGTATGCAGTTAAATTCAGATGTTACGGACATAGGTCAGTTTGAAGGCATATATCCGCGCTTCATGGATAATACAATTGTTCAGAAATCGGACGGCTCGTATTGGATCTGCGGAGAGAATGTCGGAACAACTGAAAAGGTAGTTCATGGAGCGGAAGCGGATTATACAGTAGTCTGTTCGTATGAGTTTTTGCCTTATAATGCAAATGCTATCGAAGATGGAACATACTGCGATGATATGGGGTCTGAACTTATCATTTCGCATAATGACGGAAATACCTATTCGATAGACTTTGGTGTGTATAAAGTAGCTTATTTTGAAGACGCCATTGGCGAATATGATCCTGAGACAGGAATCTTACATTTCAGCGGGAAAGAGTTTGCAGCAGATATGGCAGATTTGGGAACGGTCTCCGCAGATATAACAATTGAAGATGATCACTTAGTGGTTACAATTACCGATTGGGCATTTGATAATTACCTTCCGAATGGTTCTATGCTGGATTTTTATAAACAGCCTGAGGAAGAGTGAAAATCGGAAGTTGAAGGAGGAACAAGTATGGAAGGCAAGATGACAAAAATTGAAAAAATAATGGCTATTTGTTCATTGTTAATCCTAATCACTGCGATTATTGTAAGAGGTGTTATAGGAGTTAATGATTCAGGAGTTTTAGTTATTCTCTCTTTTGCAGGACTCCTTATGTGGGTAATTTTTCTGATATGTGCTTTTTTTCCATCAGACTGGAGGATGACTGAAAAACAAAAGGCTAAAATCTTGAATCGAGTGGAATATCAAAATAAATATAGGAGAACTCTTATTATTATTGACGCGATTTTAGCAGTAATTTTTGCTGTTATGATAATGACATTAGGATAGGTGAGAATTCCAGTTTGTAGCATTGATTGACTAAGTGATTGACAATGAAAATGACACCGCTGAACTACTTTCTTTATGCGGTTTGTGGGAGTTCATAACATTTCGAATCCCCGATCTTGATGTTTGGAAATAGAAAAGGAAATGGGAGAAACATGGACAAGGTATATCTGGTAGGCGTGGATACGCAAAATGACAGACAATTTGAACGTTCTATGGCAGAGCTTGCAGAGCTGGCAAATGCCTGCGAGATGGAAGTAGTGGGAAGCTGTGTGCAGCACACACAGATCAATAAAGCAATTTATGTGGGACCGGGAAAACTGGAGCAGATCAGAGAAGAAGCGGAAGAACTGCAGGCAGACCTGCTTTTGTTCAATGATTCACTGACGCCGTCTCAGCTCCGGAATATTCAGGATGATACGGGAATGGCAGTCATGGATCGTACGACGCTGATTTTGGAGATTTTTGCATCCAGGGCAAAATCCAGAGAAGCAATGCTGCAGGTAGAGGTGGCAAGGCTGCAATATCTGCTGCCACGTCTTGTAGGACTGCATGATGCACTATCAAGACAGGGCGGAACGAGCGGCTCCATGAGCAGCAGAGGCAGCGGCGAGAAGAAGCTGGAGCTTGACAGAAGACGGGCACAGAGCCGCCTGACAGAGCTCAGGCGCGAGCTTGCCGAAATGGAAACGGAACGCCGGACACAGCAGAAGAAACGTGCAAGATCCGCGATCCCTCGCGTTGCACTGGTCGGTTATACTAATGCGGGAAAGTCGACGATCATGAACAGCATGGTCATGCGCTATCTGGGTGATGTGGAAAAAACGGTCATGGAAAAGGATATGCTGTTTGCAACATTGGATACAACAGTCCGCAGTATTACACCGAAGGAAAACAAAACGGTGCTCCTGTCCGATACGGTCGGTTTTATTGACAAGCTGCCACATGGTCTTGTCAAGGCATTCAGGTCTACACTGTCGGAGGCGGCAGGTGCAGATCTGCTTCTGCATGTGGTGGATTTTTCGGATCCTGATTACAAAGACCATATTGCTGTTACAAATGAAACGCTGGAGGAGATCGGTGCTGCGGATATTCCGGTTCTGATGGTATATAATAAGGTTGACCGGATGGAAGGAGCAAGTTACCCAAGGGCAACTGAATCGGCAGTATATATGTCCGCAAAGGAAGAGGACGGCATAACGCTTCTGGCAGATGAAGTGCTGAAACGGGTGTATGCGGGGCATGAGATCTGTCATATGTGCCTGCCTTATGCAAGAGGAGACATCTTCTCTTATTTGAAAGAACAGGCAAATGTGCTTTCGGAAAGCTATGAGGCAGATGGCATTTCAGTGACGGTGGAATGCAGTCAGGCAGATAAAGGAAGATTTGCGGAATTTCTTGTTTGACAAGTGTGCTATAATGTGTATAGCGGCATGGAAAATCCTGTGATTTTCGGTGTAAAAGATAACTATAGTAAGAAACAGAACAAAGAAAGGTGAAGAACATGACAAAAATTGATATTGTTTCCGGATTTTTGGGAGCAGGAAAAACAACTTTGATAAAGAAACTGTTAAAAGAGGCACTGCAGGGCGAGCAGGTCGTTCTGATCGAGAATGAATTCGGTGAGATCGGTATTGACGGCGGCTTTTTTAAGGAAGCAGGCGTAGAGATCACAGAGATGAACTCAGGCTGCATCTGCTGCTCTTTGGTTGGTGACTTCGCATCAGCACTGAAGCAGGTACTGGATCAGTATCATCCTGACCGTATCCTGATCGAGCCATCCGGTGTCGGAAAGCTTTCCGATGTCATGCGTGCGGTGGAAGGTGCAACAGGAGAAGCAGGCGTACATTTGAACAGTGCGGTTGCAGTTGTGGATGCAAAGAAATGCAAGACTTATTTAAAGAATTTTGGTGAGTTCTTCGAGAACCAGATCGAGCATGCAGGCACGATCATTTTAAGCCGTACAGGTGAAATGAGCGAGGAAAAGATCAACCAGTGTATCGGACTGATCCGTCAGCATAATGAAAAGGCAGCTATTATTACAACTCCTTGGGATGAACTTGACGGCAAAAAGATCATGGAAGCCATCGAAGGTGCCAAGGATCTGGAAGCAGAGCTTCTGAAAGCTGTTATGGAAGAGCATGAGCATGAACATCATCACGACCATGACGATGAGTGCTGTCATCATGACCATGATCACGAGGAACATGAGCACCACCATGATCACGATCACGAGGAACATGAGCATCATCATGATCATGACGGACACTGCTGCTGCGGACATGACCACGGGCATGGACATCATCATGCAGATGAAGTATTTACAAGCTGGGGCATGGAAACACCGGACAAGTATACAAAGGAAGAATTACAAAATATGCTGGATGCATTAGAGGACAAAGAAAAATATGGCTTTATCCTGCGTGCAAAAGGTATGCTTCCGTCTGAGAACGGCTTTATCCACTTTGATTATGTACCGGGTGAGAGCGAGATCCGTGATGGCAGTGCTGAGTACACCGGTAAGATCTGTGTCATTGGCTCCGAACTGAAGGAAGATGCTTTAAAAGAGCTGTTTGGCAAATAAGCAGACAGAAATATGATAAGAAAGAGGAAAGAACTTATGATTCCTGTATATATGATTAACGGATTCTTAGACAGTGGTAAGACAGAATTCATCCAGTATACGATCGCGCAGCCTTATTTCCAGATGCGCGCAAAAACGCTTCTGATCGTATGTGAGGAAGGCGATATCGAATATGATGCGACACTTCTGAAAAAGAGTAGAACGGTCATGGAACTGATCGAGGATGAGGAAGATTTTACAGCGCAGAATTTGATCGAGCTGGAGAAAAAGCATAAACCGGCGCGTATCCTGATCGAGTTTAACGGTATGTGGAACAGCAAAAATGTAAAACTGCCATGGCACTGGAAGCTGGAACAGCAGATCACCTGTATCGATGGCTCTACATTTTCCACCTATTTTACGAATATGAAATCTCTGCTGGCAGAACATATCCGCAAGTCCGAGCTGATCATCATGAACCGCTGTGACAATATTATTGAACAGATACCGACTTATAAGAGAAATATCAAGGCAATCAACCAGAATGCTGAGATCATCTTTGAGGATAAGAACGGCGAAGTAAATGCGACGCTCGAAGAAGATCTGCCGTTTGATGTGGGTGCAGATGTGATCGATCTGGATGATACAGGCTATGGAATCTGGTATATTGATGTGCTGGATAATATGCAGCGTTATGCCGGCAAGACGATCTCCTATGTGGGTATGGTGCTGCACCCTGAAAATTTCCCGAAGGGATATTTTGTACCGGGCAGAATGGCAATGACCTGCTGTGCAGAGGATATGGCATTTCTGGGGTATGCCTGCAAGTATGACCAGGCAGATACCTTAAAACAGAAGGAATGGGTCAAGGTAACAGCAAAGGTAGTCATTGAATACTTTGAAGATTATGGCAAGGAAGGTCCGGTGCTGCATGCTATTTCTGTGGAAAAGACAAAAGCGCCGAAGGAAGAAGTGATCAGCTTCGTGTAAGCTGTAAATAAGTCATGTAATCCGAAAGAACATGACATTTTATACAAAACAAGTGCATAATTTCCGTATAATGAGCCAAGCGACATTGGCTCATTATTTTGTTACAATAAACATAACTATTGTATGCCTATGGGAGGTTCATGTGAAAAGACGAGGAAAAAAACAAAGAAACAGGGTTCTGGCACTTGTGCTGTCTGCGGCGGTTGTGTTGACAGGCATAACAGTTCCGGGAGAAAAGACGTATGCGGCAGAAGATAAGATTGATCTGATGCCATATATACAAAAAAATGGTATATTAGCTGCGGAAGACGGAGAAGGCTCTAACAAGCCGGCTGCAGAGATTCTGGTCAGCCTGCCATCCGATATGGATGAAAAGCAGGAGCTGGATGCGCTGGGTGTAAAGCAGCTTGTGGTAGATTTTAAGGTAAATACCTTGACAGCCTATGCAGGAGAGCAGACCGGCTGTATGGCATTTGGTATGAGCGAGGCTTATAGCTGGAAAAATGGAGAATGGGTTAATATTGCAGCAGGAGAGAGTGCCACGGCAAAATTTGATCTGGCTTCTATGGATTGGAGTGGCTATGACAGGATCGGAAAGCTGGGACTGCAGTTTGCCAATCTGGCATCGGGCAGCAGTGTAAGCTATGAAATATCAGATATTTATTTTACGACAGATGCATCCGGTGGCAGTGGAAGCGGCGGCGGTCAGATAACGACGGATAGAGAGGCTTCCGGAAATGTGGTTGTTACGGTAAATGCGCAGGGACAGCCGAGTAATGACTGGTCCGGTTTTGAGCTTTCTGTGGATAATCAGACCGGAAAAAGTATTTGTGACTGGGTGATCACAATGACGGTTCCATCCGGCAGTGCAGCTAAATTCAAATGCTGGAATGCAACCTTTACCGCAGATGGCGATACGATCTATCTGTATCCGAATAAAGAAAATTCCAATGCGGTGCTTGGGACAGGTAAAATGTCTGCTAACCCGCCGGGATTTGGATTTAGCAGTACATGGGTAAACGCATCGGATATTACGATCACCAATGTGGCATACAATTATGGAACACAGTCAACGATAGATTATTCCAAAGGGGATACCAATGATGAGACCGGTGGAAGCGGCGGTAGTGGCGGCGGTGTGCAGAAAGATACGACGACAGATCTGAATCTGGATATCAGCTACAATTTTGCCAAGCTATTGCAGGAATCACTTTATTTCTATGATGGAAATATGTGCGGAACAGATGTGGATGAAAACAGTGCTTTTTCCTGGAGAGGAAATTGCCATACATATGACAGCCATGTGACCTATAATGGAAAGACAGTAGATGTAAGCGGCGGCTATCATGATGCGGGCGATCATGTGAAATTCGGCCTGCCACAGGGATACGCTGCAACCGTTCTGGCACTTGGGTATTATCAGTTTGCCGATGCTTACGATGAGCTGGGACAGACGGCGCATTTTAATACGATCATGGATTACTTCTGTGATTATTTTACACGCTGTACGATCTATAAAGAGGGGACAGATACTGTAGAAGCTTTCTGCTATCAGGTCGGAGACGGAGACAGTGACCATGCAAAGTGGGAAGCTCCGGAAGGACAGACAATAGGTAGACCGGCATTTTTCGCAACGGCTTCTAATCCTGCGACAGATGAAGTTTCTGTTGCGGTAGCAGCACTTGCATTGCAGGCGGCTAACTACCAGAAGCAGGGCGGAGCAGAAGCACTTGCAAAGAGCAAAGCTTATTTAAAGACAGCAGAGGATTTATTCGATTTTGCAAAGAACTGTAGTAATAAGCAGGTAGCAACACAGGGGGCAGCTCCTTTTTATTCTTCCAACAACTGGGAAGATGATTATTGTACGGCTGCGGCTGCTTTATATGCAGCAACAGGTAACGAAAGCTATAAACAGCAGCGAGACGCCTATTACGGAAAGTTAAATACAGGCTGGTGCCTGACATGGGACAATACATGGCCGGTAGCGGCAGTTTTGAAAGACGATTATACAGCAGTCAGTGCCTTTGCCAGCTATGGCAGTAAAAATACGAAACAGGGATTTAAATTGATCGATGGCTGGGGATCAGCAAGATATAATGCATCTGCACAGTTTATGGGACTGATCTATGATCAGGCAAACCAGAAGTTATCCATGACAGACGGCAATTACAGTAGCTGGGCAACCGGACAGATGAAATACCTGCTTGGAAATAACAAAGCGAAACGTTGTTTTGTAGTCGGCTATAATGAGAATGCGGCAAAATATCCGCATCACCGTGCTGCATCCAGATCAAATGATGCAGGACAGGTACGGGAAGACCATTATACATTGCTGGGAGCCCTTGTTGGCGGCCCGAGTGATGAATATGACACATACGCAGACAATCAGGCGGATTATAACTGTAATGAGGTGGCACTGGATTACAATGCAGGTCTGGTAGGTGCTGCAGCAGGACTGTATCTGCTTCATAAGGGAGAGGAAGCCTATCCGGCAGATCTGGCAACAGAGGCAGAGCTTGAGAGTATCGGAGTAGAGAAATACTACGGTACCTCATCCGGCGAATCGGAGAGTCCAAGTGAGACGCCGAGCCCA
>ENA-OPSJ01002075-OPSJ01002075.1-human-gut-metagenome-genome-assembly--contig:-NODE-2075-length-13608-cov-2.998229_pt1 | contig 13608 bp, 8 predicted proteins | sample MGYA00241801_ERZ501893 | MGnify/ENA primary metagenome ERZ501893 (study PRJEB25962, sample SAMEA2042219) | human gut metagenome | biome: human gut; feature: human-associated habitat; material: faeces...
CGGGCGAACATCTTACTTCAAATGTGCCTTACGGTTATATCAAGAATCCTGATAACCCCAAGCAATGGATAATTGACGAAGAAGCTGCCGAAGTTGTTCGAGAAATATTTCAGCTGTATTTGCAGGGAATGAATACAAACCAGATTTCAGTAAGTCTTAGCTCCAGACAGATATTGGTTCCAACAGCTTATAAATCCATTCGCGGGATCGTCAATCGTAAATTCACAGATGAAACAAAATTTTTGTGGAATGGCGGCACAATAACACGCATACTTGAAAATGGTTCCTATGTCGGTAATACGGTAAACGGGAAAAGCATGAGAAAATCATTCAAAATCAAGAAGCGCATAAATGTGTCGCAAGAGGAATGGCAGATTGTTCCGAACACCCAAGAAGCGATAATCGACTGTGAAACTTGGAATTTGGTTCAGAAGATCCGGCAAGGACGACGGCGTAATGTAAAACATAACCACCAGATACCGGTTTTGTCTGGACATCTTTTCTGTGCTGACTGCGGAAGAAAGCTATACTATGTTAAGCCGCCCAAGCAGGCTGAATACTATTGCTGTTCCGGATTTCGCAAACGTATTAATTCCTGCACAGGGCATTATATCAGGGCAGACGTTGTGGAACAGCTTCTGATACGTCAGATAAACGATGTAATGAAGTTTGTTTCAGAATACGAGGACGAATTCGTTCGCCAGGTCATGGAACGAGGAACAGCTGAACAGTTGAAACAGACAAACTCGCTAAAGAAAACTGCTGACGCGGCTAAACGGCGCATTGAACAAATCGACAGCATAATCTCTCAGCTATATGAGGACAAGGTTGCCGGGCAAATAACCGCTGAAATGTTCACAAAACTCTCGGTAAAGTACATAGCTGAACAAAAAGATCAGTCCTCGGTGTTTCAACAGGCTAGGAAAGAATTGTCTGACCTTGAAGCCAAGAAAACTGATGTTGGCAAAATCGTTGCTATTGTAAAGAAGTATTCGCATATAACGGAGCTTTCGCCGCAGATTCTCAATGAATTAGTCGATAAGGTGGTAGTTCATCAGGCTGAAAAGGTTGATGGCAAACGCCGACAGGACATTGAGGTTTACTTTAACGGTGTCGGGCAAATTTCGTCCGACGCAGAAAAAAAGCCCGAAACAACCGAGTGAACGGTCGTTTCGGACTTTGGCGGTTATATATCCCTCAGACGCTCCCGCATTTGCCGGGTCAAAAAATACTTCTATCCCAGCAAGTGTCTAGGCGACGACCTTCGGTCTTACGCTGGTTTGGCAGCAAAGCCGCCAAGACATGCGCGCGGCTGGGATGTTCGTCGGAAAAGTCACTTTAGGGACTTTTTCGTCGGTCTCAATCCACCGGTCATGCCGGTGGATTCACGTTTATTCTGATCATTCCTCGATAAGGTCGCCGTAAACAACGCCCAGACCGAGAGTGCTCATGTAAACTCTGCCGTACTTGTTCCAGTCGCCGTAGACGAACTTGCCGTTTCCGGTTCCGCCGAATTGGTGGTTGTCGTCGTTGATACGACTCCATGTTGCGCCCTCGTCGGTGGACCAGTAGAGACCTACCGGATCGTCGGAGGTCGGCTGACCCCAGATGTAGATAACGGCAGGGTCGCCGTCGTTCTTGCCTCTGCCAAGACCTACCATCTGGCAGTTGGAAACCGTGGAGAGACGAGTGAAGGTCTTGCCGTGGTCGGTGGAGACCTGAAGTCCCATTGCAGGGTAGTAGATCTTGCCCTCAACGCCCGCCTCTACTACCGGTCTTGTTGATGTGAACACGGAAAGATCGCTGTTTGCAGTGAAGGTCTTGCCGCGGTCGTCGCTGTAGTAGAAGGTGCTGCCGCTTGCTGCGTAGAGGTAGTCAGGGTTTACGGGGTCGGCGATAAGGCGCTTTGCGGAAAGTCCGCCCTCGGACTGGTTCCAGGTCTTGCCCTTGTCGTCAGACCAGAACACGAACGCCATGTTGTCCGGCGCCCAGTAGAATGTCGAGCCGTCAGCGGAGATCGCAACGGAGCCGCCGTGGCCGTTCTGACCGCTCACCGGAGCCGTCACCTTGTTGCTCCATGTAACGCCGCGGTCCTCGGAGTACCAGAAGTCGTTGCCGGTTTCGGAGTTCGCAGCCTTTACCCACACGTCGGTGTTGGCGGCTGCGACCGCAAGTCCGGTCATGGAACCTGCATTGCTGCTGTGGCGCGTTCCGAACTCGGCAGCGTCATCCTGCGTGAATCCGTCGTAGTCCCCAACCACTGTCACAAGCTCGCCGCCGGGAATGCTGACAAGCTCGTAGGGAACAGTCTCTTCAATGCCCTCTGCGAAGAAGTAGAACGCGGGATGCTCGTCCCAGATGTTGTCGCAGGAGAAGATACCGTTGCCGGAAACCACCATGATCTTTCCGGTGTTGTGCGGGTCGATAGCGAGGGAGCTGCACCAGTGCATGGAGGACTCGTTGTGCCAGCTTACATCGCCGCCGGACATCGTCATATCAAGGTTGATGTTCTTCCAGGTCTTGCCGCCGTCGGTGGTAACGTAGAAGTCGTCGCCGAAGGTGCCGTTTGCCTGCTGGTCGTATACGTTCTCGGTCACTGCCACCATTCTGTCGGGGTTGGCTGGGTCGATAACAACGTCGCCGTAGCCGTTCTTTTCAGGTGTGATGTCAGTAATGGAATCATCAGCGATATTAAGCAGGCGGATCCCGCCGTTGCCGCGGGGATTGTTCCACGGACCCTCGGTGGAAGCGTATGTCAGCACGATCTTTCCGTCGCCGTTGTACTTCATGCGCTGGACCATCAGACCCTTCGGGGCGTCCTCAACGGGAGCCCACGTAGCGCCCGCGTCGGTGGATTTGAAGAGGTTGTAGTCCCCCTTGCTGGAGAGCGCAGCGTAAATCGTGGAGCAAGAGGAATCATCGCCGGACTGCGGGTCGATGAGTATGCTGCAAATACCGTTGTTGTTATTTGTGGAGGTGTCAACGCCGAGGTCGAGGTAGGTGAATGTCTGGCCGCCGTCGGTGGACTTTATCAGACCGCCGCTGCTCATTCCCGCGGCGTATACGATGTCGCTGTTCTTGGGGTCGACCGCGAGGCGCTCGCCGTTGCCTCGTCCCATTCCGTTGCCGTCTACCTTTATGTAGTCGGTTAGCTCGGTTCGGGTGAAGGTGCTGCCGTAGTCATTGGAGATAAACAGCGCGGTCCTGCCGCCGCTGAGGTAGCTTGTTCCTGCGAGGAGGTAAACGCGGTTCGGATCCTTGTCGCCGTAGGCGAGACCAGCGATGCCGAGGAATCCCTGGTCGTCCTCGCTTATGCCGTAGGACATGGACTCCCAGAGCTGGGTGTCCTTATTGTAGCGGTACGCACCGCCGACGTCGGTGCGGGCGTAGTAGAGTCCTTCCTGGCTGGTCGCAAAAACGCCGCTGACGAATCCGCCGCCGCCCATCGCTACCTGGTTGAATTCCCAGCCGTTTGCGGACATGTTGGAGGCTGTCGGCTCGCCTGCGGGGGAACTGCTGTCGTCCGGAGCGCTGCTTTCAGAACCGCTGGTTTCATTCTTGGAGCAGCCTGCAACGCTGACCGCTGTCGCAGCCGCAAGCAGTATGCTTAAAATTTTTCTGTGCTTCATAGATTTCTCCTTAATTTCGTTGCGTATGTTGCTTACATAGCTTACGTATCTTACGTGGTGTATTACATTTTCAGCCCGGGTTTTCATCGGTCTGAACTTATGTAATGGTTTACACAAGCTATATTATACAACATTTTTTCTCAAATTGCAAGTGTGTTTCACGATTTTCACAATTTGCTCCATGATATTGAAAGAATTTTTATAGAATCAGGGAAGATACTGCAAAATTTCAGCCGCAAAGAGGATACCGGTTGACAACCAACCGCTGAAATGCTAAAATATTGATGAGGTGATGATATGAACAACAGCATTTACCCGGTGCTCGGCGCTCAGATGAAGCTTCCGTTCTATGTTTCCGGCGTGGGTATCTCCGACCCGGAGTACCACGTGGTTCGAAGTTCCGGACTGGTATCCTACCAGATTTTATATACCAGAAGCGGAGCGGGGGTGCTTGAGATAGACGGCAGGAAGCTCCCGCAAATTCCGGGGAGCATATTTCTCGTCGCTCCGGGAGTCCCGCACGAGTACTACCCGCAGCAGGGCATGTGGGAGACCGCCTGGGTGGTTTTCCGCGGAGCCTGCATTCGCGAGCTTATGACGAATCTCGGATTTGGAGACTGGAACGAGCGCAGCGGCGCGGAGCTTTCCGGATGCGATGGGATCTTTGCAAGGCTGCTTTCCGCAGCGTCAGACCCGCTGAACGGCGGTGAGCGCTGCTCCCTGCTTGTGTACGAATATATTCTGGAGGCGCGCTCGGCGCTTCTCGGCGGCGCAAAGCGCCCGGGAGGTCAGTCAGACCGCGCGGTGGAGTTCATCGAACGGCATTTCAGCGAGGATATCACGCTTGATCAGCTCGCGGGGATGACCGGGGTGTCGCTTCAGCATTTCTGCCGGATATTCCGTGGGCAGACGGGAATGCGGCCGATGGAGTACCTCGCACGCAAGCGGATATCAGAGGCAAAGCGGCTGCTCAGCTCCACCGGACGGAGCGTGGCGGAGATCGCGGAGCTTATCGGATACCGCGACCCTACCTATTTCGGCGCGGTGTTCCGGAGATACGAGGGAACCACCCCGACAGAGTACCGCAGAACAAGAATGCTGTGATGTTCATATTTTAAGGATACGGCAAATATTTAATCTTGAAAAAATGCTCCCGCTGCGCTATACTTGAATCAACAGATGAATTGCAAACTCATCGAAAGGAGCATTGAAATGGATATTAAAAAAATGGCTGCGGCGGCTGTATGCGCAGTCACAGCGGCAAATTCAGTAATACTTCCCGCATGTGCGGAGACGGCGGAAACGGAGGCGGATCCTTTGAACATAGTGATAAACGGCGGCAATGCCAACACCCTCGAAAACATGCTTTACCGCGGAGTCGGCATGGTGAGCGGAAACAACTCCTCCCGCCTGTTGCTTGACTACAAGTCGGAAAACCCGGACGCCTACTGGGAGATAATGAACTACATCTTTGGAAAAAATGGTCTTGAGGTCGCACATTTGAAGCTCGAAATGGGCTCGGATATCAATTCCTCCTCCGGTACGGAGCCTTCCGTAATGCGCAGCGGTGACGAGACCGCCGATGTCACAAGGGGCGCGGGCTATCAGCTCGCAGCGGACGCAAAGACGATAAACCCGGATCTCACGCTCGACATGCTGTGGTGGAGCGAACCACGCTGGATCTCCGATTCCGACGACGTTTACGCGGCGCGCTACAAGTGGTATAAGAACACGCTCGACGCGGCGTACGACACCTACGGCATCAAGTTCGACTACGTTTCCGCGACCCAGAACGAGCGCGGCCGCGACAACGGCTGGATAGTGTACCTGTCGCAGCACCTCAAGAGCGAGCCAGATTCCCGCTACGACTATTCCGCTATTAAAATAGTTGCCGGCGAGGAGGTCTGCACCTGGCAGGCGGCGGCTGAGGTCCTCAAGGGGCTTCGCGATGGCGACGCCACGCTTTCCGACAACATCGACGTTCTCGGAAGCCACTACACCAGCAGCTCCACCGACCATGCGCAGGAACTTGCACGGGAGTACGGCAAGGAGCTGTGGTTCAGCGAGGGAAGCTCTCCGATGGCGTACTCCGAGGGCGCGTGGCGGTTTGACGAGGGCAATTCCGGTCTGACCGGGATTAACGGCGCGCTGGACATCGCCAACCGCTACATTTCAATGTATCCGCAGGGCGGCATGACGCTGTGCCAGTTCCAGCCGGTGGTTGCCGCGTACTATGACGGCGTGTGCTACTGCCAGAAGCAGTTCATCAACGCCTGCGACCCGTGGAGCGGCTACTACACGCTTGACAGCGGATTCTATACCATGCTTCAGTTCACGCAGTTTATGGATAAGGGCTGGAGCTTTGTTGACGGCGCCTGCTACGCTGACGGAGTTCCCGGCGGCGACGGCCACGCGATGGTTGACGCAAAGTACAGCTACATGACCACGTGCAGTCCCGACAAGTCGGATTATTCGACGGTCATCACAAACACCACCGCCGAGCCGCTGACCTACGAGTTTGAGGTATCGGAGCTTGCCAACGCCGGGAGCGAAGTCCACCTCTGGGAAACAAGAGGACCTGACGGCGGCGCGTATAACGAGAACTACTTTAAGAATATCGGCAGCGTTACACCGGAGGAAAACGGCGGGAAGTACACCTACTCCGTAACTGTGAAGCCCTATTCTATACTTACAGTTTCTACGATCGACCTTCCGGAGACGGAGTACAAGAACCCGGAAAGATCTGAGCGCACTATTCTGGAGCTTCCGTACAGCGACGATTTCAGCTATGCCGGTTACGGCGATGATTTCCTTGCCTCCCGCGGAAACGCCCCGCGCTACACGACCGACGAGGGCGGAGCGTTCGAGGTAAACGACGGCGTTCTGGTTCAGCAGATAACCGCCGCTGAGAAGGCGAACGAGTGGGGCTGGACTCCTGACCCGACCACGAATTTCGGCGACGACCGCTGGTATAACTACAGCGTTTCTGCGAAGGTGATATTTGCCGATTCAGACAATGCGGCGGGGAATTACACCGGCGTTGGTCTGCGCTACATTCAGGGTCATGCGGGAGCGAGCGGCTACTGGCTCAAACTCACGCAGAGCGGCGACTGGAGCCTGTGGGAAAACAGCGACATCCTCCGGAGCGGAAAGAGCACAGCGGACACCTCCGCGCCTGTGGAGCTGAAGATAGAGGCGGTCGACAACAACGTTAAGTGCTGGATAAACGGCGAGCAGGTGTGCGACTACACAGCAGAGGGAAGTTTCCTTGGCGCTGGCCGTGCGGCGTTCTTCTCGTCCTATGACCGCAACGGGTTTGACGATCTCGTGATAGCTCCGGCTGAGGTCGCGGAGACCTACATCACCCGCTTTGACAATACTGATCTGATGTTTGATTACACCGGCGAGTGGAATCACAACACAATGTCCAGCTTCAAGAATTACAAGCGTACGATGTCCTCGGCGAAGGCTGGCTGTTCGTTCGCGGTGGATTTCACCGGAACAGGAATTGCCATCACCGGCGGCGGAAAGGACGCGTCCGTGACCTACACGCTTGACGGCGGCGAGGAAGTCGCGTATACTGTTCCGAGCACTGGAATGCGCGAGGTCAATTTCATGCTGAAGGGTCTTGAGAACGGCGAGCATCATCTGAATGTTACAGTGACCGACGGCACTTATAATGTAGACGGCGCGGAAGTCACCGGAATGGAAGTTTACACAGCGGCTCAGCGGGAGCATTCCGCAGAGCAGGAGCCTTCCGGCGTAACTGGAGAGGCTCAGAGCGCGGAGCAGGCGGGTCAGACAACCGGCGAGCAGAGCGGCGCGGAGCAGGGTGATTCCGAGAATAAGGGCGGATTCCCGGCAGCAGCTGGAATCGGAATTGGCGCAGCAGTAGTTGCGGCAGGAGCTGCAGCGGCGGTTATTGTCAAGAAAAAGAAGAAGTAAATCGTCCCTCACCTCTTCACGACATTTTCACTTGATTTTTTACCCGGGAACTGGTATAATACTACCATAAAGACCCGGAGGTGCTGAAATGTCACAGGTAACTAAACGCGCTCTGGAGGCTTCGCTGAAAAACCTCCTGCTGAAAAAGCCGCTGAGCAAGATAACAATAAACGACATAACCGAGGACTGCGGGATTAACCGCATGACCTTCTACTACCACTTCAAGGATATTTACGACCTGGTGGAGTGGTCCTGCGCCGAGGACGCCAAAAAGGCGCTGGAGGGCAAAAAAACCTACGACACCTGGCAGCAGGGATTCCTCCAGATTTTCGAAGCGGTGCAGGAGAATAAGCCGTTTATAATAAATGTCTACCGCTCAGTGAGCCGCGAGCAGGTGGAGCTGTACCTCTACAAGCTGACCTACGATCTCCTGATTGGCGTAGTGAACGAATGCTCCAAGGATCTGAACGTCCGGGATGACGACAAGGAATTCATCGCAAATTTTTATAAGTACGCGTTCGTCGGAGTAATGCTCGACTGGGTCAAGAACGATATGAAGGAGGATCCTAAGCAGATAATCGACCGCCTGTCCACGCTTATGCACGGGAATGTCTCAGCCGCGCTGGAGCGTTTCAGCATTTCGTAGTTTTATCATTCCAGCAGGTTTGATAAAAAATTATACACCTTTGCCGCCGTGATGAAAAACTGAACACGGCGGCGATTCTGTTTATTGTATATTTACCGATTATGAGTTAAAATATAATCACAACAAGGAACCACCGCCCGAAAGGGTATTTTCAAGGAGGAGATCATATGTACTACTCAAGCGGTAACTACGAAGCATTTGCAAGACCTAAGAAGCCTGCGGGCGTTGACAATAAGTCCGCGTATATTATAGGAAGCGGTCTTGCTGCACTGACTGCTGCGTGCTATCTCGTTCGCGACGGTCAGATGAAGGGCGAACACGTCCACATTCTCGAGAAGGAGCAGCTCGCGGGCGGTGCCTGCGACGGCTGGAAGTACGAGGACGTCGGCTATGTAATGCGCGGCGGCCGTGAGATGGACAACCACTTTGAGGTAATGTGGGATCTGTTCCACTCCATTCCTTCCATCGAAACAGAAGGCGTATCCGTCCTCGACGAGTACTACTGGCTCAACAAGGAGGACCCGAACTACTCCCTCTGCCGTGCGACCGTAAACCGCGGCGAGGACGCCCACACCGACGGCAAGTTCGACATCTCTGACAAGGGCGCAATGGAGATCATGAAGCTGTTCTTCACCCCTGAGGAGGATCTCCAGGACAAGAAGATAACCGATTTCTTCGATGACGAGGTGCTGAACTCCAACTTCTGGCTCTACTGGCGTACGATGTTCGCGTTTGAGAACTGGCACAGCGCTCTTGAGATGAAACGCTATATTCAGCGCTATATCCACCACATCGGCGGTCTGCCGGATTTCAAGGCGCTCCGCTTCACCAAGTACAACCAGTATGAGTCCATGATCCTGCCGATGATAAAGTACCTCGAGAGCTTCGGCGTACAGTTCCACTTCGGCGTTAAGGTCGTGAACGTGCAGTTCGACTGCAAGCCCGAGCGCAAGCTCGCGACCCGCATCGACGTTATCCGTGACGGTCAGGAGGAAAGCATAGACCTCACCGAAAACGATCTCGTGTTCATCACAAACGGTGGCTGCGTCGAGAATTCCACGATGGGCAGCCAGAACAAGCCCGCTGAATTCCGCCCTGAGATCAGGGCAGGCGGCGGCTGGGATATGTGGCGTAAGATCGCCGCGCAGGATCCCGCGTTCGGCAACCCCGACAAGTTCTGCGGAAATCCTGAGCTATGCAACTGGATGAGCGCCACCGTTGAAACCCTGGATCAGCGCATAATCCCCTATATCAAGAAGATCTGCAAGCGCGACCCGTTCACCGGTAAGGTAGTCACCGGCGGCATCGTCACCGTCAAGGATTCCTCCTGGCTGCTGAGCTGGACGATCAACCGCCAGCCGCAGTTCCGTGAGCAGCCCAAGGATCACTGCCTCGTGTGGGTATACGCGCTGTTCAGCGACAAGCCCGGCGACTATATCAAGAAACCTATGCGCGAATGCACCGGCAAGGAGATCTGCATGGAGTGGCTGTATCACCTCGGAGTTCCCGAGAATGAGATCGAGGACATGGCAGAGCATTCCGCAAATACAGTTCCGGTAATGATGCCATATATCGACGCGTTCTTCATGCCGCGTGCGATCGAGGACAGACCGAAAGTAGTTCCGGACGGCGCTGTAAACTTCGCATTCCTCGGACAGTTCGCCGAACTTCCCCGCGACACCATCTTCACCACTGAGTACTCCATGCGCACCGGTATGGAAGCAGTCTACACCCTGCTCAACGTCGACCGCGGCGTACCCGAGGTATGGGGAAGCGTGTTCGATATCCGCGCCCTGCTTGACGCTACAGTTAAGCTCCGCGACGGCAAGAAGGCTACCGACATGAAGATGAACCTCGCCCAGGAACTGGTTGTAAAGAAGCTCCTCGGCAAGATAAAGGACACTGATATAGAGAAGATACTCAAGGAATACAACGTTATCTGACCCTTATCCCGGGCGGTTCAGCAATGAGCCGCCCGGCTCTGATTTACTCATCTTTTTGCTCTTGTGTGAAAAATGTCGTGCGGAGGGTATTTTTCTGGACTAATTAACCGTTTTGTCCTTTGTATAAAAAGCCGGGTTATAGTACAATATTATTAAAGAAGTGTAAAGACTCAAAGTCTCTCAGATTCTTATGAAAGGAGAAGATAAAATGCTCACGACGATCGGTTTCATATTGTTTGGATATTTCACGGGAAGTCTGCTTTTCGCACGCTATTTTTCAAATCTGTTCTGCGGAAAGGACGTCACCGTTGACACACCCGACAGCAACCCCGGCACCTACAATGCATACACCTACGGCGGATTCTGGTGCGGTGCGCTGACCCTCGTATGCGACCTGCTGAAAGGATTCCTGCCGGTGTTTCTGTACATCAGGGTAAGCGGCGGAACTCCGCTTGGACTGGTGCTTGTGATGTCTGCTCCGGCGCTCGGGCATATCTTCCCCATCTGGCATAAATTCGACGGAGGAAAGGGAATCGCGGTCTCATTCGGAGTGCTGCTCGGGCTTGCTCCGAATATGCTTCCGGTGCTGACGCTGGCGCTCACCTATCTGTTGTTTTCTCTTGTGTTCAAGGTTAATCCGCATTTCTACCGCCTGATACTCACATACTCAACGGCGTTCGGAATTATCCTGCTGACTTCCAGAAGCATTCCCGTGACCCTCGGCTGCGCTGCGGTATTCGTCATCGTGCTGCTGAAGATAATCTCCGTCCGCGATACCTACGACAAGATGACCGTACGGGCTGCGTGGAAAAGATAAGATCTATGGCAACACCGCACAAAGCAGACCATTTATTGGATTTTGTACGCGGTATTGCCCTATAATTAAAAGGGGCTGAGTTCAGCCCCTTTTTGATTTTCAAGTTGCTGTAACCTGCTTCCAAAATTTCATGTTTTCCGCCTGTTGAAATAAAGCAAAAAGGGCAGCCGCATTTCTGCGACTGCCCCTGTGAAGCCTTTATTCAGGCGGTTTCCTGGATCACTTGAAGTATCTGTTGAGAAGACCCTCGAAAGCCTTTCCGTGTCTTGCCTCGTCCTTTGCCATTTCGTGAACAGTGTCGTGGATAGCGTCGAGGTTGAGAGCCTTTGCCTTCTTTGCAAGGTCAAGCTTGCCTGCGGTAGCGCCGTGCTCAGCTTCTACGCGCTTTGTGAGGTTCTCCTTGGTGGAAGGAGAAACTACCTCGCCGAGAAGCTCAGCGAACTTTGCAGCGTGCTCTGCCTCTTCCCATGCAGCCTTCTCGTAGTAGAGACCTACCTCGGGATATCCCTCGCGGTGAGCGGCTCTTGCCATTGCAAGGTACATGCCGACCTCTGTGCACTCGCCGGTGAAGTTAGCGCGCAGACCCTCAACGATCTCCTCGGGAACGCCCTCAAGCCTGCCTACGCCGATCTTATGCTCGTCAGCGAAAACCAGCTTGCTGCCGTTGTCGTCGATAACAGTGAACTTGGAGCCGGGAACGCCGCACTGCGGGCACTTCTCAGGAGCTGCGTCGCCTTCGTAAACATAGCCGCATACAGGACATACAAATTTCATAATGATTTACCTCCGTTGATTTGATTTTATTGAATTTTAAATTAGGAATTATTATTGATTTCCTTGATTAGATTATATCACAACTGAATTGTTTTGTCAAGGGTTTTTTGTGTTTTTTTTGTGAAAAATACAGTTATATAGAGCTAACCAGAGGCTGCGGCACAAGATATAGCGCATCTACATTATGGCAACCTCTAAAAACTCCTATGAAGAGGTTGCCTTATGTAAATTACAGTTTTTACCTGATAAAATTAGTCCGGATAACCTTCTCCGGAACCGGACAGGCAATTCCCGCGTTCTTTCCCGCCTCAATGCACTTCAGCAGCCACGCCATGTTCTTCGCAAGCGTGGAAAGCGTCTGGAGACCCTCTGCGTCCTGGAGCACCTGCTCCGGCAGGTTTCCGTGAACCTGGTTCCAGTACTGCGAACCTACCACCGGCATGTTATTGATGGTGAAGTACTTGTTTAGCTGGTCGAACGCTGCGGAGGCTCCGCCCCTGCGGCAGCTTACGACTCCCGCAGCCGGCTTGAACGCCATGCTCTTCCCGCCAGAGTAGAACGCCCTGTCCATGAACGCGCCCATAGCTCCGCCGATAGCTGCGTAGTGCACCGGAGAACCGAAAATGTACCCGTCAGCCTCTGCCGCTTTGAGTACGAACTCGTTCACAACGTCGTCGATACAGCACTTGCCCAGACCCTTCTTGCAGGCTCCGCAGCCGATACAGCCTTCACTGCATCCTGCTTCCCCCTTGACTGCCCTGCATCCACCATTGCAGGAAACAATGGCTGCCTTATATGGAAATTTCTTTTTGACTGCCATATCAACCCTTCCTTTCGTATGGTGTGCTCACAAGCGGGAGACTGTATCTGCGGATTCCGTCATAGCGGAAATATGCATCTGCGATCGCCGGTGCGGTAGGGATCGATGTGATCTCTCCGATACCGATCGCTCCGCAGGCTACTTTGAGTCCCGGTTTATCTACAACGATCGCTTTGATCTTTGGAACTTCATGGGAACGGAATAATCTGAGAGAACCATACTTCTGTATCGGCTTGCAGTTCTCATCGATCGGATACTGCTCCCTCAGGGCGTAACCCATGGACATGACCACACCGCCCTCGATCTGACCTTCGCAGGACAGTGGATTGACCGCTTTGCCGACATCGTGTGCGGCAACGATCTGATCCAGTTTACCGGTTTTTGGATCTACGACACACATCTGGGTCGCATATCCGTATGCAACGTGGGATACCGGGTTCGGCACATTTGCGCCAAGAGGATCTGTCTTTGCCAGATACTCTCCGTAGTATACGATCCCCTTCATATCCTTAAGTTCCTTGCCTGCTCTTCGGTCCTCCATCAGTTTCTCGCAGGCTCTTCGGCAGGCTTCACCGGTAACAAGCGTCTGTCTGGAACCGGAAGTCGTTCCGGAATCCGGTGAGATCCAGGTATTGCTTCGCTCATATACGATGTCTTCCTGTCTGATGTCTGTATTTGTCACGATCATCTGTACGAGAACCGTTCCAAGGCCCTGACCGATACAGGAAGCTCCGGAATAAATATGAAGTTTCTCATCATCCTCCACGATCAATTTCACACGTCCTGTATCCGGAATACCAACGCCAACACCGGCATTTTTCATGGCACAGGCAATACCGACATACTGATTGTTTTCAAATACATCTTTGACCGCTTCCAGTGTCTCTACCAAACCGGTAGACTCATCTACGATCTGACCGTTTGGAAGCACCTGTCCCGGCCGGATCGCATTGCGGTAGCGGATCTCCCAGGCACTGATGCCGATCTGCTCTGCCAGCTTTGTCAGCATCATTTCCATACAGAAGCAGGTCTGT
>ENA-OPSJ01002085-OPSJ01002085.1-human-gut-metagenome-genome-assembly--contig:-NODE-2085-length-13534-cov-7.290526_pt1 | contig 13534 bp, 12 predicted proteins | sample MGYA00241801_ERZ501893 | MGnify/ENA primary metagenome ERZ501893 (study PRJEB25962, sample SAMEA2042219) | human gut metagenome | biome: human gut; feature: human-associated habitat; material: faeces...
GAATGGCAATGCCTAAGCTTAATAAAGAGACATGCAGAAAAATCCCTGTTTTATGCCCTGTATTTAAAGAACAGCAAAAAATAGGAGATTATTTTAGGAGTCTTGACCGCCTCATCACTCTTCACCAGCGAAAATGTGAAGAGCTGAAAAAAATCAAAAAATTTATGTTACAAAACATGTTTATATAGAAAGGAGTATAGAAACATGGAGAAAATTATTCTATATCATGGTACTCCTGACAAGATATTTACTCCGACTTACGGAAAAGGCAACGATAAACATGACTATGGAAAAGGATTCTATCTAACAGAAAGTATAGATCTTGCAAAAGAATGGGCAGTATGTAGACCAAATGAAGAAAATGGATGGGTACATAAATATGAATTAGATTGCAAAGAACTGAAAATATTAGATTTTCAGAAATTAAATGTACTAACATGGCTTGCAGAACTTATGAAACACAGAGATGCAGCAGATTCCAAAAGATACAGAATGTTAGCAGCAAAATTTATAGAGAAATATGGAGTAGAAACAGAAGGATATGACGTGATCAAAGGGTGGAGAGCGAATGCTTCGTATTTCTACATTGCAAAAGAATTCGTAAGAGATAACATTGATATTGATATTCTGGAAGAATTGCTTTCTCTAGGTGGTTTAGGAATGCAATATTGTATTAAATCAGAAAAAGCATATTCGAACTTATATGAATTAAAAGAAGAATTAGTATCTGTAGATTATTCAGAATTTAATGAACGATACAATGATCGAGATGTAACAGCTAGAAAGAATATGAGAGATCTGATCAATTCAGATGCAAATGAAGTAACAAAAGTATTTAGTACACTGTTGTAAGAGGTGAGAACTATGAGAGCATATTCAGATGTTTATTTAGGTGATGTAGTAGAGAATCAAGGGAAATTATTTGATTATGTAGCAAATACCTATCCAGATAAGGATACAGAAGACTTTATCAACGCATATATGACAAGTAAAACAAGACAAAGCATCGATCAGGCAAAAGCCTATGTAAACACAATGGATGCCAAAGAATTATGGGAATATTTTAAAGAAACAGAGCATTATTCTTTACAGCAAGGAAGAGCAATGGAAGGTTTTATGCCAGATTGGATTGGTGAATTCTATGCGTATTATCAATGGTATTATAATATACCCAGTGCAGAAGTAAATCAGAAAATCAATGTGGATTTCTTGAAAAAAGCATATTATGGATTGCATGATCTGGATTTAGATTTAGCAGTTCAGAAAGTTGGAGAAATATAATGGAAATTATATGTTTTCATAATCCAGATGAGGAGAATGGTTATTTAAGCAATTGGTATGAATCTAAATTTATAATAGATCATGTGAAATTTTCATGTATGGAACAGTTTATGATGTACCAAAAAGCAATAACATTTCAAGATCAGACGATTGCCAAAGAGATATTACAGACAAGAGATTCCGCAAAGATAAAGCAAATGGGAAGACAGGTAAGAAATTATAATGATCACATATGGAATGGAATTCGTCAGATTGTGGTATATGAGGGATTAATTGCTAAGTTTTCACAGAATGAAGAATTAAAAAAACAATTAAAAGAAACAAAAACAGCAATTTTAGCAGAATGTGCGGTAAAGGATCGAATATGGGGAATAGGATTATCCATGAAAGATCTGAAACGATTTGATATAACGCAGTGGAGAGGTCAAAATTTGCTTGGTTATGCACTTATGGAGGTCAGAAAGAGGCTGTAATTGGACGAACTTTTGGGAACAGCGTAAGTTGGAGGATGTAGTTGAATTTCTTGATACAATGAGAAAACCTTTAGAAGGTGCAAAACGTATTTCTGGTCCATATCCATATTATGGAGCTTCTGGAATTGTTGATTATGTAGATGGATATTTGTTTGATGAAGAATTGATATTGTTAAGTGAAGATGGTGCTAATATTACAGATAGAAATTATCCAGTATGCTTTATTGCAAGCGGAAAATACTGGGTAAACAACCATGCTCATGTTCTTCGTACAAAGAAAGAAAATGAAAATAATTTTATTTGTAATTCATTAGAACGCAAAGATTATACCCAATATAATACAGGAATGGCAATGCCTAAGCTTAATAAAGAGACATGCAGAAAAATCCCTGTTTTATGTCCTGTATTTAAAGAACAGCAAAAAATAGGAGATTATTTTAGGAGTCTCGACAACCTCATCACTCTTCACCAGTGGAAGCAAAAAACAACAGAAGTCAATTCCAAACATCAAAAACACAACGAAATTATATTTATTAATATTTAAAATCAATAATAAAATATCCTACAAATCAAATACAAAAGCCAAAATTGACAATCAAGACACAAAAAAGGAGGACAACCATGCCAGAATTAGAATCAATGATAGAGCAAAAACTCATCGAACAACTAGTTTACGGTGAATCACAGTGGACGTATCGGAAAGATCTGAAAACAGAAGCAGATCTATGGGCAAATTTCCGATATATTTTAGAACAAAACAACAAAGACCGACTCGATGGACAGCCTCTATCTGATCAGGAATTTGAACAGGTCAAGAACCAATTACAGTTTTCTTCCTTTTACAAAGCAGGCGAATGGTTGGTAGGCGAGAATGGGAAAGTGCAAGTCCATGTTCAGAGAGATACCAAGCGTTTGCATCTGGTTGTCATGAATCATGAACATATTGCAGGTGGCAGCAGCGTCTATGAAGTAATCAATCAGTACAGTGCGTTGAATACAGATGAAAACAGCAAAATGCCAGCAAGAGACAGAAGATTTGATGTAACACTTCTGATCAACGGACTTCCAATGATTCATATCGAGTTAAAAAACAAACAACATTCTTACATGGATGGATTCCGTCAGATTAAAAAATATATTGGAGAAGGAAAATTCACAGGAATTTTTTCTGCAGTTCAAATGTTTGTGATCAGCAATGGTGTAGATACCAAATATTTTTCTGCGGCAAGTGATACGGAATTAAATGAAAAGTTTGTCAGTGGATGGTTAGATGAAGAGAATAATCTAGTATCCGATTACATAGATTTTGCAAAAAGTGTATTAAGTATTCCACAAGCCCATGAAATGATCGCAAGATACACCGTATTAGACAAAGATTCAAAACGTCTGATCTTATTACGTCCCTATCAGATTCATGCGATTGAAGCCGTAAGAGAAGCCTCCAAGAAAGGAAAATCAGGTTTTATCTGGCATACTACAGGTTCAGGAAAGACATTGACATCATATAAAACAACGAGAAATTTGCTAATGGATATTCCATCCATCGATAAAGCCATTTTCCTAATTGATCGAAAAGATCTTGATACCCAGACAACCATGGCATTTCAGGCTTATGCCAATAATGATCTGATTGATGTAGATGAAACAGATAATGTCAATGATCTAAAGAAAAAATTAAAATCAGAAGATCGACAGGTCATTGTCACAACCATTCAGAAGTTACAGATTTTAATCACAAAAAGGTTGAAAGAAGAAACACCAGAATACAGCAAGATCAAAAATCTAAGGATCGCATTCGTTGTAGATGAATGTCATAGAGCGGTAACACCAGGAACAAAGCGGACGATAGAGAGATTTTTCGGGAGATCTTTATGGTATGGTTTTACTGGAACCCCGAGATTTGCAGAAAACCCTTATCCGCAAAAAGGAGACCTGCCACGTACGACGGAAGAACTTTATGGAGAACGTCTGCATAAATATACGATTCAAAATGCGATTCAAGATGGTGCTGTCTTAGGATTTCAGGTAGAACATAATGGACCAAAACAGATGACAGATGAAACAGATTCCAGTGCATATGAAAATGAAACACATATGCTGAAAGTATTGGAACATATTTTAAACAAATGCTATTACAAACTTGGATTCCAGAATGGAAGAGGGAAAACATATGAGGCATTACTGACAACAAGTTCGATTCAGTTAGCTCAAAGATATTATGATTTGTTAAATCGTGTAAAAAAGGGAGAGACGGAATTAAAGATTGAAGAAAAAATCAAACAGGTACTTCCAGATTTTCCGAAGTTTGCGATTACCTATTCCGTGACAGAAAACGAAGAAGGATCTCATGTCAATCAACAGAAAATGCAAGGCTCATTAGATGATTATAATGAGATGTTTGGAACCAAATATGATCTGGCACAGATTCAGGGATATAATGCAAATCTAAATAAAAGACTGGCAAGAAAAGATTCAAAATATCAAAGCAGAAAAGAACAGTTAGATTTAGTCATTGTAGTAGATCGTCTGCTAACGGGATTTGATGCACCATGTATGTCAACAATGTTTATTGACCGACAGCCAATGGGACCACATGACCTAATTCAGGCATTTTCAAGGACAAATCGTATTTATGATAAAAATAAAACATATGGGCAGATTGTAACATTCCAAGCTCCAAAACTATTTAAAGAGAGAGTGGATCATGCAGTAAAACTGTATTCTGCTGGAGGAACGAAAGATGCATTATTAGCGGAATGGGATGAAATCGAACCGACATTTCGTAAATCATTATCTGCACTGCGAGTTGTAGCAGAGACACCGAAAGAGATTCCAACAATGTCATTAAAGGAAAAAGAGATATTTGCTAAAGCATTTCAGGAGTTTGACCGTTTATTTGCTCAGTTGAAATCATTTACAAAATATGATGACAGCATGATGGAAACATATAACATCACACCAGAAGAATATGATGATTATGCAGGCCATTATTTCAATGTGATAGAAGAAATTAAAGCAGCGAAAGTAGATCGGGATCCAAATGGACAGGAAGAGAATACAGTTATTGATGAAGACTATGAATTGATGGCATACAGTAACACGAAGATTGACTATGAATACATTATTCATTTAATCCAAAATATTGTTACACCAGATGATGAGGCAGAAGACATCACACCAGAAGAACGTCAAAAGAAAATTGATGAAGTAAAACAGTACGTAGAAGAATTAAATAAAGAAAATCCAAAGATTGCACAGATTATGTCAGATTTGATCGCGGAAATTGAGAAAGATGAAGAAAAATATAAAGGACAGTCTATTTTACATATCGTCGAAGATACGAAACAAGACTGTATTGACAAAGTGATCACAGATTTCTGTTACCGTTGGTTTGCATCAAAAGAAGATATCATGTATGCAGCAACGCATTACAGAAATGGAGAAATTCCAAATGAAAGTGCGATCAGAACAACTGTAGATTATACAAGTTATAAGAAAGCGCAGGAAAAGGCAATTCCAAAATTTAAATATTATGCAAAATTATTTGAGGAATTGAGAAAGACATTGGATGAAGAGATAGAGCCACTTATGATAAGCTAGCATTTTATTTAAAAATCCAGATCATTATCAGCGTAAGTAATAAAAATGGAGGTAGCTTATGCAAAATGATATGGATAAAACACAGTTTTTTTGTGAATACTACAAACAATGGATTGAAATCTATAAAAGAGGTGCGATCAGAGAAGCAACCATGGCAAAATATCTGATGACACAGAAATGGCTTGAAAAATTGATTCCAGAGTTAAAAGTGGAAGAATTGACAAGAACGGCATATCAGCAATTACTAAACGATTACGCCAAAGAACATGAACGCCAGACAACTCTCGACTTTCACCATCAGCTGAAAGGAGCAATCCTCGATGCATTGGATGAAGGAATGATCAAAAGAGATCCAACAAGAAAAGCAATCATTAAAGGAAAAACACCAAGGGCAAAGAAGATTAAATATTTAAATCAATTTGAACTACATACATTACTGGCGAATCTAGAATTAAAAGAGACACCAGACTGGGATTGGTTTTTATTACTAGTAGCGAAAACAGGGATGCGTTTTTCAGAAGCACTTGCGATCACACCAGAAGATTTTGATTTTTCAAGACAGACACTATCCATCAGCAAAACATGGGACTACAAAGGAGCAGGCGGATTTCTTCCAACAAAAAATAAATCATCTGTAAGGAAGATACAAATAGATTGGCAGATTGTGGTAAAGTTCTCAGAATTGATCAAGAATTTACCACAAGACCAGCCAATTTTTGTAGGAGAATCAAAGATATACAATTCAACAGTAAATAATATACTTTCAAGACATTGTAAAGAATGTGGAATCTCCGAAATATCTATTCATGGACTTCGTCACCCGTATGTCAAGCCCACGACAAAAAAATTTATAACTTTTTTTGAAGTTTTTCGGGCAGCCTCATAGCTGCCCATAGCTGTTTCAAATGGGTGTTCACGGTTATACCTCCTTTTCAGATTCCTTTGTTTCTAAGAAATCCTGTGTTGCATATTCAATCTCAATCCGCTCTCCTGGAAAGACGTAAACTTTGTTGATAAGCCGGTCAATCAGAGCTTTTGTCAGCATATTGGCGTTTCCGACTTCCTGCATAATTTCCTGTTGTTTCAACTTGATTTCATAATCACTTTTTATCTGCTTTGTCTGTGCAGTAATGACAGCATGAACATTTTTGGCTTGTACCAGTTCCGTGTCATAAACCGCTTTTCGTGTTCGATAGGTTTCCAAATCAATCTCTCCAAGCGCATACTGCTCATAAAGATGCCGCTTGCTGTCTTGAATAGAACGGAGTTTTTCTTCATGTTCGGCCTGCTGGACTGTCTGCAAATCCAATTTATCCTTATTGCTGTCAATTCCCAATGCCGGACACATTTGAGCCCGAATTGTTTCAAATACAACCTGCTCCAGATCAGCCATCTTTATGCGCACACCATGACAAGGAAGCGTTTCAGCCACCTCGGAATGACGGCAATAAAACCACGCACCATTTCGTAGAGACATTGCATGATCGCAGCATCCACAGAATACCTTACCGCGGAGCAGATAATCACGCGGTTTTTTATTTGACAGAGAGAAACGCTTAATTGAAGCATTGGCTTTTTCAAATAGATCCACACTTATAATAGCCGGATGATGGTTCGGGATTTTGAACCACTCACTTTCATCCTTTAACTGTGTATGTCGGCTGCCAATCTCTTTTACCTTTCTCTTGCCAATTACATAGGTACCGATATATCTTTGATCTTCTAAAATACGCAGGACCGTTGATGTACTCCAAACGCCGTTTGTTCGGGAAACATTGTAATAGTCCTTGCCTTTAAGTTTGCGATATTCCCCAGGGGTGGGGATATTCATGGCATACAATTTTCTTGTGATCTCGGCTGCGGTGTTGCCTTCAGACGCCCATTGAAATATCATCTGCACATTCGAGGCAACATCCTCGTCCGGTTCCATACGTCCGTCTGCACTCTTGCGATAGCCGTAAGGACAGATGACACTCTGATATTCCCCACGACTCATTTTTGCGTATTTTGCACTTTTGGTTTTCATGGACATATCCCGGCTATAACACTCGCTGATAAGATACTTGAAAGCAATATCAATCCCTCCGGTATCACCTTTGAAATTAGCTGTGTCAAAATCATCACTGACGGAAATAAAACGGGTGTGGTAAAGAGGAAATACCCGCTCAATAAAATAGCCGGTTTCAATGCTGTTACGTCCAAATCGGGAAAGGTCTTTTACAATAATACAGTTGATTTTTCCGGCCTGAACCATTGTTAAAAGTTCCTGCACCGCCGGACGCTCAAAGTTTGTCCCCGTATGACCATTGTCAATAAATTCCAAAATCTCGCTGTTATCCCATTCCGGCAGAGACATAGCTTTTTCACGAAGAATCAGTTTTTGATTTGGTATGCTCAAACTTTCAGTTTTGAAATCTTCCACAGAAAGACGGATATAAAGAGCAATCACATAGTTGCGCACGGTTCCACCGCCTTTCCCTGAAATTCATTTTTGAAACGGAAGGTCACATGAATATTCCGCTCGTGGTCTATCTCAATTCGTTCAATGAGCCGTTCAATCAGTTCCGCAGTCAGCACATGATCCTGTGCCAGTGTTTTTGCATCCTTTTCCATTGCACGGTATCTGGCAAGCTGGTTGTCCAGGGAGTCCATAGATTTTTCAAATACTTCAATCTCACCAGACAGAGCATTGATAGCATGTTCATAATCCGCTTTCAATTCAAAGTATTCGTCATTTGTCAAAATACCCTGTACAAAATTTTCATATAGGCCACGGATCAGCCGGCGTGTTTTTTCAATTTCCTGCCGTTTGGCCGACATCTGAATTTTCAGCTTATCTTTTTCCTGTTTTTGTCTTGCCTCCAACTGAAAGAGTGGCAGCGACATTCCCAGCGCAACTGTCAGCTCTTTTTCAAGAATAGCCGTAACAGTAGAAATCAGTTCTTTCTCCTGTATCATCGCACCTTTGCAGCTATCTTTTTCTACCCGGCTGTTTGTAAGGCAGTGGAACCAGTAAGTGTCGGGTCCTTTCCGGCGCTCGGCGCGTTGCCTGTGAAGGCTTCTGCCACAATCAGCACAGAATACTTTACCTTTGAAAATGTTTGGTGTGTAGGGACGTTTTGGAGTTGCTTTGCTTTCTTCACAGATCTGTTTTCTGTATTCCTGAACTGCATTAAACAACTCATGGCTGATGATCGGTTCATGGGTGCATTTTGCAATAATCAGATTATCTTCTCCAGCCTTGACCTGCTGATGATCTACAATCTTTGTTTTTCCTTGCACCAGATCGCCTGTATAGACTTCGCTTTCTAAAATTTTCATCACTGTACGGGTCTGCCATTTGCCGCTTCCAATCAGACCCGGACTGGTAATTTCGCCAGTGGCCTTTTTATAATGGCTCGGTGCCGGAAGCCCCATCTCATTTAGATTGCGGACAATCCGGTTCAGTGCCACATGCTCATGTGCCCATTCAAAAATCTGTTTTACCACAGGGGCAGTATTTTCATCAATCAGAAGTTTATGGCAATTATCAGGATCTTTCCTGTAACCGTAAGGTGCCCGTGCACCAACATAGTCGCCGTCTTTCATAGCCTGCCGCGCTTGTGCTTTGATTTTTCGTCCAATGTCCAGAGCATAGGCTTCATTGATCATATTTTTCAAAGGCAGCATGATACCGCCATGAAGATTTCCGGAATCCGCTGTATCAAACTGATCCGTAACAGCAATGAAACGAACATTATGAGCATGGAAATACTGTTCGATATAATAACCTGTGTCAATAGAATTTCGCCCTAATCGGGAAAGATCCTTAACAATCACACAGTTAATGTGGCCGGCTTCAATATCAGATAGCATTTGCTGAAATCCAGGGCGGTGAAAATTTGTCCCTGTCGCTCCGTTGTCGATATAGGTATCATACACAACGAAGTCCGGTTTATCTGAAAGAAAGTCATTCAGTACCAGCTTTTGATTTTCTACTGAGCAGCCCCGCTTTTTGTTATCCTCCACAGAAAGACGGATATACAGAGCTACATGTACATATAAAGATGGTGCCGGCATAGGTGCCGCCGTCTGTTTTCTGCTTTTTCTTGCCATTTAGCCCACCATCCTTTCTTCATTTTTTGTAGCAATCTGTTCCGCCAAAGAGATTGCTTTCTGATATTCATCCTGGTAATTAAATTCAATATGCAGTTCATCTTTACCCATTACCCGTATGCTTCGGATAAGCTGCATGACTGCCCGGCGGTCAATATCCTCCATAGTAGAAAATCTCATAAAATGGTTGATCCAACGATTTCGTTCGCTTCGGTTTTCCAATACATCTGTAAGTTTATCGTTCCATTCAGCGATTGCCTTTTGGAACAGTTCAATATCTGCATTGTATTTTCGCTTATAAGAGAGAAATTCTTCCTTTGTCAGAATTCCACTCACCAGATTTTCATAGAGTTTTGCCTTAAAGCCCTCGGTCTGTGCTACACGCTTTTCATTTACTCTGATCTGTGCGGCATATTCCTGTGCCAATTCCCGGTTGATCCGTTCCTGACTGATACTGGACAGCAGGGCATCCAGAGAAGCAACATTTTCAATATGTCCTTTCAAACTGTCCTGCACACATTCAATCAGATCCGACTCTTTCAGCATGACCGACGATGTGCAGCCATTCTTTTTGCCGGTCGGGCAGTAATAATAGTGATACTCTTTATCTTTATAGCGGTTCGTCTTGCGGGTCATACGGCAGCCACAGCAGCCGCAGATCAAAATACCGGAAAAAAGGTAAACCTTATCCGATTTGGGAGAAGTCCTTGTGTCAATCCTGCGGAGCCGTTGCACCAGATCAAAATCGTGCTTTTGTATGATCGCTTCATGGGTTCCCTCCACACGAATCCATTCCGAAGAAGGTTTGTCCTCACGCTCTTTTAATTTGAAATGGGGCGTTGTCTGCTTGCCCTGGACCAGTGTTCCGGTGTAAGTTTCATCCTGTAAAATGCGGATGATTGTAGTTGCAGACCATTTGCAATCCTTTCGGTCTGTATAGCCACCTTTTGCATGAGGCATTCCGTGATTGCGCTTATACGCCAAAGGTGAAAGAATTCCTAATCGGTTCAGTTCATCCGCTATATGGGAAGCGCTGAATCCTTCCAGCCGTTTTCTGAAAATATCCCGCACAACATTGGCAGCATATTCGTCTACTTCCAGGCTCTTGTGTTTATCGCCGACTTTCACATAACCATAGATGGTAAAAGCACCTACAAAATCCCCGCTGCGCCGTTTTACTTCCAGGGCGCTCCGTGTCTTAACAGAAATATCCCGACAGTAAGCCTCATTCATAATGTTTTTGACAGAAACCGTGAGATCATCGGCAGCGTCATTTTCCGTGTCCACATTATCGTTAATTGCGATAAAACGCACTCCATAGGCTGGAAATACCCTGCGCATATAACGGCCTGTTTCTATGTACTCACGACCTAAGCGGGAGAGGTCTTTGACAATCACGCAGTTAGCTTCGCCTTGTTCGATCATCCGCATCATTTCCTGAAATGCCGGGCGATCAAACAAAACACCACTATAACCATCGTCAATTTTTTCTGCCACAACCTCAATTTCCGGGTGTCGGGCTATGTAGTCATCGATCAGGCGCCGCTGGTTAGCAACGCTGTCACTTTCTACTGTTTTATCATCCGTATAAGAAAGACGGATGTACTTAATCGCTTTGTAAACCTGCATAAAAAAACACTCCTTTCGTTGCACAGAAAAATCCCCGCAATTCAAGAAGTGTGGTTATGCCATATTCAATTCCTTTTCCGATTCTTATTCTACCATGCTTTTACGGAAAAGTCAGCCCCTTTCTTAAAATTGCACCTATCGCAAAATACCCTTGATACATTCTTCCAGGGTAGCACCTTCAGCAGAAAAGCTGGCCTGTACAGTAAAACGCCCACACTTAAAATGGTATGGATTTTTGATTTGCTGAACGAATTCTGCAATCCGTTCATCACGGGAAAGTTCTTTGTTGACAGAGACATCCCGAATGTCTACCAGTGTACCCACTTCACTGACAATGGTATTCAATTCCATAGTATCAACTCCCTTCTGAAAACTGTGTTATCAAAACCACATGAATAGGTCGGATCTATGGTTATTACACACATAAATCCGGCCCATTATATCTGATTTCGATTTTACTGCCGTATTTGCCACGCACCCCGGCAAGTCCTTCTGTTATAAGGACGGGGCTGTTACAGGCTGCGGGTAGCGTCACCGCATCATAGTCCCACATACGCCGCCGCTTTGCCAGAGCAAGCAAACGCCGCAGGAACTCTCCCCAAGTCTTTAGGAAGCTGTGAAGAAGTACCATTATGATCTGTGTCGTTATCGCGTCCGGCCTGCCACAGCCGGTTTCGTAGGTTGCGTTTATCGCTCGGACAGCCTGGATTCATCACCTCCTTAGGCCGCCTGTCACCGCGCCGCCCCATCTGCCGCTCGGAACACAGAATGAAGTACCTGTAACAGCGTATATTCGGTTGTCAAGGAACAAGCAAGGGGCATGGCAGACAAATTGATATTGCAGTTGGGATGGGAGGATGTATATGCTTCCTTACCACACCCGTCCAGCTTGTCCCGCCGAATATGTCCCTCTACTATTCAGTACATTTTTAGGGGCAAAGTTGCCGTCTGTTATAAAATTTCTTTGAAATATTTTTCCAGACTACGCAATCCGGCTTCGATAGAACGGGTGATCCGGCTTTTGTGTGTTCCTTCCGCTTTGGCAATATCTGCTTTGCTCATGCCAAGAAAAAAGTGTGCATAGATCCGTTGGCGCTGCTTTACCGGAAGTTTGGAAAGACCTTTATAAATCAACTCTGTCATTTGACGCTGTTCCCAAATTTCTGCCGGGTTAAGAGGCTTTTGCAATATCTCACGCTCAATACCTTCGTCTCGATCCAGAGAGTAAAATGCTTTATAGCGGTATGTACGAATCCGATAGGCTTCTTCCAACAACATATATTCCCGAAGCAACAAAGCAACTTCATCCGGCACCTCAACGATCATGTCCTGTGTATAATACGGGTAATAATCCCGAAGATTGATTTTCTTCATAGTAATTTCCTCCAATTTCGATGTTTGAGTTGATGGCAAAAATCGAAATCAGAGGGTGGGCTGCGGCAGCGATAAGGTCTAAGTCTCTTTCTGATTAAAAAAAGGGTACAAAAAAGCGCGCCCGTACAAAGAACAGGCGCGCCAAAGCAGCAGTATAAAATTTTTCCGGGAGGTTGACAGCGAAAATGCTCAAACTTTGTCGAAACCAAAAACGCCGCAATCCATACGAGCTGGACTACGACGTATAGGTGACTGAATGTAAAGCAGTTTATCTGCAGATCTGTGTTGCATAGACGCATAGGCATTTCCTCCCATCAAGGAGGAACCTGAATCGGCTGCTTGATACCTCCTTGGGAGAAAATTATATCGGTTATGTTTCCTTTATCAGTCCGCAGATATTCGCTTTTTACTCTTTATATTCGCAATTTTCTACATATTCCGCTCTTAGAATATATGCTGCAAAAAGCAAGCCCACAAGGGGAAACAACACCTTGTGGGCTCATGTTATAGATGTTCAAATTTATAGCCGATCCCGGCGACACTCTCAATATAGTTTGGAAGATCCGGTTCAAAGCGCAACTTCTTACGCAGCTTACTTATATGATTATGAATCGCTTTTCTCGAATAGAAATCACAATCCTCTTTCCAAACCAAATCGGTAATCAGTTCGTAAGTAAAAACACGTTTGGGATTGGCAATGAGTAATGCCAGTATATCAAACTCCTTACTTGTCAGGTTGATAATCCGTTCACGAACCCTGACAGTACGGTGTTCCAGGCATAGATAAAGCTCGCCTTCTTGTATTTCTGTCAGAGGATTTTTCTCTGCTGTGGAAGAAGTGTGACAGGAATTGAATACTGTTCCATGACAGACTCCTTGCTCCAAAATATATTGCATTAGAGCATTCTTTTGTTCCTCGTTAAGAAGCAGAAATAACTTTTCGCCAATCTGTTTGCCGGATTCTTCTATATCAAAAACAGCTAATGTCCCATCACATCATCACCTCCATAAAATTTTTCAATTACTCCACAAAGAACAAAACCCGCCGGATCAGCTCCGGGATATTGACCGGGGCGGTAATA
>ENA-OPSJ01002090-OPSJ01002090.1-human-gut-metagenome-genome-assembly--contig:-NODE-2090-length-13493-cov-3.307486_pt1 | contig 13493 bp, 10 predicted proteins | sample MGYA00241801_ERZ501893 | MGnify/ENA primary metagenome ERZ501893 (study PRJEB25962, sample SAMEA2042219) | human gut metagenome | biome: human gut; feature: human-associated habitat; material: faeces...
ATTCCGTCTGGTACTGTTGGAATAATACTTTGTATTTGTACCATTGGAAATGACAAAAATTTGAATGTATTCGTACAGTCCGCATCCTGCCCAGAAAGAATCCCGCTGGTAACGATTAATCTGATTGAACGCCTCACGGATGGCAACACCTCTGCGTTTCAGCTCAATATGTACAAGAGGCAGACCGTTTACCAATACGGTAACATCATAACGGTTGTCATGCTTTGCACCATTTTCCATGCTGATCACATACTGATTAATAACCTGCAGCCTGTTATTATGGATGTTCTTTTTATCTATGAGTGTAATATTCTTGGTTTCGCCATTATCACGCTTTAAATTCTTGACATTATCTTCCTGAATGGTGCGTGTTTTTTCTACGATATGCTCATTTGGATTGGCAACTGAATTTTTAAAGAAATCATCCCATTCTGTGTCGGAAAACTGATAGTTATTCAGTTCCTCTAATTTCTTACGGAGATTAGCAATCAGGTCTTTCTCTGTGTGAATAGGCAGATATTCATATCCCTGTTCACAGAGCAGACTGATAAACTCCTGTTCAAGCTCTGCTTCACTCTGGTAACTGTCAGAACGCTTTTTGACCGGTTCATATTCTGTGACAACGGTATTCTCCGATGTCTCCGCTACTACATTAAAGTACGGCAAATCCTCGCCTCCTTACTTCGGTAATTCTTTAAAGGATAACAGCTTATCCCTGTAATATTCATACTGCTTTTGACGTGCTTCGATTTCTGCCGGAAGTCCTGCGGACAGGTCGTTGCAAATACTGTGAAATTTATTCAACACATTTACAATCTCCCGCTGCTTTTCTATGCTCGGAACAGCAAACTGATATTCTGCAATCGTTTTTCCCGTTAAGGATGCTCTGGTTGTAAATGCACAATGGCTTGTAACATACTTTCTGAAATCTTCCGTAGCAAAACAAAATGCACAATATTCCGGCAACAGATAATTTGTTTTTGGAGTTGCCTTAATGGTAAATCCATTAAATACACAATCACCAATATCATCAAGCATTACTGATGACCACCCCACATCTTCTGCCGTCTCTGATGTTCTGGTAAAAAACACATCTCCACGGTGAACTCCCAACTTTTCAATTTCTGCCGGAGTACATTCAACCAGTGCGGTAATATCCTCTTCTTTAAGGAATCTGTTATTATAAACATCTGTATATCTGATAAAAGGAATACCAGAACCAAAGAAATCCTTTCCTTTGCTCAATCCATTACGGAAATCAAATAGACTTCCCATCGGCAGTGTAACATAACCAAACACATACTGAATGAGCTTAATTGCGCTCAGCTCTGTCTGTCTGTCTGTCTGTCTGTCTGTCTGTCTGTCTGTCTGTCTGTCTGTCTGTCAAGACAATTTCATCCTGCACGGCAAACGTCAAGAGTTGGTCGCGGTAGAACTCATATTGCTTTTTCCGGGCTTCGATTTCGGCGGGCAAGCCGATGTTTAGGTCGGAGCAGATGGCGTCGAAGTTGTCGAGGACTTCAACAAGGCGCTTCTGAACTGCCAGCGATGGCAGGGGAATTTTATAATCCAGAAACTTTTTGAACTCCAACGAATCCACTGTGCCGCCCTGTTTCTTGGCTTTTGTCAATATATCAGGACTTTTCCCTTGAATCGCGTGGAAAGCATAACGAGGTAATACGCCTTCATACACGGTCAACATTTTTATATCCTGATTTACCGTGGTTTCAAAGGGGACAAAAGCCACGGGAAGGGTATGTTTTAGAATGCCGGAACGGGTGACGACGGCAATTCCATTAGCTGGATAAACAGTCATAGCAGATTCATTGACAGCCTGTTCAGTAATATGATCTTCCGTATCTTCCAGTGTAGATGCTTTCATATCCTTTGAACTTATCCACGGTATTGTGCCGTTTTCCCAGTAGTCAGAGTTGTCCATAGAAGGCGTTTTCCCGCCAGACCATGCGCCAAGTTCACCAATCGTAATGATTTTTGTGCTGCTTTGCTGTTTGTCAAGCAGCTTATTTCGATAATACTCATATTGTTGCTTTCTTGCGGTAAGTTCCATTGAAAGGTTTTCGGTCAATTCGCTTGTCAACTCTGTGAATGTATCCAGTATACGGACAATTTCGTGCTGGACTTCGAGGGGAGGGACGGGAAGAACTACGTCACTCAATTTTGCAGGTGCAACTTCTATTACTTTTGTTCCGTTTGCGATTTTGGCTTTCTGCTGATAGAACGAGGAAGAATGCAGCCAATACACAAGATATTTGGGATTCATTGAATGATGGATGATTGCGGCATGTCCGCTTACTGCTACTTTGCCATCCCCCAACCACGCAACACACTTGCAAACATCTTCTATGTTTTCGCTGGTTACTGCCATTACAACATCATTTGGTTCAGCGAATTTCTGCTTCTGGGCAGTTTCTTCACCAATATATGTAATGGTTTCATTTACAAAAAGACCATAGCGGGTATAGATTTGCCCGTAATGGATACAGGGAACGCCCGATTCAGTAAAGTCCTTTTTCTGAAAGTTGCCGCCTCGACTAATAGTAGCAACGTCGCCCAAACGTTTGTATGGCACACCATTCGGGCATAGTTGCTGGATGAGTTCATCAAGTTTGTTCATTGCTTGCACCTCCTACTGTGTATTTCGCAGTAAACTCATCAAATCGCCTAAGCATTTCGTCACCGTCTATACCATGCACGGTAAAAGGGGGATTGCTATCGGGAGCTGATGAAAATTCAACCCTTTTGCCGAATGAGTATAAATAACTTTGTATGTTCAATGTTGTTGCAAAAGGTTTTCCTTGATGAATAGCAGCATAGGCTGCCTTTAATGCAGGAATGTAAGGTTCCATTTCTGTAGCATTATCAGAATGGGTGGCTAAGAATTTAAAGTGATATTCATGACTGTTGGGCTTTGTACACTCTACGTTAATAGATTGTATGTCAGCGTTCGTTCCGCAATATTCATATATCGGAATGGCTTGGCTTCGCAAACTTTTCGCTACATTCCCTGTTTTGACGGCAATTACATTTTTTTGACGCCTATCAGACGTATGTCTAATATATAAAACAAGATAATCAACAAGAGAACTATCCACTTTTTCTAATTCATCAACTACTTCTCTAAACATAGGCATTAAACCATCTCTACTTTGGCATACTGTACAACCTTGATTTAAAAATAAATTAGGGAAATGACAGCGAATTTCTATCAAGAAAGCAAGTTTGATGGGATGACCATTTGCGACATTTTGGATTTCATTACGATAAGCATTTGCACGTTGTGCGTGAGAATTTAGATTCTTTTTCAAAGATGCCATAAGCTCCGCATAACCTGATTCACCTGTTGCAGCGGATAACTCAAGAACATTATTTACAAATTTATCTCGTGTTTTTTCTGGTATTTCTTGACCGCACTGCAACGCATCGTGTCCGGCAACGTATGAGTTTTGTATAATGCTGCGGTATTCTGCACCTACAGAATCAATTCTGTTCTTTTTGATTTTTATTACCTGATCAACCATGAAATGTTCAATTCCAACAAAAACATCACCTTCGTTTGGATTGTTTGAGTGCCATACACGAATTATATCAGGTCGATCATTTTTAGCCCTCGTTACGGTCGTTCCGGAGAGCATATTCATAATGTTTCGAGTCATGGCGCGTTTGTTTTTTGCAAGTCGAATTGCATCATCTAAGCACTTTTCTTCATTCAACTCTTTCTTTCTATCATTTTCGCTCAACCGGATTACCTCCTTCGGTATAGCATAAAATCAACCTGACAGTTAGGGAATTAGATTTCCTCAATCTCCCCAATAATCCTATCAATTTCCTCCCGCAGCTTCTGCTCCCGTGCCACAATCTCGGCAATCTCCGCGTTCAGCTGCGCAATGTCAATCTGCTCCCGCGTGTCCTCCTGCTCCACATAGGTGGAAACAGATAGATTGTAGTTGTTCTGCGCGCTGCCGACTTCCGCGTTCGGCACAAGGCGGGCAAAGTGCGGTTCGTCCTTGCGTTCCGCCACCGCCGACACAATGCGCTGAATATTTTCATCGGAAAGGCGGTTGTTCTTCGTGACCTTCACAAACTCCTTCGACGCATCCACGAACAGAACCGCGTTGTCCGGCTTGCTCTTTTTCAGCAGCATAATGTCCACGGAAATCGTCACATTCAGGAACAGGTTCGAGGGCAGCTGAATGATGGCGTCCACGAAGTTATTGTCCACCAGATATTTGCGGATTTTCTGCTCTGCGCCGCCGCGGTACATAATGCCGGGGAAGCAGACGATAGCCGCCGCGCCGTTGTTCGCCAGCCACGAAAGGCTGTGCATAATGAACGCCATATCCCCCTTGGAAGCCGGAGCCAGCACACCGGCAGGGGCAAAGCGCGGGTCGTTGATGAGCAGCGGGTTCTTGTCGCCCTCCCACGGCACGGAAAACGGCGGATTGGAGACAATCAACTCAAACGGCTGGTCGTCCCAATGCTGCGGACTGAGCAGCGTATCTTCGCGGACGATGCTGAACTTGTCAGGGGTAATGTTGTGCAAAAACATATTGATGCGGCAGAGATTGTAGGTCGTCAGGTCGATTTCCTGCCCGTAGAATCCGTGGTCGATGTTCTCCCTGCCCAGCACCTTCGCCACTTTCAGCAGCAGCGAGCCAGAACCGCAGGCAGGGTCATAGACCTTGTTGATGCTCGTTTTGCCGATGGTGCCGAGGCGTGCCAGCAGCTCCGAAACATCAGCAGGGGTGAAATACTGCCCGCCCTTTTTCCCGGCATTCGCGGCGTACATACCCATCAGGTACTCATAGGCGTCGCCGAATAAATCGGGATTCATGCCATCGGTGGAGAAAAGCGGCATCTGCGCCACGCCGTTCAGCAGCTCCACCAGCACCTTGTTCCGCTTGGCGACCGTTTCACCGATGGCCTTGCTGTTCACGTCGAAATCATCAAACAGACCGGCGAAGTCGCTTTCCGCCTCGCCGCTGGCAGCGCTGCTTTCGATGTGGTTGAATACCCGTTCCAGCGTTTCGTTCAGGTTCTCGTCCTTATCCGCGCGGGCGAGGACGTTGCAGAACAATTCAGAGGGCAGGATGAAGAAGCCCTTTACCAGTACCAAATCTTCACGAGCAGTTTCTGCCTCGTCGTCGGGCAGCTTGGCATAGGAAAAATCATGGTTGCCAGCTTCGTGTTCACCCTTGTCAATATATGCCGCGAAGTTCTCCGAAATGTAGCGGTAGAACATCGTGCCCAGCACATAAGACTTGAAATCCCACTCCGCTACATGCCCCGCGTGGACAAGGTCGGTAGCAATTTTATAGATTCGGCGGAACAACTCGTCCCGCTCCTGATCGTTCTTTCTGTCAGCCATTGTTGTTACTCCTTCTGGGCAATCCATGCCGTTTCTATTTCGGTAAAGCCGTTCTCCATCCAGAAGACTAACAGCATTATAGCATATATCTATCATTTCCACAATGCGGCGTAGGGAAAATGGGGGATTTTTGGCGGAAAAATGGGGGCGCAGCAGATTGCGACGGCTGCACCTCTCCGGGGGATTCCAAAGGGGGCCGCAGCCCGCCTTTGGCACACGACCTTGCTTGCAAGGTATAGTGTGTTATACCTCTGCGGAGGGGATAGGCGACGGATGCCAGCCGGACGCGCTGCTGATAAGCTTCCTGCGGCACGGATGCAGATTGTTTTTCAGCAGCAAAGGGCACATGCCCGGACAATCACCGCCGCAGAGGTATACCGTTCCCTCTCTCGTCGTTTGCGTTCCGTCAACTTCACACCATGCGAAAATCTGTGCTATAATGGTCATAACCACACTTGAAAGCAGGTGATGACCTTGACGACGGAAAGTCAGGACTTTATCCCCGTGGGCGGGTCGTTCTTCAAAATTCCTTCTTCCAGCAATCTGCGCTGGCTGATTATGTTCTATGCGCTTCCCCGCGAGCTGGTGGAGAAACGTCCGGCATTCCTTTCCATGCCTCGGAAAGTCCGTGAAGTTGTCCATAATGAGAAATGGATGCGGATGGTCAATTCCGATATGTTCCTTGAATTGGTCTGGGATTGCTATGCGTGGGTCAGCTGGCAGTTTTTCAAGGTACCTGCACCGCACGGCGGCTATATGCCTGTTCCCGGTTCTTTCTATCTGTACTCCGGCAACTTTCCGCTTTGGCGGTATGCCTACATAATGGCCGCACATATCAGGGAGAAACTCGACAAAATGCCGGAATTCTGCTTTCAGCGGCTGTTTTCTATGGGAAGGGATTACGAAGTGCCATGGATGCCCTATGAAAACTTCTATGATTTTTTCGGACAGATGACGATGAAAATCGTGGAGGAACAGCATTGGCAGGAAACATTCGATATGCTCTGGGAACATCGTGCGCATGAGGATTACAACGGCAGCAGCACAAAACAGCGGGATTTTGAACGCTCATGGTATCACTCGCGAAGTCTTGAAAAAGAGCTGTCTTTGGAACAGATAAGGGGAAATGATGCTGAACTGCCTGTCAATGCGATGTGCCACGCCGCTGTGCAATCATTCGAGGAGCAGCTGCTTGATGAGGAACAGATAAAGCAGTTTATGCAGACTTTGCCGGACACGGACAGAAAAATCATTCTGCTTCGTATGCAGAACGATACCCTTGCGGAAATTGCACAGAAGCTCAACTTTGCTAATGCCGGTTCGGTCAGCAAGCACCTTGCAAAAATCAGAAAGCAGCTGGAGATTTACAGAAAAAAATAAAAGCTGATGGAAACATTCGGCCTCTCTCATGCCCTGTTAGATAGAGGACACCAATACGTCATTTGCGTAAGGCAGCCGCAGTGATACGGCTGTCTTTTTGCGTCCTCATCATTGATATAGGGAGGTAATTCGTGTTTCTCACTGAAAACGCTAATAACGCTGAAAACAGAGTTGTGGAACTGAAAACCGCAGCAGGTGTCTTTCTGCCGTTCAAGCCATTGAAGCCCAGCGCAGATTCACTGCCGCCATTTCCGATTGACTGCCTGCCATCCAGACTGCGAAGCTATGTAGAAGCTGTCGCCATCCATACGCAGACACCGGTAGATATGGCGGCGGGGGCTGCTTTGGGCGTACTTGCTGCTTGCCTGCAAGGAAAAGTCAAGGTCGAAGGGAATATTGGGCACTACGAACAGACAAGTCTATACATATTTTTGATTGCACCGCCGGGGTCGCGGAAATCAGCGGTTATCCACGCTATGACCGCGGCGATTGAGGACTACGAACAGAAATATAATGAAGAAAACAAGGCGGCTATACGCCGGAACAGGCAGGCGCGCGAATCCTTGCAGCGGGACATCAACCGTTTGACCCGGCAGTTGGAAGCCAAGTATGACAAGCTGACAGAATTGGAATTGCAGCATACGCAGGACAAACTGGCAGAATTGCCGGAAATCAAGCCGCTGCAAATTTTCACTGATGACTGCACCAGCGAATCTATGGTCAGGCTGCTTCGGGATAACCAAGGGCGCATGGCACTCATCTCCGCCGAGGGTGGAGCGTTTGACAACATCATCGGGCGATATACCAAGAAGCCGAACCTCGATGTGTGGCTGAAAGGTATCTGCGGTGATACCATCCGTGTAGACCGCATCAACCGTGAGCCTGACTACATCCGAAATCCAGCATTGTCCGTGATTATCAGCGCCCAGCCAAGCGTCTTGAGCGAGATTATGCAGAATGGTCTGCTGGATGGACGAGGCTTTCTGGCGAGATTGTTTTACATCAATATTTCCAGTAACGTTATGCCGAAGACTTTCCGTTCCGCACCGATTCCAGCGGATGTGCAGAGGGATTATGAGGGCTTGATTTTTCATTTGCTTGAAAGGGAAACGACTGCACTGCACCTCGCGCCGGAAGCAGTAAACCGGATGGACAAACTTTGCCGCAGCATCGAAGCCTATCTCCGCAATGAACACCGCGACATGCGGGAATGGGGAAGCAAGTATATCGGGCTGGTGCTTCGGATTGCCGGGCTGCTGCATATTGCTGCGGACGGGGATGGAGACATCCAAATGGAAACGGTTGAAAATGCCATCCAGATTGGCAGCTATGCCTTTTACCATGCGCTGTATGCTTATTCCATATTGGGAGCAGACGAAACTGTTGAAAAAGCCCTGCATGTCGTTACGAAACTGCGAAAACTCAGCGTGACGCGCATCAGCCGTTCAGACCTGTATCAGAAATGCCGCGGAAGATTTTTTCGGGATGCCAAGGACATGGAGCCTGTACTGACTCTTTTGGAACAGCACGGGTATATTTGGATGGATATTCCGACCTATTCCGGCGTAGGACGGCCGTCAGCCGGGACAATTTATATCAATCCAGCAGCTTTGAAAGATGACTTTTCAGCGTAAATAGTGTTTTCAGAACGGAAATTGCAAAGGAGAAAAACTATGAGTTCACCCAGCTATGCCATTATGCGCTTCGCCAAATACAAAGGCCCGGAAATCGGCCGAATTGAAGCACATAATGAGCGCGCAAAAGAAAAATACGCCAGCAACCCGGATATTGACCGCAGCCGCAGCGACTTGAACTGCCACCTTATTCATCCGCCGCAGCATTACCGCGCTGAGGCTGAGAGGCAAATTGCAGATGCCGGATGCCGCGTAAGGTCAGACAGCATTCGACTGGTGGAAGTGCTTTTCACGGTCAGCACCGGGTACTTCGATGATAAATCACCTGATGAAATCCGTACATGTTATGAACGTTCGCTTGCGTTCTTGCAGGAACATCAACGTTCGGAAACAATTGTCTCTGCTATGATTCATATGGACGAGGGGACGCCGCATATGCATGTGGTCTTTGTACCGCTGACGGCGGACAAGCGTCTCAGTGCGAAAGACATTATCGGCAACCGCAAGAAGCTGATTCAGTGGCAGGATGAATATTACGAGTACATGTCAGTGCGGTATCCGGAGCTTTGCCGCGGCGAATCCGCTGCGCAGACAGGGCGTACACACATGACTGTGCAGGAGTTTAAGGAATTTACCAAAGATATTCGCAAAATGACGAAACTGGCTGACAAGGTGGAGGTGCTGCTGAGTGGTGCAAACTTTCTGAACAGCAAAAGCCGGTTAGAACAGCTTGTGCCGATGGTAAAGGACTTGCTGCTGCGGTTCGGCAAAATGAAAGCCCAGCTTGGACAGTATCAGGAAGCATTTACGTCCGTTATGGTTGAAAACGAACGGCTGAAAAAGGAAAACGAAAAACTGGATTCGACGTGTAGAGCGTATCACAGCCGCGATTTCAGCAATATGTCAGCAATTCAGCAGCTGGAACAGCGCTGTCTGCGGTATGAACAGCAGCTGTCTGCTATTCCGGCGGGAGTTGTGGCAAGGTATTCCCAGCAGCAGCGCAAGGCGCAGAAAGAAGTCAGTGAAAGAAATTACTGATTGGGGAGGAAAAAGAAAATGAACAGAAGCCCAAAGTTTTTTCAATCGAAGCAGTACGACCGATGTTATGAGAAGGTGAAGCAGAGAAATGAAGGCAGCCGATGAATGGAAGGAACTTACGAATATTCTGAGCAATCTCATTGCCAAATACGCCTGTGTATTGAGCGGAATGTCTGTTCATCAGCAGGAGGACAAGCCAGAACTTCGTCCGGATGAAACAACAATGCCCAAAGTCGCCATTGCCTAACCTAAAACAGCGTGATATAATTTTCATTGCATAACCTGTCTAAACCTTCTGCGGAGGAAATCAAAAAACTCCGCAGAAGGTGATTGGAGAAGACGATGAAGGAAAGAACGAAGGTATACCTATATACCCGCGTGTCCACCGCCATGCAGATTGATGGCTATTCGCTTGAAGCTCAGAAAAACCGGATGAAAGCCTATGCTGAGTTCAACGACTATGAAATTGCCGGCGAATATGAGGATGCCGGAAAATCTGGCAAATCCATTGAAGGACGTACTGAGTTCAGCCGCATGATGGATGACATCAAATGCAGCAAGGATCATGTATCTTATGTGCTGGTGTTTAAGCTATCCCGGTTCGGGCGCAATGCGGCTGATGTACTTTCCACGCTTCAGGTGATGCAGGACTTCGGTGTAAATCTGATCTGCGTAGAAGATGGCATTGACAGCTCCAAGGATGCCGGCAAGCTGATGATCTCCGTCCTGTCCGCTGTGGCTGAAATCGAACGTGAAAACATCCGCATTCAGACTATGGAAGGACGCATTCAAAAAGCCCGTGAAGGCAAATGGAACGGCGGCTTTGCCCCGTATGGCTACGATCTTATCAACGGCGAACTTCATATTAACGAAGAAGAAGCCAAAACCGTCCGGCTGATTTATGAGCTGTACGTCCATAAGAAGATGGGCGGACGGTTGATTGCGCAATACTTGGAAAGCCATGACATTAAAAAGCTATCCCATAAGAACACGCGGGGCGATATGTTCGCAGCAGCCTACATACAGGATATTCTGCGAAACCCCACCTACTGCGGCAAAATCGCCTATGGACGCAGAAAGCAGGAAAAGGTTCATGGCACCCGCAACGATTACCGTATTGTGTGGAATGATGATTACCTTCTGACCGACGGCATCCATCAGCCTATCGTTTCCGTAGAAGACTGGGAGGAAGCACAGGCCAGACTTCGTTTGCAGGCAACAAAATATAAACGCTATGATCGGCAGGAAAACGAACACGCTTATCTGCTGACGGGCATCATCAAATGCCCGGAATGCGGTGCAGGTATGTATGTCAGCAAGAGTGTAAAGAAGAGACCAGACGGTTCTTATTACAAGGAGTTCCGATATTATGGCTGCAAGCATCGGCGGATGGATAAAGGACAGAAGTGTACCTTCAAAAATCAGCTGCCGATGGAGCTGATGGATCAAGCCGTTGCGGAGGTAATCGTTTCGCTTGTCAGCCGTCCCGACTTTGCAGCAATGATGGCAGAGAAAATCAATGCGGAAATCGACATATCTGCGCTACTGGAAGAAATTGCACATTATGAAAAGCAGCTGCGCCAGCAGTATGCGGTGAAGGATAGACTGGCAGAGGACATCGACCAACTTGACCCGGATGACCGCCATTATCAGCGAAGAAAATCCGACCTTGAAGAACGGCTCTATAAGATGTATGATAAAATTGAGGGGACAGAGGAGCATTTAATCGAGGCACGAGCCAAGAAACAAGCTATTGATGCTGACCGTATCACACGGGACAACATCCTCAGTATCCTCATGAACTTCGAGAAACTTTACAGCGTTATGAGCGACCTCGAAAAGCGTGACCTGATGGCGACGATGATTGCAGACATTCAGGTAAACCCGCAGCGCCAGCCGAATGGTCAATGGCTGAAATCCATCCACTTCAAGCTGCCGCTGATTGCTGAGGAAGAACTGCAATTCAGTTTAGACAAAAAGGATTGGCTTGAAACTGTTATGTCATTGGTCCAACAAAATCCGGATGATATCGTCAAGGTCGGCATCGACGCAGACGAGCTCGCCGTCACCAAGGCCGAAAGCAAGGCGACCTATGGCGAGATTCAGGCGCGCGTGAAGGAACAGACCGGCCTGAACGTCACGCCGCTGTACATCGCGCAGGTGAAAAGAAAGCATGGGATTATCGAGCGCGAATGCTACAACAAAGCAAAGTCCGAGAGCGCAAAGATGCTGATCTGCCCGACAGATAAGGAAAAGGCGATTGAAGATGCGCTGAGGTTCTTTGGGATGATTGCGTAAAGATTTCAAACCGGATCGGTCGGGGAATACTAACCGCTCGATCCGGTTTAATAAATTGAACCGATGTAAATCTGAGCCAGAAACGAATCCGATGGATTGATAGGACGTCGTTCTATGTCATTTTTTCATCGTGACAAATTTCTTGTTGACAAAATGGAGATTTCATGTTATACTGCCATCAGCGAAAAGGATTTTAAAGGTCCATACCTGTTATTTATCGTCCATGACAAATAGAGGTGAACCCATGAAGTTAGGCGAACTGGCAACCGTCCGAAGCGGGCTGGTTTTATCCAGAAAACAGGCGTGCAAAGGCGCCCCCGTCAAGATGCGGTATCCCCTACTGAGCTTTCGCGCCATCCACTCAAACGGATACATCGGCATGGAACAGCTGGATGGTTTTGACGCCGCGGAGCAGTTATCGCCGGAGTACCTGACACAGGTAGGCGACGTCATCATCCGCCTGACCTCGCCGTACACTGCTGTTCTCATCGACGAAGCATCCGCCGGCATGGTCGTTTCATCAAACTTCGTCATCATCCGTGTTGATCGAAACAGGCTCCTGCCCGGATATCTGGTCTGGCTGATCAACACGCCGAAGATCAGGAAAGCCATTTATGAAAACACCAGCAGCAACATGCTGGGCGCCATCAACGCCAAATTCTTCTCCGAATTTGAAATCCCCCCGCTGTCCATCCTCCAGCAGCAGAAAATCGCCGAACTGTATCTGCTGGCGAAAAAGGAGACGGCGCTGCTTCGCCAGTTGTCGGCAGAGAAGGAGCGCTACTACGATCTGCTGATCCGCAATGTACATTCGACCATGAAATGAGGTATGCACCATGACGACCCGCAACGATATCGAACGCGTTCTCTGGAAGGCCTGCGACAGCTTCCGGGGCAAAATCGACAGTTCCCGCTACAAGGACTACATTCTTTCCATGCTGTTTGTGAAATACCTGAGCGACGTCACCCTCGAAAGGCGCGCCTTGTACATGGAGCAGTACGACGGCGATGAGCGGCGCGTCGAGCGCGCCATGAGCCGGGAGCGGTTCTCCCTCGACAGGGAATCCACCTTCGATTATCTGTACGAAAACCGCACGGATACAGAGATCGGCCAGAAGATCAACGTCGCCCTTTCCCACATCGAGGATCACAACAGCGGAAAGCTGCGCAACGTGTTTCGCGCCATCGACTTCAACTCCCAGGTTGACTTCGGCGACGTCAAGGAAAAGAACGCGACACTCCGCAACCTGCTGGAAGACTTCCACGACCTCGATCTTCGTCCCGGTCAGCTCGGCTCCGCAGACATTATCGGCGACGCTTATGAGTATATGATCGCCAACTTTGCCTCCGACGCAGGCAAAAAGGGCGGCGAGTTCTTCACGCCGAGTCAGGTTTCCGAGCTGGTGGCCTCGCTCGTCAAGCCGCGGGAAAATGACCGCATTTACGATCCCACCTGCGGCAGCGGTGGCCTGCTGCTCAAAGCCTACAAAAAGGTGCCCAGCGGCAAGGTTGCCGTCTACGGTCAGGAGCTGAACGCCCAGACTTGGGCGCTCTGCACGATGAACATGTTCCTCCACGGCGTGGATGACGCCCGCATTTGGCAGGGCGACACGCTCTCCAATCCGCAGAACCTCGAGGACGACAAACTCATGAAGTTCCAGGTGGTGGTCGCCAATCCCCCCTTCAGTCTGGACAAATGGGACAGCGGCTTCCTCGCCAAGGCTAGTCTGGATGAAAAAGGAAAGAAGCAGGAAAAA
>ENA-OPSJ01002094-OPSJ01002094.1-human-gut-metagenome-genome-assembly--contig:-NODE-2094-length-13479-cov-1.515718_pt1 | contig 13479 bp, 14 predicted proteins | sample MGYA00241801_ERZ501893 | MGnify/ENA primary metagenome ERZ501893 (study PRJEB25962, sample SAMEA2042219) | human gut metagenome | biome: human gut; feature: human-associated habitat; material: faeces...
GCTATGTCTTTATCTGTAGAAATCCTCAAAGCTTCTTATGGAGACGCTTTTATTTTGTATTGTGAAGATAATGAGAGAAAGGGTACTGTTGTCGTTGATGGTGGTCCGAAAAGTACTTCTCTTCAAATTGTACGTAAATTGCGTTCAATAGGGTGCATAGATTTGATGATTCTTTCTCATTTCGACCATGATCATATAGCTGGTCTTTATAGGTATATTTGTACTTGTATTTCTGATGATCCTTTTCCTGTTAAGGAAATATGGTGCAATTGTGCGCATCAATTGAAAGCACCGTCTATAGATACCAGAATATCTTATTCAGAAGCTCATGATTTGGCTTCTGTTTTGCAGAATATTAGAGGGCTAGAATGGAAGGAAAATATTTCAGATGGATTAGTACGAGATTTGGGCTTTTGTAGAATTAAAGTAATATCTCCTACAAAAGATGATCTGGAGCGAAATCTGAAAGAGTATGAAAGGGTGGAGTATGAACATGGGGACGACTATAGAGTTAGGATTTCTCTTAATAGGATTATAATCAACCAGCAACAGTCTTTGGAAAAATTAGCTTTGAATGATACACCGAAGGTATCTGTAAATAAGGATTTGATAAATAAAGCTTCTATAGCATTTATTCTGGAATGTGATGGCAAGTCTATCCTGATGCTGGGAGATGCTAGGATGGATAATGTTGTGGCATATTTGAAAAATAAGGGATATTCTTCAACGAACCCATTATGTGTTGATTGTATGAAGGTTTCTCATCATGGGAGTCGGAATAATATCAGTGTAGAACTGCTTGATATGATTAAGTGCGATAAATTTATCATATCTACAGATGGGGGTACTGGTAACTCTTATCATCCTGATAGGGAAACTATAGCGAAAATATTTTGTCATCCATGTAGAAACTTTAATGTTAAAAGACATTTGTATTTCAATTATCCTTTGGAGAAGATAATGGAAAGGGTTGGTGATTTTATCCATCAAGATGAGTTCTCTAAATATAATTTTGATGTTCATGATAATGTAAGCAGTTTAAAGCTATGAGAGATGAATGGAATTTCTTAGAAATGCAGCATTTTGCTGTGAAAATTGTGTGCAGAAAAGATTCTGGAGAAACTAATACTGGTTCCGGTACTATAGTCGTTGATAATGGACATTTTTATGTATTGACTGCAGGGCATTGTATTTGTTACCAGAATAAGGGGAAGTATCTGCTATTTAATCCCAAAGAGATATCTATAGTACAATATTCTGAGTCTGTAGAAAAGGTACATAGGGTGTTGGACATTGTGAAAAGTGATACTGGAGAAAGTGATTATGCAGTATTGGAGATTGAGAAAATTGAAGATGGATTTGATTATGCAAAAAAGGTGAAACGTGCAAAAATGATAGTACCGAATGACACTTTTCAGTTTGTAGGTTATACTAAAGTTGCTTCGAAAGGTAGGCTTTTCTCTGTATCTAAAGTAGGTGATCATTGCTTACATCTTTCGAATTTGCAAATCGATGGACAGGTTTGTTCTGGTGAGGAGCTTAGTCGCGGATGTTCTGGAGCTGGTATTTTCTTGTATAGACATTCCAGATATTATATGCTAGGTTATCTGACTGATATTCGTGATAATTCTGCCGCATATAGTGATTTCCTGTGGAAGGATGAGGAAAACTTTAATGAAATATTGTCAGATGATAGCAGGGATGATATAACAGTTGATTTGATTCAAAAATGGGATGAATATGATGAATTGGAAATAGAACAAGTACAAATAGATAAATTTCGTGAAGAAAACTCTGAATGGATGGATAATCTTAGACGCAAATGTGCTGTTCTGTATCCAAATGAAGTTGATAGCAAAATAAAGATCTTTATTGACGATTATATTCGTGGTGAGGGGAGTTTTCAATGCATAAAAGATAGTAATCCTACTTTTGATGACGATTTACAAAAGTTGATGAATAGAGAAATATATAGGAGAACCAAAATGATGCCGACTGTATATGAATCCTCAACGTCAGCCCGGCAAGATTTCTTAGACTTGGCTGATTATTTGACAAAAAGAGTAAAAGCTAAATTCCCCGAAGATAGGGAAGAATTAGATTTGTCTTCTTCCTATGTGGATTATCAACTTGCATCCAGATTATTAAATTGTTCTTTGAAATTTAAAAAGTCATGATAGAATTTGCTTTTTCAGAAAGACCTATTGAGCGTAGAGTTGAATTATCTCCTACTTTCATAAGGTTGGCTATACTAATAATTTTAGATAAATATCCTAATCGGAATTTTTCTATTTCACAAATCCAAGTATATCTATGGGGACTTTTATCACTATATAATATGCAAAAATTATATATGTTGAAAAAGAAAGGAACGATAGATGTTATACCTATATATGAAGTTCCAGAGTTGGATGCCATTATAGGAGAGCTTTATATAAATCATGTTGTCAAAGTGAATGGTGCTAAGTTTCAGATAACCTCACAAGGACAACAGTTGATGTGTCATTTGAAAAATGAAGATTTAGTGAAAGAGTTGAAGAAATCAATTTCTCCAATAGGCTATTTGGGAGAAACGGTATTAAATAACATTAAATTGAGTCTAAGTTATGCTGAATTTTTGTAAGTTAGAAGTGCATATCAAAGCTTATTGTGGAGACTCTCCTGGAGATATAAGAGACTTTGGTAGAATAGTGAAATTAGATAAAGGCTTGAATGTAATTATTGGTGACAATACAAAAGGAAAAACCTCACTTGCTTCTTGTTTCTATTACATTTTGGGTATGGAGGAATTGATGTCACCCAAACGTGATGTAGATTCTCTTGATAGATGCCTGAAAGTTAGTTTTATATGGCGTGATTCTTCCACAGGCAAGGAAAAGACATGGTATGTGGATTCTTCTTATGTTGAGGCAGAAATCAAAAATGGCTCTGGTAAGCGAGTTCTTTTGCATAGAGACATAAAAAATGATTCAATTAATGCGAACAAGATATCTATTTCTAATTTGAATAACGAAAAATGGGAACATCCAAATGAATATTTTTTGCATTCAAGGGATGATAATAATCAATCTATAGATTTCGCTTTTTATGGGTTCTTAGCCAACTTTGCGGGAATAAATCTGCCTACTGTTCCTGTAAGAAATAGTGACAAGGAATCGGTTTTGTATTTGCAAACCTTATTTGCCTTATGTTATGTGGAGCAAACAAGAGGATGGGCGGATTATTTTGCTACCATAAAGGGATATAATATATTAAGACCCAAGCAACGTATTATAGAATACGCAATGTCATTAGCTATTGATGCAGAGTATGAGACTAAGCAAAAACTGAAAGAGAAAAGAGACAACGATAAGACCACGTGGTCTTTTGAAGTGAAAAATTTAAAGGATATCTTGTCTTGTAATAATTTTGAAGTGTTAGACTTGGAAGATAACGTTGAAAAGCAGAAAACTAATATAGATACCCTTAAGATAGAGTATATAGGAAAGAATGGACTTGATATCGATCATCGATTGTGCGAATTGAAAGAAAAAATTGAGGCTTACGAACTGAATAAAAAAGAAGTTATACAAAAGCGTACTCCTGAGGATAGAAAATTGATTGAGACATATCAAAAACATAAGCAAATCTATGATGACTTCTGCCATAAATTGGCTATAGATAAGCGTAAGTTGGATGTTATAAATCAAAAGCTGTCTGCCTTGGAAAATGAGCATAAAAGAATTGCAGGGTTAAATAAGGTTGACAATGTCTTTACAACATTACAAGTGACAGTTTGTCCTACATGTAAGCAGACTTTACCTATAGGCGAAGAGGTCCGTGGAAAAGAGCTAGAAAAGGCTCAGCTTATAGAATTGGATAATATGATAACCAATAAAAAGAAGTTCTTGGAGGTTCTAAAAGAAACCACGGAGAATAACTTGCAGAATAAACAATTGCACCTTTTATATATAGAAAAATTGTTATCACAAGATAAGACTCTTGTAGAACAATTAAATAATGAGTCTTATTTCTCTTCTTCGGGTATTTCTGAAATAGAAATAATGGAAGTGGCTAAACAAAAATTAGAGTTAGAGCAGACTAGGATATTGCAGAACAAAATAGAGGCTGCACATAAAAGATTGGAAAATATAAGAAAAGAATTTGATGAACATGATAAGGCTTATAAGTCTTTTAAGGATAATGAGCGAATGGGGATAGAGAATTCTCTGACAAAATTTGAAATTTTATTTAAGGAATATCTAATGTCCTATGAATATAAGAGTAATTATAGAAACCAAATTTATTTTGAGTTAAACAGGGCATCATCTTATCTTTATTTCCCATTAGTGCAGATGCAGTATGATAGTTCTGAACAGCTACGTTCCGTCTCGTCTGCTTCTGATTTTATACGTTCCATCTGGGCTTATTATCTAGCCCTTCTCAAAGTGGGTAGTAAACATCCAGGATTTGTAATCTTCGATGAACCTTGTCAGCAATCTATGGATGAATCAAGTTTAAAGAAACTATTTGAGTGTAGTTCTAAATTTATGGATAGACAAGTCATCTTTTTCTGTTCTTCACAGCCTCATACTGCGGAGAATAATGATGGTGGCAATGGAAATATCATAGAAGATATTATTCAAAATATGCCTAACAAGGCTATGATTAACGCCATAGAGTTTAAAGATAGAGCGATAGATTTAATTTGATTTTCTTAATAATTTGAACATTCAGGTATTCATAGCTCTCAAACAGTACTGCTTGTGGTGCTCAAATGATACCGCTTTGTTAGCGTGGTTACAGGTATCGCCTACTACGAGAGCTGGAGACACCTGCTGTAATGACATCTTATAGTTCGTTGTCTAGGATTTTCATCATTTCTGCTGCTGTAATCACTTGCGGTTCTTTTGGGAAGTGTTTGAGATTACCTGTTACTAAGAAGGAATCTTCCTTGCTTAGGCAGACTTCGTAGAATACCCGGTCGTCCTCATCTGGCATTACGCCATCATAAGGAAAACGGGAAGAATCAATGCCGTTTAGCTTAACAAGTTCTATAACTGTATTGATTTGGTCGTCTGACAAATTGAATTTTGCACGATGAAGCACTTCATCGTATTCTTTTATAATGTCTTCATTATATAAAGGTGTAATACGATGAAGGAACAAACTTTCAAGAACTCTTGCTGTTGAAGCATTTGAGTTGTGAGTGATAAGGGCTGATACAAATATGTTCGTATCAATGACTGCATATACCATTGCGTTCTTTTCTTAATCGTCTGACTTCTCTGATTTCTTCATTGATTTCATCAAGCGTGAGCTCTGGGGTTTCACCTCTTTCTGCTTTAGCTCTAAGTTGCTTGAACGCAGCCTTTGCTTTTGCAGTCACTTCATCTTCTTCTTCATTCTTTGCTTGAATGGAGAAGGGAATGCTCTTACTGCGAATTACTGCCTTTACAAAGATGTTGATAGCGGTATTCGCACTCATGCCGAATTGCTCGCAGAGTTTATCAAACTGTGCTTTCTGCTGGTTGTCCATACGGACTGTCATTGCTGTCTGTGCCATAAGCCTATAATGTTTAATTGATAATCATTCTGATTGCAAATATACATCATTATGACGTAAATTGGTGCGATAGTATTAATAATTTAATAAAGATTAATAGTTGAATGAATGATATAACTGCAATTTTCGCTTTCCTGAAGTATTGCCTTGGATATAAGGGGAATATGAGTAGAGTGATTGCTGGTATGGACTGGCAGGAGCTGTATTCCTTTGCTTCTAAGCAAGCTCTGCTGGGGCTTTGCTTTGAGGGTATCGAGAGACTGGGGAAGGAGTATCCTGAGGAGTTGAAACAGAACCCGATAGGGAGGGAACTGCTGATGACTTGGATGGGTAAGGCGCAACAGATTCGCAGGCAGAACATGAAGGTGAATGCTGTGGCTGGTAAGCTCTTCTCGCGGGACAAATGTAGAACAGAACTGAGAGAGGATGGGTTGAGGTGCTGCATTCTGAAAGGGCAGGGGAATGCCTTGATGTATCCGAATCCTTATTCACGTACTCCTGGGGATATTGATGTTTGGATTCATGCCAGTAGGGAGAGGATTATTGAATATGCTTCAAAGAAGTTTGAACTGGAGGATGATATCAGACTGCAGCATCTGGAGACTTCCTTGGATGGTGTGCCAGTTGAGTTGCATTTCTTTCCTTGCTCTATGAATAATCCTATCTATCATGCTAGATTGCAGAAATGGTTTCGAAGGAATGCGGATCTGCAATGTTCGCATATTGTGGGGCTGCCCGATGGGGCAGGGGATATTGCTATACCGACGACGGCATTCAATGTAATTTATCAGCTGATGCATCTTTATCACCATTTCTTTGATGAAGGGATTGGAATGAGGCAAATCATTGACTATTTTCTTGTAGTCAATGATTTCTCAAAAAATGTATTTTTGAATAATGATCTTTCGAATCCCTCCGTCAATTTTTCGAATCACCCCGTCCCTCTTTCCAAAGAGGGCTCCACTTTCTCCCCAAGCCCCTCTTCCTCAGGAAGCGGGGATGTAACCGCACCTTCTTGGTGCTCAGAACCGCTACGCTCTAAGGATGGCGGACCATCAAAGGTCTCGCCAAATTGTGCGGGATGGGACCGCCGGGGTGTTAGTGGGGATACGGGTTCTGTTTCCTGTTCTTCTGCTTCTACTACAGATTCTTCTGCCTCTACTGCATTGGATGTGGTACAAAGAGAACTGAAGTATTTGGAATTGTGGAAGTTTGCAAGGGCGGTGATGTATGTGCTGCATGAGGCATTGGGATTATCTGAGGAGAAGATGATAGCTCCGATGGATGAAAAACGAGGAAAGTTGCTGCTAGCAGAGATACTGAATGGTGGCAACTTCGGAAAACACTTCACAAAATATGGGCATTTCACACAACAAGGAATGGCTAAGAAGTACTTCCTGAAAATATGGAGAAATATGCACTTCGTGCGATATTATCCTGCCGAGGCTTTAAGTGAACCAATCTTCAGAACTTGGCACTTCTTCTGGAGGATGAAGAACAGGAAATAATAGATATACGGCTAACGACTTCCTCTCCCATTTTTATATTGATCTATTTCTTAGGGATGGGAGCTTAGTAGCCTGAATAGAATATACAATTTGGTTATGAGAAAAAGGGAAAAAGAAAATCATGAGATTGTTTTTGGTCCAAACGGACAAGGACATGTTTATAAACCTGCTCCTTATCATGGATGTAAGGCAAAAAAACAGAAAGATAAGACTAGATGGGTTGATGATGCTAATTTTGAGTTCTCTATATTCAATTTGGCAGATGTTCATACTGGTTTGCCATATCCTGAGAACATAAAGGTGATAGATAAAAGATGGATGAATGATGATGGTAAAGGTCTTTATGCCATTTTGAATCAAGGAAAAAACTTACTTGGTCAAACTGGTGAACGTCTTGCCTTTTTCCCGATTCCTCCTAATGCACAAGACGCATGGCATGGTTACCCTACCAATAGCCAATATATTGGAGATGAACTTGTGGAACATTGGTACTCCATCAATGTAATTTCTAAAGGAATTTATCGTAAACTTTTAAAACATATCTTATGAATCCTGTCGTTAAATTTTCAATTAATGTGGAAGCTATAGATTGTTATCTCTATGGTGGGTATCTATTTCTTGTTATGGCAGATGGACAATTGCTATACGTTTCTTATCATAAGGTTGTAAATCGCTTAAAATATGAATATCCTCAGTACTCTAGTTTGATAGAATTGATATTCTTACATAATGAGTACTCTAAGGGTGAAGCAGCCAAGATTATATTTGGTGTAACAGAGATAAGAGAGGTGGTAGAAAAAATTTGGTTGAAAGCTGCCAAAGAAATAGAATTTGAATTAGATACAGCAAAAGAAAAGTTAATAAGAATGGTAGCAGTAAAAGAAGAAAAATCGTTTCCAACATCACAAGAAGAAAATGTACGAATAGGTGCTATTGCTTATACAACTGCGTAGACATTTCTTAAAACAAATTAACGTGGCACGTTTTGTTTTTACAAAGTAAAAATGAAAGTGGCGATAGTTAATTTAAATAAAATTTATTTGCACAAAATAAATTTTATTGCCTCGCAGAGCCCCCGAGTTATGATGGTACGTCATAACTCATAGGGGAGAATGCTTTAGTTAAGTACACTAAAATCATTCTCCCCATAAAATAAGTTATTTCAATATTAAGCTGTTTTTCTATTTAATATCTTATTAATTGTTACTTCAATATCATCAATACTTACTGGAAAAGATATTATACCAACACCTCTATAATATATATCTATCTCTTGAACTTTCTTACCATTTACTTTTTCTTTTTGATGAATTATAATCTTTTCAATTAATTCATTTAGTATCTCTGGTGTAAGTTTTGCTATTTCAGTATATTTTTTAACATTAGATATAAATTGTGTAATATCAGTATCTTTCTTTTCTGTATTTTCAATATCTTTTGACAATTGTTCAATCTTAATTTTTAATTCTTGTTGTTCCTTGTCATAATTAAAAGATAAGCTTCTAAATCTTTCATCTGTTATTTTTCCAGATACATTATCTTCATAGATATGCATGAAAAGGTTATCAATTTCAATAATTCGTTTCTTTGCTTGTTCAAGTTCTTTTTTGTTTTTAGAAATTTGCTTTAATTCATCTTGTGTAGATTTTGCTAATTGCTCTTTAATAAATAAATCTTCATAACTTTTCATATATGAAATTACTTTCTGTATATTTTCTAAAACAATGTTTTGTAATGCTTCATCTGTAATATAATGAGAGGTACAAGAAGCTCTACTTGATTTATAACTTGAACATCTATAATGTTCTTTTGCTTTTTTATCACTTACAGGTGATTTGAAATAAAGTTTTTTACCACAATCATAGCAAAATAGTAATCCAGAAAATATACTCTTCTTACCTGATTTTGCGTATTTCTTTCTATTACCTCGTAGTTGTTTTACAATGTTCCAAGTATGTTCATCAATAATTGGCTCATGTGTATTTTTGAATACTTTTCTATCTTCTTTTGGAAGATTAACTCTAGTTTTATCTTTATAAGAACGAGCGGTAGATTTGAAATTAACAGTATCTCCAATATATTCTTGTCTATCTAAAATACCTGCAACTGTTACAGCATTCCATTGATGTTCTAATTCTTGAGGCTTTGACGATAACTTTATTCCAATACTTGTTGAATATTCAGCAGGAGTTAAAATCTCTTTTTCCTTTAAAATTCTTGCAATCTCACAAGTTCCATGACCTTGAATAAATAAATTAAATATTTCTTTTACAATTTTTGCTTCTTCTTCATTTATTTTTAAAGTATATCTTTCGTCTGGAATTTTGTCATATCCAAATACTAGATTAGGCACTCTTCCTTTTTTTGCTGTGATGTCTTTTCCGAATTTAACTCTTTTAGACATATTAGCACTTTCTTGCTGTGCCATTGCTCCTAAAATTGTTAATATAAATTCAGAGCCACCTTCCATTACTTCACCATTGTTTAAAAAATCTACTTGCACTCCATAAGATTTTAGCTCTCTTACACTTTGTAATAAGTCTACTGTATTTCTTGCAAAACGGCTTACATCTTTTACTACTACTTTATCAAACTTTTTTGCTTTTGCATCTATCATCATTTGTTGAAATTGTTTTCTGTGTTTTATTTGTTTTCCTGATATTCCTTCATCTGCATATAGCTTGTACAATTCATAGTCGTTCTTTTTAGTAAATTCATTAAAAAATTCTATTTGCTTTTCCAATGAATCTATCTGTGCTTCTTTTTCAGTTGATACCCTACAATATGCTGCAATTTTCATAACATCACTACTTTCTTTATTTTTCTGTTTCGTTGTTTTCGTTCTGTTACATTTTAGCATATCAGTTTCATTTTTTCAATATAAAAGCACAAAAAAACTACTCCACTTTCAGAAATAGTTTTAATTTTGTCGCCAACAGGGTGGCGAGTAACATTTGAAATTATATTTTACTTATTTAATAATATTTTCTTCATTTCAATTATATCATAAAATGGTATTTGCACACCGTCTTTTGCTAAATCAACCACTCTTAATGCTTTAGTAATTACCTGTTCTTTTATAATTTCTGGTATTTCAACATCCCTATTAGAATTTGTATATTTCTTTTCTATGTAATCTAATGTTGTTGGAAATATATTTTGTATTAAAAAAACAGCTTTTTTTCCTAAAACACTTCCAAAAACAAAGTTATATACTGGCTTTTTTCCACTTTTCGCCTTTTTCTTTTCATAAATTTTTTCATACTTTTCATATTTAGTAGAAATTGGAACAAACCATATTATTTCGCTATTTTGTCTATCTTTAAAGCAAAAATAGCAAGGTCTTTTATTACCATTTTCTTTATTAACCATTAATCCATAATCTTTAAATACATCAAAAAATTCATCTTTTATAAAGTAAAATTTTCCATCTTCTATTACCATTTTGCTCCATCTCCTTTTTATGAAAATATGGGATCTACTTTTATAGACCCCATATTTAACTATAATTAACATTTTTCCACCTGCACATTTGTATCTCGCAAGCAGGGTTGCGGCTCACATTTTCTCACCTATACATTTATTTCGCCAATAGGGTGGCGACTCACATTTTAATTATAGTAGATATTAAATATCTACTACTATTATATTCATTATACACACTTTTTATCATTTTTTCAATAGATTTATTATAATTTATTGTATTTTTTTATATCTTATTATAACTTATTCTATTTTCCTATAACTCAATTTCTCCATCTTCTATACTGTGAGAATTTTGATAAGCATTTGAATTATAATCAAAAATTATCTTATTGTCATTCTCAGCTAAATTATAAGCAAGAACACCAGCCATAGCTTGTACTATTTGTTCTTCAGTATTAGGATTTATAAACGTAATCTTCAAACCCTTTTTCAAAACTCTCACCTTCTTTCACTTCAATACTATTATTTAAAGTTTAAAAATATTACTAAAATAAAAAATATACCTTGAACAATTTCAAAGCATATCTTATACACATATTCTTTTATTTCTTATACAATTTGCATTAATCACATTACTTACCCTTTTTGGTACATCAAAAGCAAATTTAAATCCTCTTTTCAAAACTAAATCGCTAGAATTTTTATCATATTGAAACATACCTCTGTTCCATTTAGCAAAATCCATATCTGATATTTGTGTTTTAGTTGATAAATATTCATTATCTTTGTTAATTTGTATTATCATTGCTTGATACTCTTGTTTCTCTGTTTGTCTTCTTTTATTTATATAGTTTCTTTTACAAGCTTTATGATTTTCCTTACTTATATTACTTCTATATCTCTTTTCTGCATCATATCTCTCATCTTTTTTAATAACTTTTGTAATATAAGGTTTACTCACTTCTAGTTCTTCTGCTATGTCTGTTGGTCTTTTGTGTTCTTCATAAAAAAGTCTTATTATTTCTTCATTTTTACCTATTTTTATCACCTCCGTTCTTAATGGTTAATTTTCCGTCTACAACTTTATACAATAATTATTCCAAAAAGTATTGTATTTACATCAATATTATAGTATAATATAATTAGAATGTCAATAACAATTTTTATTTTTTTATAAATTGTTTATAAATGAATTGGAGGAAATATTGAAATGAATAGGGATTTACCAGAAAATAAATTTTTTGAAGATTTTTATATTTGGTTTAATCAAGAAAAAAGAGAAGAATATTATTCTACCCCTTTATATTATTATAAAGCTAGTTTTAATATAGATTACGATACTCATACACTTAAAGTATATTGGAAGGAAAATGAAGGTACAGATAACGGCTTAAAACACCCTGCCACCTTGTATTTCCCTTTTGTAGAAAAGTTCGGTACTTTTTTAGTTAGATTTTTGAATGCCAATTTATCTACTTATGAATCTGCATATAAAGACTTCTTCTTCGCTTATGGTTTTGAAATATTAAAAGATTTAGAAGAAGATTATAAATTTACATTATCAAATAATTATGGAAATGATGAAACATACTTAAAAGAAACTCAAAAAATTTATGACACTTTAAAACAAAAAATAATATATGTTCAAGAAGAAATGAAAAATGCAATAAATTACATATTTAATATTGAAGAAGATGAAAATCTAAAGGATTTTACATCTGCCCAAAGATATGCAGTTTATTTAATTAAGCAAATGGGAAAATTACATACTTTTAATAAAAATGATTATATTATACGAGATAGTTTTTCTAACAAATATGATCAATTCCAAAATACTAGTGAACACACTTTATTAAACGAATTAAAAAATAAAAGTATGTTCATTTCTATGATAGATACACATAAAAGTAACGATTTATCTAGTATTTGTTATGCAGTATTAGAAGAATTAGTAAAAACAAATAATAACCCTATTAAAAAATGTCAAAATTGTGGCTTGTATTTTATACCTACTTCAAGACTTGACGAAATTTATTGTGACTATCCAAAAGATAATGTAAAAACTTGTAGAGAACAAGGTGCTATTCTTACATATAACAAAAGATTACAAGAAAAATCAGCTTATGCAGAGTACAGAAAAACATATCAACAAAAATTCGTTGCAGTTAGTAAAAATAAGGAAGATAAACAATTAAAGAAAAATTTTGATAAATGGAAAAAACTTGCTAAAGAAAAAATTAACAGCTTAAAACATGGTGAACTTTCTGAAGAAGAAGTTTATGAATGGATTTTAAACAATAAATAGACAAAAGTCTAATGCAATAAACTGCATTAGACTTTTCCTTTTTTAAAAAGATTCTCATAACTAAATTTTTCATTTAATTCTATTTCTTTGATTTTTAACTCTATACTATCATCAATTTTTAATTTTTTACTTTCATCAGAATCACATAAGTAACTTCTATATATCAATGATAATATAGCTCTTGTTTCTTTTAGTAAGTTTTGCTCATTTAATGATAATTCCATATTTAAATTAGGAATATATGATTTTGACTTTTTCTGCTCTACAAATTCCAAAAACGAATTTGGTATTTTATTTAACATATCTTTTTGCATTATTTTCAATATCATATCCACTTCTGCTAAAGCATTTTGATATTCAATAGTCATATACATTTCTCCTTTGTTTAATCATCTAAAGATATATCCGTACTTTCTTGTACTTTATCTTGATTTACTTCTTGTACAGGATGTAATTCTTCTCCAATAGCACTTGTTGCTGATTGTCTAGCTGAAGCATTAGAAGTTCTATCTACTAAAGAAAAATCACTTAATGATATTCCATGTTGTATCAAAGATTTTTTTGTTTCTTTTATAGTCTTTTTACTATCAGCTATTACACTTTTTGCTTGTCTACTTAATTCTTCCAAATCGACTTCTTCTTTTCTTTCAGATTTTCTAGTGAAATCTGGAACATATAAATGCATATCTTCATCT
>ENA-OPSJ01002101-OPSJ01002101.1-human-gut-metagenome-genome-assembly--contig:-NODE-2101-length-13438-cov-2.143092_pt1 | contig 13438 bp, 14 predicted proteins | sample MGYA00241801_ERZ501893 | MGnify/ENA primary metagenome ERZ501893 (study PRJEB25962, sample SAMEA2042219) | human gut metagenome | biome: human gut; feature: human-associated habitat; material: faeces...
TCTTCCTGCTTTGCTTCTGTCTTTGGTTTTTCCGGCTGTGCCGCCTTTTTACCGAACTTGCTGCGGATAGACGTGATTTCTGAGTCTGTCAGACCGTTGGAAGCGGTATACTTCTTTGTGTCGTTACTCAATGTTTCTATAATTTCTTTTTTACCCTGCCAGCCGTCATGGTTTCCCATTACAGCTGCTGTTCCGTATTTTGATTTCAAATTAGAAAGTTCATCGGCAATTGTATGTAAGTTTAACGTATTCCCTCTTTTATGACCATTAACGTAATCTCCGCCAAGAAGTATTATATCAGGATTTTGCGCATTAATTGTTTTTACAATACGCTTTAGTCTGTATAGTTCATAAAGTTTGAGATGAAAATCACTTGCAAAAACTATTGTTAAACCCCTAAGCAACTTATTTTCCAGCTTTATATGTTTTACTGTAAGAATATTAGGTTCAACAACTGTGATGTAAAAAACAAAAATTATAGATAAAATAAAAATCCATTTCATAGGTATATTCTACAATAAATATTTATTGTATGATAAAACTTAACATCTGGAAAAAATTTATGAAAAAAGACAACATAGCATTAATAGGAATGATGGGCAGCGGCAAAACAACCGTTGCAGAAAAATTGCATAAGGTTTTAACAGATTTCAACCTTGTGGATATTGATAATGAAATTGAAAAAGGTACAGGCAGAAAAATCTCGGAAATCTTTTTAAAGTTTGGCGAACCTAGTTTCCGCGAACTTGAACGTGAAAAAATTAAAAAATTTGCAGTACTGAAACATCAGATAATTTCACCGGGCGGAGGTGCTTTTGAAGACGAATGGAACCGCAGGCTTTTATTGGATAATTGTCTTGTTATTTATCTGAAAGCCTCGCCTCAGGAGATTTATAACAGAATTAAACTTGAAACACACCGCCCATTGCTTGCAAAAAACTTTTCTTTGGAAAGGATTGAAAAATTATCACAAAATCGTTCCGGGAATTATGAAAAAGCTGACGTTACAATTGACACAGATGGCAAAACTCCTTATGATATAGTTAATGAAATTCTTGGAGTTATAAATGGCTGATTTATCTGTTAATATTAATTCATCCTCAAAAAGTTATCCGATTATTATTACTAATGAAGATATTTCAGGTTTGCATAAAAAAATCCTCTCTTATACATCAGGCAAAAAATTTCTGATAATCATCTCCGAAAAGGTTAATAAACTTTATGGCAAAGTTTTGGGCTTTGATAAGTCCGAAAAATTTGTGATGAAGGATGGAGAAAAAGAAAAAAATTTTAAAAACTACCAAAAAATTCTTAATCATGCTCTGAAAATGCAGCTTACGCGCGGAGATAGCATAATAGCGGTCGGAGGCGGTGTTGTTGGTGATATTGCAGGATTTGCAGCATCAACATATATGCGTGGAATAAATTTTATACAAATTCCTACAACTCTTCTGGCTTGCGTTGACAGCTCTGTAGGCGGCAAAACAGGCATAGACACTGGTTTTGGTAAAAATCTTGTCGGAAGTTTTTACCAGCCAAAAGTTGTCCTGATTAATACAAATTTTCTGAAAACACTTGATGACAGACAATTTAAAACAGGACTTGGCGAAGTCGTAAAGTATGCTTTCATTGAAAAAAGCTGTAGATGTGAAGAAGAACTAAACCTTACAAACTTTATCAGCGAGAACGTAGAGAAAATTCAATCACGCCAGCCAAAAACTCTTGAACAGCTTATAGAAATATGTATAAAATTAAAAGTTTCAGTTGTTCAAAAAGATGAAAAAGAAGGCGGCTTGCGAAAAATTCTTAATTTTGGTCACACTTACGGTCATGCTGTTGAAAAATACACAAACTATAAAAAATTCACACATGGCGAAGCTATTGTTAAAGGGATGACTTTTGCGTTTGATATGGCTGTAAAACGAAATCTCATAGACATCAATTATAAATATTTTGCAGATGATGTAATCAAAAAATTCAATTTCAAAAAAATCCCGGACTATCCGATTGAAAAAATGATCAGGTTAATGAAAATGGATAAAAAGGCAGATTCAGATTATATAACCTTTATTCTGCCTGTTGATTATTCTGTTGTAGAAGAATTTAAACTCACCGAAAATGATTTTGCATAAAAAATGTGGTTTTTTATGAAAAATTAAGATTAATCCAGAATTGTTTTTATACAATATATTTTAATTTTTTGCAACAAATATTTTTTCCTTATTCTATTTATTTGTTTTTCTTTGGCATTAATCTCTTTTAAGTAACTAAAAAACTTTTTGAGGCATAGCGGTGCCTGAGGCACGACACTATTCCGGTAATGATGTGACTATATGTATCATGTGCGGGAGCGTGTCCGAAAAAAGGTTTTTTGTTACTTAAAATGTGCTGACTGCTTCTTTTCCGGTACATGCTTGGCGCTCTGATTTAGCTACTTACTGAAAAGGAACTGATGTTTAAAGGTTTTTCCTCTGCTTTTTTATTATAAATCATTTTTTGCTTTTGCAATAAAAAAGAGGGCTTGCACCCTCTTTTTTCTATCTTTGACCGTTGAATGCTTTTAATCCGAGATACTTAGCAGCTGACCCCAGCTTTTGCTCAATTCTTATCAACTGGTTGTATTTTGCCATTCTATCAGAACGGGAGGCTGAACCGGTTTTAATTTGTCCGCAGTTTGTTGCAACAGCCAAATCAGCAATAAAAGTATCCTCTGTTTCTCCTGAACGGTGTGATACTATTGAGGTATAGCCGGCACCATGAGCCATTGAAATTGCATTCAGAGTTTCTGTTAATGTACCGATTTGATTTACCTTAATCAATATTGAATTTGCAACCCCTCTGCGGATACCTTCCGCAAGACGTCTTGTATTTGTAACAAACAAGTCATCTCCAACAAGCTGGCATCTATTTCCTATGCTGTCTGTAAGCATTTTCCAGCCGTCCCAGTCCTGCTCGGCCATGCCGTCTTCAATTGAAATAATAGGGTATTTATTAACCCATCCGCTGAGAAAATCAACCATCTCATCAGGTGTAAGCGTTTTGTTTTCCCCAGCAAGCTTATACAAGCCGTCTTCATAAAACTCAGAAGATGCAACGTCTAAACATATTTTTACCTGATTTGTATCATATCCTGCCTTATCTATTGCTTCAAGAATTACTTCAATTCCTTCTGCGTTTGACTGCAAATTAGGTGCAAAACCGCCTTCATCACCGACTGACGTTGCAAGACCTTTTCCATGAAGAACTTTTTTCAAGGTATGGAAAATATTACAGCCCATTTCAATTGCATGCTGGAAGCTTTCAGCACCTACAGGCGCAATCATAAACTCTTGAAAATCAATATTATTGTCGGCATGCGCACCGCCATTTATAATATTCATCATTGGCACAGGAAGAGTTAGGGCGTTAATACCGCCCAAATATCTGTATAATGCCATTTCATAACCCTTAGCTGCTGCCTTTGCACAGGCAAGAGAAACTCCGAGAATTGCATTTGCTCCCAATTTAGATTTATTTTCTGTACCGTCCATATCAATCATAAACGTATCAATTTCTCTCTGATGAGAAGCTTTTTCGCCTATAAGTTCCGGTGCTATAATATTATTGACGTTATTGACAGCTTTTATAACACTTTTGCCCTGATAGTAATTTTCATCACCATCACGCAGTTCAAGCGCCTCATAAATTCCTGTTGATGCACCAGACGGAACAGCAGCCCTGCCTTTTGCTCCGTTTGTAAGTTTTACTTCTACCTCTACAGTCGGATTGCCGCGTGAATCAAGAATTTGACGCGCCACAATATCTTCAATAAATGTTGACATAACACTCTCCTTTTACCATTAGTACACTGTATTTGTCGTAATTCTGGCATAAAATTTTTATTTATGCAAGTAACTAGTTATGCAATTTCTCTTTAACTTTAAACACAATATGCTTTATGCTTCCCATATATCCAAGGAACAATATGGTTGAAGCACTTATCCAGGCAATCGGACCAGAATAAAAGATACCTATGTAGCCAAATTTCATCGCCAGATACACAGCCGCAAACGCTCTCATTACAAGTTCGGCAATACACGCAAATAGTGGAAATATTGTTTCGCCCATACCTTGCAGCGCATTTCTGTAAATAAAAATTTGACCGAGAAAGAAGTAGAAAATAGTGCTTATTAAAAGATAACGGTGTGCTATATCGATTATTTCTTCTGTTGCTGTTCCGATAAAAGCGCCTATAATATCTGTTCCCCATATACGCATCACAAATGCCATAAGAATACTCAAAGCAATATTTATAGTAGAAGTTTTGATAACACCAAGCCTTATCCTTTTAAACTTTCTAGCACCGAAATTCTGTGCAACATATGAAGCAAGAGCAACCCCGAAAGACATCATCGGAAGCGTCGCTATTTGCTCAATTCTCAATGCCGCAGTAAGTGCAGCAATAACGTTTGAGCCAAAAGTATTGCATACGCTTTGAATGATTATAATTCCTATACCTATTATAGAAAACTGAACAGCCATAGGAAAACCTATACGCATGTGTTCATAAACCGAATTATAAAAAGTTCTGTCAAACTTTATCATCCAGTCACTCTTTTTCAAATGAAGTATAGGAAACTTATATTTCACAAAAAATAAACATAATATAACCGAAATAGCTTGAGAAAGGATAACCGCAACCGCAGAACCCGGCACACCCATATGAAAAACTTCAATAAAAACCAGAGCAAGAATAATATTTATTATTGAAGCAATAATTAAAAAATATAAAGGAGTCTTGCTGTCGCCAAGAGCCCTTATAATGCTGGCAAGCAGATTGTACATAGTTGTAGATAAAAGCCCTATAACAACAATTTCAATATACCAGTACGCATTATGATAAATGTTTGCCGGAACATTAAGCCAGTGCAAAATCGGGTTCATGAAAATAGTACAAATAACAGAAAAAATTAAAGTAACGATTGTGCTTAAAATAGTCGAAACTACAACCGAATTCCTTACACCGTCATAATCTTTCGCCCCGTAGCGCTGCCCTGTAACAACCGCAAAACCGTTAGTAAAACCAACAATTACAAACATAATTAAAAAGAACAGCGGAGCAACAGCCCCAACAGCAGCAAAAGGTTCAACACCGAGAAGCCTGCCGACTATCACAAGATCTGCGATATTATATAACTGCTGGAAAATATTACCTATCAGCAATGGTACTGAAAAAAGCAGTATTAATTTTAACGGCTCCCCCTTGGTTAAATCTTTAATCATGAAAAATATACCTTCAATTGCACTATTTTATTATATTATAAAATTGATATAAAACACGCAGGTTTTTATTATCCAATTGTATAGCACTGATGAGTTCATCTCTTATCTCATCCAAATCTTTCTGGTGCTCAAAGTCAAACAAATCCTTTGGAGTAACCCCAAGTACTTCTGCAAGTCTGCCTATCTTTTCAGCTCTTATAAAGCTCTTGCCGCATTCAATTTTACTTAAATTCCGCTCCGCAATATCTATTTTTTCTGCGAGTTCCTCCTGAGATAACTTATTCTTCAACCGCAGTTCTTTTATTTTTCGTCCAAAAAGATATTTTATATCGTCCATGTAACCTCTTATAAATAAAAGTATATATTTTCTACAAATTACAATTAATGATATAAAACATACTTTTTAAATTGACAGAGTATCTAAAAAATAGTATATTTAGATATATAACATAGAATTTACTAGAGAAAAGTATATAAAAAATGGAGAAAATTATGAAAAAAGCCTTCACCTTAGCAGAAGTTTTAATTACTCTCGGAATTATAGGAATAGTTGCGACAATGACACTGCCAGCTTTAATTCAAAAAAATTCAGAAAAAGAAATAATAGCAAAATTAAAAAAGTTTAACAGTACAATGAATCAGGCATTTATGCTTGCAAAAAATGAAAACGGTGAAATTGAAACCTGGGGTCTGACAAGAGCCGGTATGGAGGTTGATCCGACAGAAGAGGAACAGATGAACACAAATGAAGTTGTAAATAAATTCTGGGATATTATGTCACCATACCTTAAAATAATATCAAAATGTAAAGCAGGTACAAATGAATGCAAATCTTATGAAAGATATTCTCTTGACGGAACTAAGTTTAGTAAATTCACACCCTATATAATTTTGGCTGACGGAACGTATATAGTAGGAACAACTGTTATAAACGGTAATTGTAGCAGAAGCGTCGGAACTTCAAAACAGCTGCAGCATATATGTGGTGAAATTTTTGTTGATGTGAATGGTAAAAAAACACCGAATAAAACAGGTGAAGATGTATTTCTTTTTTATTACACAAAATACGGATTTGTACCAATGGGAACAGGTCAGCAGACAAGCTACTATACATTTGAAGATTACTGTAATAAGAGAAAACCAAATATACTTAACGGATACGGCTGTACAGCCTGGGTAATCTATAATGAAAATATGGATTATTTGCATTGTAACGATTTAAACTGGGATGGGAAAAAATCTTGTAAATAAAAGGGCTTGAAATTTAAAATCTTTTGTGAGAAAATAAAATTCGTCAATTGAATATTAATCTATGGCACAGCAGCTCCAATGAGCGAAGCGGACAAAATTAAATATTTATGAGAGCATCTCTCGAAGCAGCTGAGCCGATGAAATTGAATAAAGAATTAAAATGGCAAGGTAGCTCAGTTGGTGAGAGCGCACGGCTCATACCCGTGAGGTCGAGAGTTCGAATCTCTCCCTTGCTATTTTAATTAGAGGGTTTTAGGTACCCTCTTTTTTAATGCTCTTATCTTATGTGTAATCTGTGGGTAATAAAATTATCAAAACTTAAACGAAATATCGTGAAACCCAAACGCAGTCCTGTGAAACTTCAAAAATTTTAATAATAAAAAAGCCCTCATTATGAGGGCTGATTTGTGTAAGAGTTAAGTATTTCTATTGCATCCAGTTTTCTCTGAGGTACAGGGTGAGCATACCTTTGCGTTGTTGTAACTTTAGAATGACCTAAAATTTCTTGAACGACTGTCAAATCAATACCTTTTTCAACAAGCCTTGTTGCTACAGTATGCCTTAAATCATGGAAGCGGAAATTTTCAATTTCGGCATTTTTTATAACTTTATGAAAAGATTTTTTCAAATCTACATAAGGTTCATTAGTTTTCGGATTAATAAAAATATATTCTGATTTCTTTTCAATATTGTCAAATACCTTTTTCAGGGTTGATGATAAAGGTATTTTTCTTGCTTTACCAGATTTTGTGTCTAAAAGTTCAATGAAACCAAAATCAAAATCAATATTTGTCCATTTAAGATTAAGAATTTCACCTCTACGCATACCTGTTTGAAGTGCCGTTATTACAATCGGTTTTAAAAACAGATAAGGTTGTATAATTTTTTTCTTTTTGGTGTATCTATCTAAGACTTCAAGTTTCCTTTCAATTTCTGCAAATAACCTTTTTTCTTCTTCAATTGTTAAAAATCTGATTTTGTGGTTATCTTCACGAAGTTTAGAAATTTTTGCTAAAGGATTTTTCTTAATAATTTCATTATCAATGCCAAGATTGAACATTTTACTTAAAATCTCTAAGTAGCGGTTAATCGTTGAATTTTTAAGTTTACGTTCAGTTTTAAGATAATCTTTAAAATCTTCAATTTTAAGAGGAGTTATTTTCTGAACAACCGCTCCGGCTCCAAAGTACGATATAATAATTTTTAAAGTGTAAAGGTCGTTTTTGTAACTTTTTTTATTGTTTTTTGCATAACTTATGTATAAATCTTTCAATTTGCTTAATTGAACATTTTTTTCTTCACGTGGTATTACACCATTTTGTTGTTGTGCTAATCGGTATTTTATAGCATTTTCAAACTGTTCAGCTTCTTTTTTATCGGAAGCACCGGAACAAAGTCCGTGCTTCCTTTCCCCGTTAAGCATAAATTGATAATACCATTTGTCTTTCTTTTTATAAGTCCCCATAATATTGTCCTTTCCAAGCTTGTTGTTCTTTTACCCACTTTTCAAATTCATTTTTTAAAACATATACAGTGCCGCCGATTTTAAAAAATATCTTTGCAGGCAAATCACCTCGCCTTTTCCAAGTTTTAACGGTATTCGGATTTGCTTTAAGTAGAGTGCAAAACTCTTTGAATGTATATAATTCTGTCATTTTATTTTCTCCTTTTTTATTATTTATATATTTTTTAAATTACTTTATTACTTTGCAGCTATAACTACCCGAAAGGTAAACGAGGGTTTACTTTCGGGAGTAATAAGCAGTTGATTACCAAGAATTACTATTGACGCCAGAATATGCAGTTGCTTTAGTTTTATCATTAGTTGCGGTTTCGTCTATTGTTTTTACAAATTCTTCGACATCGCCCCAATTTGTAATATCTAACACTACTGAATTCTTACGTTCACCATTATAATAACCAGTCAAATCATTTCGAATAACTCTTTTATCACTAGTATTTGAATATTTTGCCGGTTTTGATATGAACAAAATCTTCAGGTTTAAGTAGGGAACCTGCAATAAATACATCACTGCCGATTGTTGTCAGGTTACATAAATTCGTTACTTGAGAATAGTTGAAATATGCAAACCCACCGATTGTTGTAAGCTTGCCTAAGTCAGTTATTTTAGAATTGCTAAAATTTGCACTTCCACCAATTGTTTCCAGTTTATCTAAAGATGTTATCTGAGAATTGCTGAAATCTGCACATCCACTGATATATTTTACTTTCTTAAATAATTTTGTTTCATCTATACCCAAATCTGCATAAGTATAATCTTCATAGGGCTGCATGTAGTATGAGATTGTTAAATAGCCTTTTTCGTCTTTGGATTCTATATTAATTCCAAAATATTTTAATATTTTTTCAACGTCATTATTTTTTATTGCGTCACCCAATTCGTACGGAACATTCTCTATTTTCTCTTTTAGTATCCGCGCCTTAATTATTTTAGATTGCACATTCAAGCTTAATTTAAGGTTATTTGAAGATATATGCTCTTCTGCTGTATCAAGATATTTTGGTGAAATTTTGCCGTTATTTTTTTCGCCCTGGATTTCTGCTATTTCATCGTCTACAAATCTTACACCAAGCTTTGGTTGACCGTTTTCAAGATAAATATGGAAATCGCCCTCGTGTAAATATGGTTCAGCATTGAAAGATTTCGTACACCAGTTTTTATGTGACAAGGTTTTTAATTTTCCTACATTATGTTCGAAATTCTCAGGATCGTGGTAGTAGGATGGGATTATTACCCATTCTGTTTCACTCTCGCCTGTATTAGTATCAGCTAGATAATAAGCTTGGAGTTTATTTCTATACATTTTGTTGAAATCAAAGTTTAATTTGGGATTTTCTGTTAATTTTGTTTTCAATTCTTCTGCACAATCCGCCAGTACTCCTTTGTTCAATACAGGAGGTATGGTGTCGTTATCAGGCTCTAAATCTTTTGTTATGGCGGAAAGAACTATTAATTGCAAGGATTTTGAATATGCATCGTTTTCTTCTGTAACATAGTCAAACCATTCCTTTAGCATCGCATTACGTTGTATTGTTGTTTCTTCCTGACGACCGCCGTAATCTTTGGATTTAATGTTTTCTATTTTATTTTCGACCCAGTTTTCTAAATCTCCGTTATTATTAAACTTCTCAATAGGGGCTTTAAACTTTTCCACAACTGCCAAATCCACGCCTACAAACTCTTTCTTTTTCATCGCTCCGAAAGTTACGGTATCATATTGCAATGGTGCTAAGTTAGGGTACTTTACAAAATTACCTGGATAGTTGTTCCTATATTGAATTTTTGGGGTAAATAAATTTATGTGCATATCTTTTTTAAATACTAAAAAATTCTTTTGATTTAATTAAAAACTGTAAAAAAATATTTTTGCTAGTAGGATAAAATTAAATAATTAGCTAAATTAGCTAATCATTTTGAAACATTTGTATGCAAAAAACGACAGACAATTTAAAAAAGTTAGTAGTTAAGTTGCCGAAAAAATCAAACCATGTGTTCTTTTACATCCCGTTAGCAAAATTTTTTTTGTTGTATTGTTTTATCAGATAAAGAATACCAAGCAGGAATGTAAAACTATGTCTGAAATAAATTCAAATATACAATTTACCGGTTTTGTAAAAATTAAAGGAAGCGCACATAAGCTTAACCCTGTTGCAAAGTTTATCAGAGAAACTTTGCCTGAAAGCTTCGTGTTTTACGGCGATAAATCAAAATACAAAAGAACTCTTTATATTCTTACAGGAAAACATCAGGATAGATTTGTCAGCTGTATGAAAAAAAAGAATAATAGTTTTATGGATTTAAAACAAAATGTAGAAAAATATATTGGCAAAACCGCTAAAACACTTAAACGTAAAAATGTAGAAAAAAAACTTAAAAATGGCAGTTTTTATGTATAATTAGTTTTATGGAAATTACTTTTCTTGTTGAGAACAATTCACGTATAGACCGTTATTTACTGGCAGAACCTGCTTTGAGTATTTTTATTGAAACTGAAGGTAAAAAAATTCTATTTGATTGCGGCTACAGTGATGTGTTTATTAAAAATGCCTGGAAATTAAGTGTAAACCTTGAAAATATTACTGATATTGTAATCTCTCATGGACATGATGATCACACCGGAGGATTAAAATTTCTGAATTTAAAAAATAAAAATATTAAGCTTACAGCGCACCCGAATATTTTTGACAGTAAAACTGACAGTAATAATATCTTTTACGGCTGCCCTGTTACTAAAACTACTCTTGAACAACAATTCATCCTTAATCTTACAAGAGCTCCTTATTTTTTAACTAAAAATTTATGTTTTTTGGGTCAGATAGAAAATAATTCAAGTAAAGATATAGATGATTCTGCTCTTGTATACAAATCAGCCAAAGGTCTGGTTATAATAACAGGCTGCTCCCATTCCGGTATAATAAACATTATAGAGTATGCAAAAAAGGTAACAGGCAGTAATAAAATCTTCGCAATTGTTGGAGGTCTGCACTTATTAGACATGGAAAAATCAAAGATTAAAGAAATTACAAGTTATTTGAAAAAAGAAAAAGTTAAATTTCTTTATCCATGCCATTGCTGTGACTTGAATTCAAAGATAGTTATGGCACAAGAACTGGAGATAAAAGAAGTCTGCTCCGGTGACAAGATAAGTTTTTAAGAATATTGACAATTTATACAAAAATCTTTAAATATAAAAATATGAAAAAATTTATTTTAATATCATTAATTCTTTTCTTGTCATTTCCTGCCGGCGCTGTAACTTTAGAAGGCGGAGTAAAATTTGACATAAACACTGCACGCCGGACTTTAATGGAAACTCCGGACAGAAAAATTGACAGCAATCTTGTACAAACACATTTTATCGACAAATATTACAGCGAAAATACAACATACTTATATCAGGGTAAAGCAGAATTAAAAGACAGAGTTCTGGCATTTTTCTCGGATAAAACTTACGCAGTAATGTATAATGACAATCCTTTGTATGTTTGGTACTACTCATCATACGGGAACTTAATTTATGCAGAGAAAAAGAATCGTTCGGAATATCCTTACAAAACATATAAATATACACCTGACGGACGTTTAGTCAATATGAGCCTCAGGGTTTCAAAAGGAGAAACTTTTATATATACCCCTGACGGAAATCTTCTAGCACACTGGGTAGGAGCAAACGCATTTGACGAAAATGGCAATATAATTATGACAAGAAAATATTATGAATAATTATGCCCGGTTGGGTGATTGCACAGAAAATATGATGTGATTGAATATAATTAAAAGAAAATCTTTTTCATACTTCCAGCTATTCTTAATTCCATTAAGCCTTTCTAAAAGGCTTTTTTTTGCCTTATTCTTTCTTTATTTAAATAAAAATGTATTAGCCGGTTCGGCAATGTAAAACTTTCCTTTTTAGGTTTTAATCAAGAAACAAAAAGGAGGGAAAATGTCAGAAGAAAATATTGAAATTAACGAGGAAATCATTGAAGCATGCGAAATTGAACGACCAGTAAGAGTGTTAATGGTAGTTACCAGTGCTGATAAAATAGGCAAAGAAGAGCATAAAACCGGTGTGTGGTTTGAAGAATTTGCAGTTCCGTATCTTGACTTTCTAAAAGAAGGATATTTTGTGACAACAGCCAGTCTTAAAGGCGGAAAGGCATCTATAGACAAAAAAAGTGAAAATTTAATTGAAGATCTCAAATGGAAAGCTGCCAAACAGGCTCTTGAAGATACAATTCCTCTTGAAAGTATAGATTATACATTGTATGATGCAATAGTTTTACCAGGCGGACATGGACCAATGGTTGATCTTGCACATAGCGAGCTTATGGGAGAAATAATTAATTATTTCAGTGAAAACAGCAAAATAATTGCGGCAATCTGTCATGGACCTGCAGGATTATTACCTGCCAAAAAAGACGGTACAGCTTTTGTAAACGGCAGAAAGCTGACTTGTTTTACAAATGAAGAAGAGCAGTGTGCAAAAATGGATAAAATTGTGCCCTTCTTCCTTGAAGATGCATTGAAAGAACAGGGAGCATTTTTTATGCAAAAAGATGAAGGCGAGATAAATATTATCGAAGATGATAATCTAATTACCGGTCAGAATTACCAGTCAGCAGAACAGTTTGCTCAGACAGTAATAAGACATCTAAACGCAGATGGAAAAAGCCGCTGCGTTGAATAGAATAAAAAGAGCCGCAAGTTGCGGCTTCTTTTTTATTTCCAAGGATAATCATCTTTAATCGTCCAATTATCATTAATAATCTTTTGCAGACAGCATTCGCCTTTTCCACCAGCTTTACAATCTTCATTAACTTTTTCTTCACTATATGAATTGCAGGCTGGTTTTACAGAATTTGTTTTTAAATTTATTTGAAAAACAAATATATCTTTACCAATTACATTAGGAGGTTTTGGACCGTTTAAATCTGCTCTGACTAACTGAGTCGAAGTATAATATGCACCAGCATCGCCCCAATCAACAGTTACAAAAGAAAGCAATGTTCCATCTTGAAGGAATCCTGTTGTTCTGGTTTTATCAATAATAAAAATTACTTCATCACCTGAAAGATATTTTACCCTATTTGAACTGTAACCACAGGATTTAGGGGTATCACACATTTTAATTATTTTAAGATAAGGTTTCCAGTATTTATCAAAATATTGTTTTGAATTTTCAGCTGAAATTTCCAATGACGTATCAACCCAGTTGCTGCTGTCGCCATTATCATAAACAGAACTAAGCATTGACTGGCTCAAAGTAGAGTAAACTTTTTTTAGCTGAGATATTGTCTGAGTTTTTTTATAATTTCCCACAAGAGCCGGCAGCGTCATTGCAGCTACTACACCTATTATGCCCAGGGTTATCAATACCTCGGCTAACGTAAAACCTCTTTTAA